>Ga0335078_10010056_pt1 | contig 14001 bp, 7 predicted proteins | sample Lox_Sample_32_FD_206711 | JGI IMG/M metagenome (GOLD analysis project Ga0335078, IMG submission 206711) | Soil microbial communities from Loxahatchee National Wildlife Refuge, Florida, United States - Lox_Sample_3.2 | ecosystem: Environmental > Terrestrial > Soil > Wetlands | place: USA: Florida...
GCAGGTCGTCGGCGCCACCCCCGCCGACCTCAGACCCGAGCCGTGGGACCGCGAGAAGATCCACCAGCTCTTCGACACCCTGCAGTTCCGCGTGCTGCGCGACCGGCTGTACGCGACCTTCCCCGACGGCCTGCCGGGCGCGATCGCCGCGGGCGCCACGGGGGCGGCCGGCCCCGCGTCCGCCGCCGCCAAGCCGACGGCGTTCGAGGTCGACGCATCCGTCCTCGGCCCCGAGGAGGTCGCCGCCTGGCTGGAGGAACACGCATCGTCCGAACGGATGGGGCTTGCTCTTGACGGCCAGTGGCTGGGCGGCAGGGGCCGGGTGACCGGCATCGCGATCGCCGCCACCGACGGCACGGGCGCCTACCTCGACCCGGTCGCGCTCACCCCCGACGACGAGCGCGCCCTGGGGGAATGGCTGGCGTCCGCGGATCACCCCAAGGCGCTGCACGACGCCAAGGGACCCATGCATGGGCTGGCATCGCACGGCTTCGTTCTGGATGGACTCACCTCGGACACCGCCCTCGCCGCGTATCTCGCACTGCCCGGCCAGCGGACCTTCGATCTCGCCGACCTCGCGCTGCGCTACCTCGGCAAGGAGCTGAGCGACCCCGCCGGCGACAACGTGCAGCTGACGCTGGACGGGTCGGGGGAGGAGGAGGCGGCGCTCGTGCTGGTGCTGCGCGCGCGGGCGACGCTCGACCTCGCCGCCGCGCTGGATGAGGACCTGGAGCGGCGCGGCGCGACCCGGCTGCTGCACGAGATCGAGCTGCCGCTTGTCACCGTCCTGGCGGAGATGGAGCGGACCGGGATCGCGGCGGACACCGACCATTTCGCTGAGATGTCCGCGACGCTGCAGGCGGAGGTGAAGGCGGCCGAGCAGGCGGCCTACGCGATCGTCGGCCACGAGTTCAACCTCGGCTCGCCCAAGCAACTGCAGCAGGTGCTGTTCGAGGAGCTTGACCTGCCGAAGACCAAGCGGATCAAGACCGGGTACACCACGGACTCCGAGGCGCTGGCCAACCTGCTCGAGTCAACAGGCAACCCCGTGCTCGAGCACCTCATGCGCCACCGCGACGTCAGCAAGCTCAAGTCATTCGTGGACATCCTGACCCTGGCGACGGGCGACGACGGGCGCATCCACACCACGTTCAACCAGACGATCGCGGCGACCGGGCGGCTCTCGTCCACCGACCCGAACCTGCAGAACATACCGATCCGCACCGAGGAAGGCCGTCGCATCCGCAAGGGCTTCGTCGTCGGACCCGGCTACGAGACGCTGCTCACCGCCGACTACTCGCAGATCGAGCTGCGCATCATGGCGGACCTGTCCGGCGACGCGGCGCTGATGGCGGCGTTCGCGTCTGGCCACGACTTCCACGCGGCGACCGCCTCCCGGGTGTTCGGTGTCGCCCCGCATGAGGTGACGCCTGAGCAGCGGGCCAAGATCAAGGCGATGAACTACGGGCTCGCCTACGGCCTGTCCGCGTTCGGCCTGTCCAACCAGCTGCGCATCTCCGTGGAGGAGGCGCGCGGCCTGATGGACGACTACTTCAAGGAGTTCGGCGGCGTCCGCGACTACCTGCAGTCGATCGTCGCCCAGGCCAGGCTCGACGGCTACACCTCCACGATCATGGGCCGCCGCCGCTACCTGCCCGACCTCACGTCGGACAACAGGCAGCGCCGTGAGATGGCGGAGCGGATGGCGCTCAACGCGCCGATCCAGGGCTCGGCCGCCGACGTGATCAAGGTGGCGATGCTCCGTGTCTCCGCCGCGCTGAAGTCGGCGGGGCTGAGGTCGCGGATGCTGCTCCAGGTGCACGACGAGCTGATCTTCGAGGCGGCACCCGGCGAGCTTGCCGCGCTGACCTCCCTGGTCAGGTCCGAGATGGGCGGCGCGGCCAGCCTGCGTGTCCCGCTCGAGGTATCCACCGGCACCGGCCGCAGCTGGGCGGAGGCGGCGCATTTATCCCCCAGGCAACCGCGCTACCTGTCCCGCGGGACGCCCCGCGGACCCGCGGCTCGCCGCCAGTGAAGGTGCCTGGAACAGCGGGCGAATTCTCAGCGTTCTATGATGTTGAGTCCAAGGTTCTCTCAGCTGTTCGCTGAGCTGTGGCCGAGTTGTAGCCATGTTCAATTGACCAAGCATCGAGAACTACATACCCTGAACTCTGCGCTGTGTCCTCGTGCGGTCTTGTTGCCGCCACCCGGCCCTCGACGAGCGGGCCGCCTGGCTGTGAGGCCGCCGGGGCGTGCCGTGGCCGCCACCCGGCCAGGCAAGTCCCGCGCGTTCACTGCATGAGCCCACGGCGCACACTATTCAATCCTGTCCGCATCCGGAGCCAACCCACTCATGACGAGCAGCACGCAAGCCACCCAGACCCCTAAGGTAGCGGTCAACGACATCGGGTCTGAGGAGGCATTCCTCGCCGCGATCGACCAGACCATCAAGTACTTCAACGACGGCGACATTGTTGAGGGCACCGTCGTCAAGGTCGATCGAGACGAGGTTTTGCTCGATATCGGCTACAAGACCGAGGGCGTCATCCCGTCCCGCGAACTGTCGATCAAGCACGACGTCGACCCGCATGACGTCGTCAAGACCGGCGAGCAGATCGAGGCGCTTGTCCTCCAGAAGGAGGACAAGGAAGGCCGCCTCATCCTGTCCAAGAAGCGGGCGCAGTACGAGCGCGCGTGGGGCACCATCGAGCGGATCAAGGAGGAGGACGGCGTCGTCACCGGCACCGTCATCGAGGTCGTCAAGGGCGGCCTCATCCTCGACATCGGCCTGCGCGGCTTCCTGCCCGCTTCCCTTGTGGAGATGCGCCGGGTCCGTGACCTGCAGCCGTACGTCGGCCGGGAGATCGAGGCCAAGATCATCGAGCTGGACAAGAACCGCAACAACGTGGTCCTGTCCCGCCGTGCCTGGCTGGAGCAGACCCAGTCCGAGGTTCGTCACACCTTCCTCAACACCCTGCGCAAGGGCCAGATCCGCAAGGGCGTCGTCTCGTCGATCGTCAACTTCGGCGCGTTCGTCGACCTCGGCGGCGTGGACGGCCTGGTGCACGTGTCCGAGCTGTCCTGGAAGCACATCGACCACCCGGGCGAGGTCGTCGAGGTGGGCCAGGAGGTCACGGTCGAGGTCCTCGACGTGGACATGGACCGCGAGCGCGTCTCGCTGTCGCTGAAGTCCACGCAGGAAGACCCGTGGCAGCAGTTCGCGCGGACGCACCAGATCGGCCAGGTCGTCCCCGGCCGGGTCACCAAGCTGGTGCCGTTCGGCGCGTTCGTCAGGGTCGAGGAGGGCATCGAGGGCCTGGTGCACATCTCCGAGCTCGCCGACCGGCACGTGGAGATCCCCGAGCAGGTCGTTCAGGTGGGCGAGGAGATCTTCGTCAAGATCATCGACATTGACCTGGACCGGCGCAGGATCAGCCTGTCGCTCAAGCAGGCCAACGAGGGCACGATCGGCGAGGCCGTCGGCGAGGAGTTCGACCCGACGCTCTACGGCATGCCCGCGACCTACGACGACCAGGGCAACTACATGTACCCCGAGGGCTTCGACCCGGAGAGCGGCGACTGGCTCCCCGGCTACGACGCTCAGCGCGAGGAGTGGGAGCGGCAGTACGCCGAGGCCCGCGCCCGCTTCGAGGCACACCGTCAGCAGGTGGAGGCGTCCCGCGCCAAGGCCGAGGAAGAGGCAGAGACCGGCGGCGAAGCCACCACCGCGACCTCTCAGTCGACCCCACGCGCCCCGCGCGGCGGCAGCCGCCCGGCCGCGCCGGACAGCAGCGCCCCGTCCGGCACCCTCGCCTCGGACGAGGCCCTGGCCGCCCTCCGCGACAAGCTCTCCGGCCAGAGCTGAGGGTTACCCAAGGAGGTCACCGCTGCCCCGTCGCCCGCTTCACCGCGCGGCGGCGGGGCAGCGCCGTTTCACGGCCCGGGCGCCCGCCCCGCCTCCGCCTCCGCCTCCGCCTCCGGCCCCCGCCTCCGGCCCCCGCCTCCGGCCCCCGCCTCCGGCCCCCGCCTCCGGCCCCCCATGTGTACCGTTGTGCGCAGCTGTCACAACGAGAAAAGATTGGGTGTTGTTAGTGACCGTATTTGGTCGAAACAACACCCAATGATTCTCTGCCTATCACGCGAGGGCTCATTCATGAGATAACAGCAAGAAGTCGCCCGGACCTCTTGTCTCTGGGTGTACTTAGCGACCCCATTTGCCTAAGTACACCCAGTCCTCAGCCTCTCCGTGGCACGTCCCTATTCGGGGTCCGCGGCCAAGTTCGTGACCGTGACCGGGATCAGGATGTCCTGGCCGGCGCAGCCGAGCAGGACGCCGTCGGGCCGCGGCGTCGCCGAGCAGCCCGTGACGACAATGTTCCCCCGCGACCCGCCGCCGTTGGCCGAGTAGTACTGGCTCCACTCGGTTGCCTGGCAGGGAGCCTTGCCTGGGACGACGGCGAAGACATGATTCGTCCCGGTGTCCACGCCCATCTCGGTGATGGCGATGCTCGCGCTCGCGCACCGCCGCACGGCCGTCGCGAAGCATGAGAGGGCCCCGCTGTCCGCCTGGAAGACCTGCGTGAGCGGTGAGAGGTCGTGCGTGGTCGCCTGGCCGCAGCTGGCCTGCGGCAGCGTGGCCGGCTGTCCGGACGAGCAGCCGATCATCGCCACCAGCGCCGTGCCGAGCATGCCGCTGACCGCGAGGCCCATGGCCGGCCCGCGGTACCCGGCTGATTTCCCCATCATCGGGAGCCACCTTCCGACGGTGATTTCCGTCACGCCTTCGACGGCCGCCGCGCCAGGCGGCGTTCCACGGGGGAGGCGTCGTGACGAAAACGAGACGGCAGACGGGCGGTGAGTGTCCGGGCATCGATCGCCTCGGGCGGGCGCGGTGCCAGCCGTCGTGCTCGTAACGGCGGCGGCGTCACCCCTTCGCGCGAGAGCGCAGCTCGTCCCAGACCGCGGCGATGCGGCGGTCGAGATCTTCCAGGGTGCCGGAGTTGTCGATGACGATGTGGGCGATGGCCAGCCGCTGCTCGCGGGTGGCCTGGGCGGCCATCCGCGCGCGGGCCTGGTCCTCCGGCAGCCCGCGCCCGGCCAGCCGGGCCACCTGAACCTCGGGCGGCACGTCGACGACGATGACTACCTCGAAGTCGGCGGCACGCTGCCCCTCGGCGAGCAGCGGGATGTCGTGCACGACGATCGTGCCCGGGCCGCCCGCCGCGACCGCGGCTTCCTCGGCCGCCCGGATGTGCTCGTGGATCAGCGGGTGGGTGATCGCGTTGAGCTTCGCCCGCGCGGCCTCGTCGGAGAAGACGATCCCGGCCAGCCTCGCCCGGTCAAGCGACCCGTCCGCCCGCACCACCTCCGGGCCGAAGGTCTCGGCGATCTTCGCGAGCCCCGGGGTGCCTGGCTCGACGATCGCGCGGGCCGCCTTGTCCCCGTCAATTACGACGGCCCCGAGGGCGGCAAGCCGCTCGGACACCGCGCTCTTACCCGACCCGATCCCGCCAGTCAGCCCGACCCGCGCCATGGCGCTCCCTTCCCTCGCGGGCTGTACGTTACACCGCCAGGATTCACCCGCCCCGGTCGGTAGGGATTCCCTGGCTCGCCGACTGAGAGCAGCGGTGACCAGTAATGTCACCGGTGGCGAATCGGTCACCCGGTACATTTGGTGCCGGGGCCGGTGCCCTGGGGGCCGTCGGGGCCTTGGTCCCGGCTGGCGCGTGCGGGGATCGCACCCCTCCCGACGGCCATCGGCGTGCCCGGCTCACCGAGCGCGACCTGGAACAGGTAGGCGGTCGCCAGGCTGCGGTACGGCCGCCAGGGCTCGGCGATCCGCAGTACCTCCTGCTGGCTTGGCAGGTGGTCGAGCTGGTAGCTGCGCCTGATGGCCTTGCGGAGCGCCAGGTCACCGGGCAGCACGACGTCGGCGCGGTCAAGCGCGATGATCAGCATGCCATGCACCGTCCACGGCCCGATTCCTGAGATCGCGGTCAGCCGGTCCAGGATCTCCTCATCCGGCAGCCGCCGCAGCGCCTCGTCGCTCAGCGAGCCGTCGGCGAACTGGCCGGCCACCGCACGGAGGGTCGCGACCTTCCGCCGGGACAGCCCGGCCGCGAGCAGGTCGCCGGGGTCGGCCGCGAGCAGCGCGGCCGGTGACGGCAGCCGCCCGCCGAACAGGTCCTGGATCCGGCCCAGGATCCGCGCGGCGGACCGCACCGACAGCTGCTGCCCGGTCACCATGAAGATCAGCGCGCCGAACGAGTCCATCGCCGGCAGCTCGCGCAGCCAGCCACGCGGGTCGAAGTCGGCGTGCGCGTCGATCACCCCGGCAAGCACCGGGTCCGCGTCGCGCAGGTGGGCCAGCGCCGGCGCGTCCGCGCTCGCCGCGGCGGGATCGGTTCCGCCGGTCATCGGGCATCCCTCCCGTGGGGTTCTGGCTTACATCTCGGTGATCGTAACGCCGCGGGTGACGAGGTCCCAGGGCCGGAGGGCTGACGCAGGCACGGTCACGCCAGTTGAGCCAGAGCCCCTCCCAGAGCGCTACTTGACGGCGGTAGATGTCCCTGTGCAACTGGCCGAGCATGCCCGCCTCGTAGCTCGCGGCCCGCTCGTCGAACGCCCGCACGTCCCGGTTATGCGGTATGCCCCGATTACCGGCCCGCGGTGACAGTCTCGGCGGTGACAGTCTCGGCCATGGCACGGCCGGCCATGGCACGGCCGGCCGCGGCACTGCCGGCCATGGCACTGCCGGCCGCGGCACTGCCGGCCGCGGCAGTGCCCGCCGTGGCCAGGTCGGGCAGTGGCAGGTCGACGGTCGCGCGGCGCGTCAGGCGTGCCCCTTCCGCGCCCGCGAGTATCGCCCACGCGTACAGGCTGACCGGGTAGCTGAGGTAGCCGAAGCGCGTCGCGGGTGACAGCAGGAACAGCGCGGTCAGCCCGATGGCGAGGCGGCGCGCGGCGGCGGCGGGCGTGGCAGGCGGCGCGACGGCCAGCGACGCCACGATGGCCAGCCCGGCGGCCGTGAGCAGGGCGAGCGCGGCGGCGTGCCCGCCGGGCCCGAGCGTCGCGAGCAGGTGACCGGGCAGCGGGCTCTGCGCGGGGGACTTCGCCGCGGTCAGCCCGAGCGGGTAGGCCACCGTGTTCTCAAGCAGCGACGCCTGGTGGCGCAGCGCGGCCGGCGCCAGCGCCGCGACCAGGCCGGCGGCGGCCGCGAGCGTTACCAGGAACGTCGCGTACAGCAGCAGGAACGTCGCCGCGATCAGCCAGGGCCACGTCGTGCCCGGCATGCCGAGCGCCCCGGGCAGCCCGAACAGCGCCATCACCGGGAGGTACGGGTTGAGGGCTAATCCCCGAATAAACCCGGAACCTAACTCCCCGCAGAAGGGGTACCTGGGTGCACCGTGCCCCGCGGCCGGCATTCTCTGGTCCGGTGAGGAAACGGGTCGCCGTGCTTTCATTTGTCCGGCGGCGCCACCTTTTCGTGCGATAGTGTCCGCTCACCGGGAAGGCGGTGACGCGTGTCTGAGGGCATCGGCGAGGCTCGTCCGGAAGCCGAGGGAGAGCTCGCGCTGGCCCGGCTCGCGTTCGACGACGGCGAGCTGCCGCACGCCGCCGGGCACGTGGCGAACGCGATCGGGCGCGACCCCACGCTGCGCGCCGCCTACGCCACCCTGGACGAGCTGGCGGCCGCCGCGGCTGACGTCCTGCAGCTCGTACCTGTCGAGGGCACTCCGCACGCGGGAGCGGTCGCGGCCCGCTCCTACCTGCTGGCCCGAGCCGGGCAACTCGACGGGGCGTTTCACCTGCTCTGCCGCGTCGCCGAGGTGCAACCTGACCGGCCATGGGCGGCCGGCTGGCTGGCCGCGCCCGGTGCCGACAGCCGCGGCCTTGGCCGCCGGCTGAACCCGGAGCACGCGGGCACGTCGGTCATGCGGCTGGCGATCGGGCTGCCGACCCCGGTACCTGGCGACACGATCGCGGCGCTCACGCCGTTCCTCGAGGCCGCGCGCGGTGTCGCGGATCGCGGCGCGGACGCGGTGGCGGCGCTGCCCTCCCTGTCCGGCCTGGCCCGCCGGATGGGCGCGGTCGATGAGGCCATCGAGTGGTGCGAGCGCGCCGAGCAGGCCGGCGGCAGTGCCTTCGCCGCCATCATGCTCGGCTACGCGCTCCGCAACGCTGGCCGTCAGCAGGCCGCCCATGAGGCATGGCAGCGCGCGCTGCGACGGGACCCGGACAACGTTAACCTGCGCGTTGACATTGCGGAGCTGCTCGCCGACCGCGGTGAGCTTATCAAGGGCATCGGCGTGCTTGACGAGGCGCTTGCGATGGCACCCGGTCATCCCAAGGCGTTCCCGTCGTCCTGCCAGATGCGCTACGCGCTGACGTCCGACATCGCCCACCTGGTGCGGCTAGCCGACTGGTGGCGGGAGCACCCGGAGCACGATTACGCCGCGACGATGCTCGCCATGGGCGGCCGGGGCAAGTTGTGGCTGTCCCTGGTCCCGGCTCCCGCCGAGGCCATCTGCAACCTGGCGGCCGCCATGGCCGAGCAGCAGGCCGACCTGAGCGCGACGATGACCTGCACGCTGTCGGCACTTGAGCCGCCGAGTGCGATCGCCGCGGTACGCGCGGCGCTGCCCGGCCTGACCCTGGCGTCGCCCGTGCCCGTGCCCGCTCCGGACATCCGGGTCCCCGTGGCCAGCGGCCGGTACCGGCTCTGGACGTATCAGGGCACGAGCGCGGTCACCGCGGTCGCCGCGCCGTCGGCGCGGGCCGTCAAGGCGCTGCAGGCGGTGGCGGTCCAGGGTGCCTGGCACCACCCGGTCGCGGCCTACGACTGGGCCGTCGGATTGTCCGGGCTGCCACTCGATGACCTGCTCGGCCTCATCGCCCACGGGGTTCCCGTGCCGGACGGCAACCCGCCGCTGCAGCGGATGGCGGCGGAGAACCCGGTCTACTGGCCCCGCTTCACCCAGGCGTGGGCGTGCCTCGGCGTGCTGCACCACAAGCCGGACGAGCCCTGGCCGGACTCGACCCGCCGCGCCGTCCTTGTCGACCTGGCCAACGGCGTGGAGGACTGGGCGACGGACGCGGCGGCCAACGCGCTCGTGGTCGCGGCGTGGACGGATCCCGCGTGCCGGGCCGATGTGGCGGAGATCGTCTGCGCCCGGTTCGCCGCCGCCGGGCAGGCGAGGATCAAGCGGCAGGTGACCATCGCCGAGTCGCTCGCCCACCTGGTCCTGATCACCCCCGGCATGCCGGCCAGCGCGGTCAGCGCGGCCAGAGCGCTGATCAGGCACGAGACGGCCAGGGTCAGGGCGATCAAGGAGGCGGCCGCGCCGCCCGGCCAGGCGTCAGCCGACGGACGCCCTAGGCGCCGGCTCTTCCGCCCCAGGTCCTGACCGACGAGATCGGCGACTGACGCGCTGACGCGGGCGCGCCCAGGAATGTCTGACCTCCGCCGTAGAGTTGGAATCATGAGGAGTCAGGCGGGCTACCGCATTGGCACAGCCGAGGGATTCGGGTGGGTGTCCCCCCGGGAGACAGCAAGGATGACGTCATGCGTCCGGTAACCGACCTGCAGCGGAGGGTGGCACCGTTCGAGGTCGTCACCGAGATGACCCCGGCAGGAGACCAGCCGGCCGCGATCGCCGAGATCGCCGAGCGGATCGCCGACGGGGAGAAGGACACCGTCCTGCTCGGCGCGACCGGCACCGGCAAGACGGCGACCGTCGCCTGGGTGGCCGAGCGGCTGCAGCGCCCCGTGCTCGTCATGCTGCCGAACAAGACGCTCGCCGCCCAGTTCGCCAACGAGCTGCGCGAGATGATGCCGCACAACGCGGTGGAGTACTTCGTCTCCTACTACGACTACTACCAGCCGGAGGCGTACGTACCGCAGACCGACACCTACATCGAGAAGGACTCCTCGATCAACGACGAGGTGGAGCGGCTGCGCCACTCCGCCACCAACTCGCTGCTCACCAGGCGGGACACCATCGTCGTCGCCTCCGTCTCGTGCATCTACGGCCTTGGCACCCCGCAGGAGTACGTCGACCGGATGCTCAAGGTCAAGCTCGGCGACACGGTAGAGCGCGACCAGCTGCTGCGCAAGCTGGTCGGCATGCAGTACAGCCGCAACGACATCTCGTTCACCCGCGGCACGTTCCGTGTCCGCGGCGACACGATCGAGATCATCCCGCAGTACGAGGAGCTCGCCGTCCGGATCGAGATGTTCGGCGACGAGATCGAGCGGCTGTCCACACTGCACCCGCTGACCGGCGAGGTGATCAGCGAGGACGAGGAGCTGTACGTCTTCCCCGCCAGCCACTACGTGGCGGGCGACGAGCGGATGGAACGGGCCATTGCCGGCATCGAAGTTGAGCTGGCCGGCCGGCTCGCCGAGCTCGAGCGGCAGGGCAAGCTGCTCGAGGCGCAGCGGCTGCGGATGCGCACCACCTACGACATCGAGATGATGCGCCAGGTCGGCTCCTGCTCCGGCATCGAGAACTACTCGCGGCACATCGACGGCCGCGCGGCGGGCAGCCCGCCGAACACGCTGCTCGACTACTTCCCCGAGGACTTCGTCCTGGTCATCGACGAAAGCCACCAGACAGTCCCGCAGATCGGCGCCATGTACGAGGGCGACGTGTCCCGCAAGCGGGTCCTGGTCGACCACGGCTTCCGGCTGCCGAGCGCGATCGACAACCGCCCGCTCACCTGGGACGAGTTCTGCGAGCGCATCGGCCAGACGATCTACCTGTCGGCCACGCCCGGCCCGTACGAGATGCGGCGGGTCGGCGGCGAGGTGGTCGAGCAGGTGATCCGCCCCACCGGCCTGGTCGACCCGCAGGTCATTGTCAAGCCCACCAAGGGCCAGATCGATGACCTCCTCGAGGAGATCCGCATCAGGACCGACCGCAGCGAGCGCGTCCTGGTCACCACGCTGACCAAGAAGATGTCCGAGGACCTCACCGACTACCTGCTCGAGAACGGCGTCCGCGCGCGGTACCTGCACAGCGAGGTCGACACGCTGCGCAGGATCGAGCTGCTGCGCGAGCTGCGGCTCGGCGAGTTCGACGTGCTCGTCGGCATCAACCTGCTCCGTGAGGGCCTCGACCTGCCCGAGGTATCCCTGGTCGCGATACTCGACGCGGACAAGGAGGGCTTCCTCCGCTCGCCCACCAGCCTGATCCAGACGATCGGCCGCGCCGCGCGGAACATCAACGGCGAGGTGCACATGTACGCGGACAAGGTCACCAACGCGATGCAGCGCGCGATCGACGAGACCAACCGGCGCCGCGAGAAGCAGGTCGCCTACAACACCGCCAACGGCATCGACCCGCAGCCGCTGCGCAAGAAGATCGCCGACATCCTCGACGCGATCATCCGCGAGGACGCCGACACGCAGGAGCTGATCGGCGGGGGCGGCCGCCAGCAGTCACGCGGCAAGTCCCCCGTCCCCGGGCTGTCCTCCCGCGCCCGGGCCGCCGCCTCGGGGGCGGGCGAGCCGCCGCTGTCCGGCGGTGGCGAGGCCCGCGGCGACCTGGTCGCGCTGATCGGCCAGCTCACCGAGCAGATGCACGCGGCCGCCGCGGAGCTGCAGTTCGAGGCGGCCGCGCGCATCCGCGACGAGATCAAGGAGCTCAAGCGCGAGCTGCGCGGCATGGAGGCGGCCGGGGTATAGGAGGTCGGGATGCGCATCGGATCGCTGCTGCTCGTCATCTGGCTGATCATCGCCGCCGTCGCACCGCCTTCCCGATCTCGCTGACCGCCACCACCGGCAAGGCAATGCCCAGGCACAGCAGCCACTGAACCATGTCGAGCGGGGTCGTCTTCAAGATCGCCTGGCACGGCCCGAGCAGGGTCGCGAGGACGATCAGCAGGAAGGACGACCCGGTCGTCAGCAGGAACGTCCGGTCGGCGAACGTGCCGAGGGAGAACGCTGACTCCCGCAGGTCCCTGCTCTCGATCGAGAAGAACAAGTTGAACAGCGAGAACACGACCAGGCCCATGGTCCGCGCGCTCGCCAGCCCGTGCGCCTGCTGCGCCCAGCTGATCACGCCGAGCGTCCCGGCGGCCATCACCAGCCCGATGAGGACCAGCCAGCCGAGCGCCCCCCTGCTCAGCAACGGCACGCTGGGCGAGCGTGGCCGCCGGTCCATCAGCCCCGCGGCGAAGCTGCTGTAGCCGAGCCCGATCGACTGGATCGTCACGGTGGTGAAGGCCACCCACAGCACCTGCAGCGGGAGCAGCGGCTCGCCGTAGGCGATGTCGAGCACGCTGGCACCGAGGAAGGTGATGATGAAGCCGAACATGCACCCCATCTCGAACCTGATGTACCGTGCCAGGTTGTCGTACAGCCCGCGGCCGAGCTCGATCGCCTTGACGATCGTGGCGAAGTTGTCGTCGGCGAGCACCATCACCGCCGCCTGCCTGGCCACCTCGGTTCCGCTGCCCATCGCGATCCCGATGTCCGCCTGCTTGAGCGCGGGCGCGTCGTTGACACCGTCGCCGGTCATGGCCGTGACGTGGCCGGCGCGCTTGAGCAGGTTCACCAGCCGGACCTTGTGCTCGGGGGTGACCCGCGCGATCACGCCAGCGCCGGCCATCGCCGCCATCGCCTCGTCATCGCTCATCGAGCCGAGCTCCGCACCGCTGAGTACGGCGCCGCCGATGCCGAGTTCGCCGGCGATCGCCGCCGCGGTGACCGCGTGGTCGCCGGTGACCATGCGGACCTGCACCCCGGCGGACTTCGCCGTGGCGACCGACGCCGCGGCACCGGGGCGCGGCGGGTCGGTGATCCCGACGAGTGCGAGCAGTTCCAGCTCGGCCACCAGCGGGAGCAGCTCGGCCCCCGGGTCGAAGCGAGCGGGGTCGAGGTCCCGGCGCGCGACCGCCATGACCCGCAGCCCTTCTTCCGCGAGCCGGCGGTAGTCCGCAAGGAACCGCTCGCGACGGCGCTCGTCGAGCGCCACCTGGCCGGCCGCGGGATCGAGCACCGTGGCGGCCCGCGCGAGCAGCTCGTCGGGCGCCCCCTTGACAAGGCAGCGGATCACCGCCTGCCCCGAGGCGCTGGCCATCTCGTGGAACGTGGCCATCAGCTTGTAGGAGGCATCGAAGGGGAGCTCGGCGAGCCTCGGGTACTCCTGCCTGGTCGAGACGGCGTCGATGCCGCCCTTCGCGGCCAGCGCGACCAGGGCGCCCTCGGTCGGGTCGCCGATCAGCTCTCCGTTCCTGAGCACCGCGTCCGAGGCAAGGACCATCGGCATGAGGAACTCATCGAGCGGGACTTGCGGCTGCCCGGCGACGCGGTTGATCCGCCCGCCGTCCGAGTACCCCCTTCCCTCCACCGTGTAGCGGCCAGCGGCGGTGACCAGTCGCACCGCGGTCATCTGGTTCAGCGTGAGCGTCCCCGTCTTGTCGGTGCTTATCGCGGAGACCGACCCGAGGGTCTCTGTCGAGGTGAGCTGCTTCATGATGGCGCCGCCGCCCGCCAGGGCCCTGGTGCCCCACGCCAGGATCGTCGTCACCACCGTGGGCAGCTGCACGGGGACGGCGGCGATGGCGAACGCGACCGCGGCGTTGAACACCGCAGTGAAGGTGTAGCCGCGAGCCAGGTTCACCGCCATCGACGCGATCAGCGCGGCGGCCGCGATCAGCAGCAGCTGCCTGGCCAGGTGGTCGAGCTGGCGGGTGAGCGGCGTCCTGGCCGTCGGCTGCGCCTGCAGCATGCCGGAGATAGCGCCGACCTCGGTCGCCATCCCGGTCGCCGTCACCACGAGCTCGCCGGTCCCGCGGGTGACGGGGGAGTTCATGTACACCATGCCGGCCCGGTCGCCGAGCGGCACGGAGGCCTCGGGGACCGGGGCGGCGCCCTTGGCGGCCGGCCGGCTCTCCCCGGTCAGCGCCGACTCGTCGACATCGAGGAGCGTCGCCCGCAGCAGCCGGCCGTCGGCAGGCACGACGTCACCCGCCTCGATCGCGACGATATCGCCG
>Ga0335078_10010057_pt1 | contig 14000 bp, 9 predicted proteins | sample Lox_Sample_32_FD_206711 | JGI IMG/M metagenome (GOLD analysis project Ga0335078, IMG submission 206711) | Soil microbial communities from Loxahatchee National Wildlife Refuge, Florida, United States - Lox_Sample_3.2 | ecosystem: Environmental > Terrestrial > Soil > Wetlands | place: USA: Florida...
CTAGTTTAGGCGCGGCGGCGCTGGTCGGCTGCGCCAGCCAGTCCAAAGCGCCGGATCACAACCGGCAGATCAGCCAGCGGCCCTTCGGCCAGACGAAGGACGGCACGCCGGTAACCCTTTTCACGCTGCGGAATAAGAAGGGCGCCGAGGTTGCCATCTGCAATTACGGCGGCCTGGTTGTCTCTCTGAAAGTGCCCGACCGCGACGGCCACCTGGGTGACGTGGTGCTGGGGTTTGACAACCTGGCGGATTACATCAAGGACAGCCCCTACTTTGGCGCCATGATCGGGCGTTACGGCAACCGGATTGCCAAAGGCAAGTTTACGCTTGACGGCAAGGAATACACGCTGGCGATCAATAATGGCCCCAACGCGCTGCACGGGGGCCTCAAGGGGTTCGATAAGGTGGTCTGGGAGCCCAAGATCGTGGTGCGGCCAGAGGGGCCATCGCTGGAGCTTCGCTATCTGAGCAAAGACGGCGAGGAAGGCTACCCGGGCAACCTGTCCGTCACGGCTGTCTATACGCTGACAGAGGACAACGCGTTGAAGCTGGAGTACACGGCGACGACGGACAAGGACACGGTCCTGAACCTCACGCAGCATTCGTATTTCAACCTCGCCGGCAAGGGCGACATCCTGAACCACGTGGTGATGATACCGGCGGACAGGTTCACGCCGGTGGACAGCACGCTGATCCCGACCGGCGAGTTGAAGCCGGTGGAGGGTACGCCGTTTGACTTCCGGACGCCAACGGCCATTGGCGCGCGCATTGGCCAGGACGACGAGCAGCTTAAGTTCGGCGGCGGCTACGACCACAATTGGGTCATCAACAAACCGATGGGGCAGCTTGGCCTCATGGGGCGCGTGTATGAGCCGAGCACCGGCCGGGTGCTGGAAGTCTTCTCGACCGACCCGGGCTTGCAGTTTTATACCGGCAATTTCCTCGACGGCAAGCTCACGGGCAAAGGGGGCTGGGTATATCAGTTCCGCAACGGCTTTTGCATGGAAGCGCAGCATTACCCGGATTCGCCCAACCAGCCGAGCTTCCCTTCCGTCGTGCTGAAGCCCGGCCAGGTTTACCGGAACACTATCATCTTCAAGTTCTCGGTGGAGAAGTAAGACGAAGACGCCAAGGGACGAAAGGAACATCATGAATACGATTGACCTGAGCCAAGCCGAGGTCTGGCTCGCCACGGGCAGCCAGAATCTCTACGGAGCCGAGGTGCTGAGAAAAGTCGCCGCGAACTCGACGCAGGTCGGGCAGGCGTTGGATGGCGCGGCGTCCATTCCTGTCCAGGTGGTGGTCAAGCCCGTGGTCAAGACGCCAGCCGAAGCGACGGCTCTATGCCAGGCGGCCAACGAGAGTCCGCACTGCATCGGCCTGATTACGTGGTGCCACACGTTCTCGCCGTCGAAGATGTGGATCAATGGCCTGAAGTCGCTCCGCAAGCCCCTGCTGCACTTGCATACGCAGCATAACCGGGACATCCCGTGGTCGTCCATTGACATGGACTTCATGAACCTTAACCAGGCGGCCCACGGCGATCGCGAGCACGGCTTCATCATGAGCCGGCTGCGGTTGGATCGGAAGGTGGTGGCCGGTTACTGGCAGGACGCGGGGGTGCAGCGGCGCATTGGGGCGTGGAGCCGCGCGGCGGCGGCCTGGCACGACTGGCAGGGAGCGAAGTTCTGCCGGTTCGGCGACAACATGCGCGAGGTCGCCGTAACGGAGGGCGATAAGGTCGCGGCCCAGGTGCAGTTCGGCTACTCGGTCAACGGCTACGGCGTCGGGGACTTGGTGAAATCGGTGAACGCGGCGACCGACCGGGAGGTTGACCGGCTCATAGCCGACTACGAGAGCCGCTACGCAGTGGTGCCAAAGCTCCGCAAGACCGGCGCGATGCGGCAAGCGCTGCGCGACGCGGCCCGCATCGAACTGGGCTTGCGCGCGTTCCTGGTTGCCGGGGACTTTAAGGGCTTCACGGATACGTTTGAAGACCTGCATGGGCTGGCGCAGTTACCCGGGTTAGCCGTGCAGCGGCTGATGGCGGATGGCTACGGCTTTGGCGCGGAAGGGGATTGGAAGACCTGCGCGCTGGTGCGCGCGATGAAGGTCATGGCAGCCGGACTCAAAGGCGGCACGTCCTTCATGGAAGATTACACGTATCACCTGGACCCGAAGCGCAACCTGGTGCTGGGGGCGCACATGCTGGAAATCTGCCCGACCATCGCCAAGGCCCGCCCCTCGCTTGAGGTGCATCCGCTCGCGATCGGGGGCAAGGCGGACCCGGTGCGGCTGGTCTTCGACACACTCGCCGGCCCCGGACTCAACGTGTCCCTGATTGACCTGGGCAACCGCTTCCGCTTGCTAGCCAACGAAGTGGAGGTTGTGCCGGCGGATAAGCCGCTGCCCCGGCTACCCGTCGCCCGCGCCGTGTGGATGCCGAAACCGGACCTCGCGACTTCGGCCGCGGCGTGGATTTACGCCGGCGGCGCGCATCACACCGGCTTCAGCCAGGCGGTCACCACTGAGATGATCGAAGACTTCGCGGGCATGGCGGGCGTCGAACTGGTGGTCATTGACGCCGACACCCGGCTGCGGCAGTTCAAGCAGGAACTGAAGTGGAACGAGGTGTATTACGCCCTGAACCGCGGCTTTGCCGGCTAGCGCATGCTGGAACGCCTAAAGCGAGACGTTTGCCGGGCGAACCTGGACCTCGTCAGCGCTGGCCTGGTAATACAGACTTGGGGCAACGCCAGCGGGATAGACCGGCAGCGGGGGCTGGTTGTCATCAAACCGTCGGGCGTGGCCTATGAGGGCATGCGGCCCAAACAGATGGTGGTGGTCTCGCTCGAAAGCGGCAAAGTCGTCGAGGGCCGCCTAAAGCCGAGTTCAGACACCCCTACACACCTGGTGCTCTACCGTGCGTTTCCTGGCAGCGGTGGCATCGTGCACACCCACAGCCTCTATGCCACGGCCTGGGCGCAAGCGAAGAAGAACCTTCCTTCCTACGGGACCACACAAGCGGACTACTGGTTTGGCGAGGTCCCGTGCACGCGAGTGCTCACGAAGGCTGAAATCCAATCTGACTACGAAGCGAACACCGGCCTTGTCATCGTCGAACGGTTAAGGAAGCTGGATCCCATGCACCACCCTGCTGTGCTGGTGGCCAGTCATGGTCCGTTCGCCTGGGGCAAAGACGTGGCCGACGCGGTCCACAACGCCGTGGTTCTGGAGTTCGTCGCCCGCCTCGCAGCTGAAACTCTCCGCATCAATCCGAACCTCGAGCCGATGCAACCCGCGTTGCTCGATAAGCACTTTCTCCGCAAGCATGGAGCCAACGCCACCTATGGCCAAACCTAACCAACCCATCCCATGAATCCTATTCCCTTCCTCGCCGCGACCGACACCTCCACCTTAACAGGCATTGACTGGCTGGCGATTGCCTTCTACTTCAGCATCCTGCTCTGTGTCGCGTGGTGGGTCATTCACCGGGCCAAGGACACCGCCGCCGACTACTTCCTCGCCGGGCGCAACCTTGGCTGGTGGGTCATCGGCGCCTCCATCTTCGCTTCCAACATCGGCTCGGAGCACATTGTCGGCCTGGCCGGATCGGGCGCGAAAGACGGCGTGGCTATGGCCCATTACGAACTGCACGCGTGGTGCCTCCTCGTGCTGGCGTGGGTGTTCGTCCCCTTCTATGCCCGTTCGCTGGTCTTCACTATGCCGGAGTTCCTCGAACGCCGCTTCTCCCCCGGTTCACGCTACGTGCTGTCCCTCGTTTCGCTCGTCACGTTCATCGTGTCGAAGATCGCCGTAGGCATCTTCGCGGGCGGCGTCGTGTTCTCGACGCTGTTGCCGGAAATCCACCTCAACGTCGGTGGTGTTGAGATTAACAGCTTCTGGATCGGCTCCGTCGCCGTGATCGCGCTCACCGGCCTTTACACCACCTTGGGCGGCATGCGCGCCGTCGCCTACAACGACGCCGTCCAGGTCATCGTCCTCATCGGCGGCTCGGCCCTCTTGACCTTCTACGGCCTGCATAAGTTGGGCGGCTGGACCGAACTGCGCCACCTCTGCGGCTCCGACATGTTCAACCTCTGGAAACCACTGACGCCCGCGGGAGTTGTGTCCACCTGGGCGCCGGTGATGGAAAAAAGCTCCGATGGCCAGATCGTCAGGCAGGCCTGGTATTTCAACCAGCATTACCCCTGGCTCGGCATGGCCATTTGCGCCCCAGTCATCGGCCTCTGGTATTGGTGCACCGACCAATACATTATCCAACGCGCCCTTGGCGCCCCCAATGAGGCCGTCGCGCGCCGCGGCAGTATCTTCGCCGCGTTCCTCAAGCTCTTCCCCGTCTATCTCTTCATCATCCCCGGCCTGATCTGTTTCGCCCTGGTCAAGAGCGGCAAAGTGCCGGAACTGGCGGCGCATTTCGACGCCCAGAACGCCTTCCCACTCATGGTCAAACATCTCTTGCCTCCGGGTCTGCGTGGCATTGTCGTCGCCGGGTTGCTCTCCGCGCTCATGGGGTCGCTCGCTGGCGTCTTTAATGCCTGCTCCACCCTCTTCACAGTGGACCTCTATGAAAAGTGGAAGCCCAAGGCCAGCCAACACGAACTCGTTCGCACCGGCCGCATCGCCACTACCGTCATGGTGATCATCGCCATGCTGTGGATCCCGGTCGTCGAGGGCGCCCACAGCCTATATGACTACCTGCAACAAGTGCAAGGCTACCTCGCGCCGCCCATCTTCGTCGTCTTCTTCTTCGGCGTCTTCTGGAAGCGCCTCAACGCCAAAGGCTGCCTTTACGCCATGGTGGCGGGCTTCGCCCTCGGCGTGTTCCGCATGCTGGTGGACACACCGGTTACCATGAAACTCAAGGGCTTCGAGAACGGTTACACCCAGGGCTCGTTCCTGTGGGTCGTGAACAACATCAACTTCCAATACTTTAGCATCATCATCACCCTCTTCTCGGCCGCAGTGATGGTCGGCGTAAGCTATGCGACTCCGGCGCCCCAATACGAGCGTATTAAGAGCCTCACCTTCGGCACCACCACCGACGAAGACCGATCCAAGACGAGCGCCAGTTGGGGCTGGCAGGAAGTGCTGGCTTCAGCCTTCATCCTGATGTGCATCCTCGGCGCCTACCTCTATTTCCGCGGGTAAGCCAGACGGCGCGGAGCATGCCGAAACGCCTCGCTGAACTGGCCCTCCGCTGAACCGGCTATGCCTCCGGACCCGCACACACCGCCCCTCGATGACAATCTCCGCCCCGGCCAGCCGCCGGTGAGCAGCGCTCCGCCGCCATTGACCCCCGACACTCCCGCGCCACCGCTGCTCCCCCAGCCGCCTCCCAAGTCCTCTGCCGGCCGTCAGGTCCTTGCCGTCCTGCTCAGCGGATGCCTGGGACTGTTCCTGGCCGACGGGCTCGTTTCGCTGCTGGATGACTCATTGATCAACCTCTTTGGCAATCACGTCCTTACCGGGACGCGCGGGATGGTGTGCCTGTTTGCCATGCTGCTGGCGCTCGTGATTTACGGCTTAATGGGACTCACCCCCATGATCCCGAAGCGCTGGTTTCTCCCGCTCACACTCTTCAATCCGGTAGCGGCGCTGATCCTCGTGCCGTTATTTATCTATTGCTACAGCCGGATTGAGCAGATTACATGGGTCATCTCCTTCTTTCAGGTCCTCTTCGGCCTGACTATCCTCTTCCGGGTCCAAGGCAGGTTCAGGCTCCAATGGTCGCTGTTCCCAGAGGAACGACTTGAGCACCGGCGCTTCAACTGGCGGAACCTCGTTGTATTCGTGCTGGTGAACCTGTTCTTTCTGCTGCCCGCTCTGGGCATCTACCTCTTCCTTTGCACGTCTTTGGCCGTGAACCATTTCAGCGAAGGCTTCCTGGCACTGCGCCCCGGCGGTTTCACGGTTCAGATGAGGAGCTATTCTCGGGCGGACGGCAAAACGATCCAGTTGTTCCCGATGGCGCATATTGGCGAGGCGGACTTCTACAAGCGGCTCGAACAATCGTTTCCCTCCAACTCCATCATTCTGATGGAAGGGGTGACGGACGACCAGAATCTCCTCACAAACAAGATCACCTACAAACGCATGGCCACCTCCCTCGGCCTGGCCGAGCAGCACGAGGCCTTCAGGCCCACCCAGGGCGAAATAGTCCCGGCGGATGTGGATGTCTCACAGTTTACGCCCGACACGATTGGACTGCTCAATATGGCCATGCTCATTCATTCCAAGGGCCTGAATGCGGAGACCCTGCTGGAGATGCTGCGCTTCTCCCCGCCTCCGCATTACGAAGAGGAACTCCTGAATGACCTCCTGCGCAAGCGCAATCGGCGCCTCTTGGATGAACTCCAGGCCCGCCTCCCCCAAACCGAGCATATTATCATCCCGTGGGGAGTGGCCCACATGCCGCAGGTCGCCGCCGAGATCCAAAAGACCGGCTTCCATCTCGTCGAAACCCGGGACTATCCCGTCATCCGATTCGGCTCCACGCACGAGGGAACCAAAGGCGCCACGAAGGCCCACGACCCTGGACCACAACCGTGAGGACGGCAATCCTCGAATTCACGGGTTAAGAAGTAGAGCGCGCAATAGCCGGCCAGGAGACCCGCCCTCCCCAGTCCCAGTGCCTCGCCATGCCGCTGCACCGCCGCCGGAGCGCCCAGGCCGCCCGCTCCACCGGCCGGCCCCAACCCCCCAGTATCGCCCTGCCAACACTACAGCGCCGATACACCTTCCCCATAGTTCCAAGGATGTTGCAAGCATGTTCCTAGGATGTTCCTTGCTTGTTCCTAGCTTCTTGGCTCCTCCGTGTATGCCCTTCTGCCCCCCCATCGCACCCCCAGGCACGCTGCCCGCGGACTCTCCGGTTCTCCCTCCTGCCGCCCGGCCTCGCGCCAGCCCAGCATCACTGCGCCCAATATAGAGACGCGGGCCGCGGCGTCAAGGTTACCAAAATCGCCGCCCAGCGCGCGTGCCCAAAGTTGCTTGGGATGCTCGGTGTCGGTGGTTCAAACCCATGCGCCGGGCCTTGGCAACCTCCGCGGAGTGGCGGGGGAGCCGAAGAAGAACAAAACGCTTGACCGAACCGGGCCTTTTCTGGAAAAGTGCGGACGCGACTTTCTCTTTTATGAGCACAACCGGATCTGCTGATCACCGACTCTGGCGGGAGACAATAAGCCAGCCGGCTGCGAGACCATTGACGGCGAAACCCTGCGCCGAGGCAGGGGCGTGGCTTATGGCGCGTCGGGGCATTGCCCTTGCTTGTTTGGTGGCCGGCTCGGCTTCTGCGCAGACGGCGCAATATCGGACGATCCAATCGTTTGGGATGGGGGAGGCGGTGGGGCAAAAGCCGTACGCGGATGTGGTGAGCGGGGCGGACGGGATACTGTACGGGACGACGCTGGGAGGGGGGAGCAACAGCGCCGGCACCGTGTTTAAGGTAAACCGGGACGGAACCAGCTACGCCACGCTGCACACGTTCCTCACCGACGGTGTGGATGGGCAGAGTCCCGGGGCGCTGATCCAGGCGAGCGACGGGGCGCTGTATGGGACGACCTCGATCGGGGGCACGAACCGGGCGGGGACCGTTTACAAGCTGAACGGGGACGGCGGCGGCTACCGGTTGCTGCACGTTTTTGGCAGCTTAACGAAAGACGGCGGGAATCCTGAAGCCGGGCTGATTGAAGGGCGCGACGGGGGGCTGTATGGGACGACGTTTTTCGGGGGCAGCAACGATATGGGAACGGTGTTCCGGTTGAGCAAAGACGGCAGTAACTACACCATACTGGTCCACCTCGGCCGGAGCGCCAGCGACGGGGCCAACCCCGATACGGCGGTAACGCAGGGGGCGGATGGCGCGCTCTATGGCACGACGTTCTTCGGCGGCACGAACGACGCAGGGACGGTTTTCAAGGTGAATACGAACGGCGACAGCTACGGTGTGTTGCTCACGTTCATTAAGAGCGGCGGGGACGGCCAGAACCCGGACGCGGCCCTGATGCAAGCCAGCAATGGAACGCTCTACGGCACGACCTACAGCGGCGGGGCCAGCAATGCTGGAACACTTTTCACCCTCGACACGAGCGGCGGCGGCTACAGCATTCTGCGCAGCTTCAAGAGCTTCGGGGATGACGCGCGGAGCCCGCTCGGGGCGTTGGTCGAGGGGAAGGACGGCATGTTGTACGGCACGACCTATTCGGGCGGCACCAATGGGTCGGGTGTGCTCTTTAAGCTGGACCGGGCCGGCACCATCTACAGTGTCTGGCGCGGCTTCGGGTCGAGCGGCGGGGACGGGCAGAATCCGCGGGGCGGATTGGTTCTGGGGAGCGACGGCGCATTCTATGGGACGACTTGGAACGGCGGTCAGTCGGGATTAGGGACGGTGTTCCAGATTTACCCACCTGAGACCCCGGAGATGCTCGGGGCGGTGGTGGCCGGGACTACGGCGCAGGTGTGGTTCTCCGGGGTGAGCGGATACCAGTACCAAGTGCTGCGTTCGACGAACTTGGTTGATTGGGCGGTGCTCGGGAACGTGCCGATGCCGGTTTCCGGGGTCTGGACGAATGTTGACCCAGGGGCACCACGGGCCGGGGCTTTTTACCGCGCCGCCTGGGTTCCGTAGATGCTCATAAGACAGGATCAGCTAGCGGGAATGTCCGGCGAGTCTCCCATGTATCACCCCGGCTGCCACAGTCGATTTGGCTGATGCAATGGGGGTTCCCAAGGTGTGTCTGCATATAGGACACCTAATTCCTGCCGCTTGCGGCTTAAATTGGCTCCAGGAGGTCGGCATCGAGTTTGACAGCGGCGGCTTGGTTGATGAAATCTAGGCGCAGGAGGACAGTGGTCATGCCGTAACGCTGCTCGACCCAGCCTTCGAGTCCCTGCAGCGGGCCACCCTTAATCCGCACGCGCGTGCCTTCGCCAATGGCGGGGGCCAACCGAACGCCAACTCCCGAGTCCAAGGCCAAAAGAATGTCCTGCAATTGCCGATCGAAGGCAGCCTGATCGAAGACCTCGAGCAGGTTAGCGACGTAATCGTTCTGCCGAACCGCCGCCGTCTCAAGGGCAGAAACTCTCAGGAAAAGATAGCCCGGAAAGAGCGGTTTGCGAAACACAACGGTCTTGCCGCGGTATTTGTGTGCGGAATCGTAGCACGGCAGCGTCGTGGCCAAGCCTTGACGCTGACAATGCTCTGCGAGCTTCTTCTCGCAACGCGGGCGGGTATGGGCCACGAACCAAAGTAGTTCCGACACGCGGCGTAGAATTGGATACGCTCGTGCAGATGTCAAACCAAACGGAGTTTGGGGGACGGAAGCGCGAATCCGGGCACCGGCGCAGGGCATTCTTGTCTGGAGCAAGCCCCTGCAGGCAATGCGTGCAAGCTGGTTCCCAAGCCATTCTGCCCATCGAATATTGGTGCGGGCAACGATGCTGGCGCGCCAAGGCCGGCTGGAAGTTTATTGCCAGATGCGAACCGACTTGACAAGCGGGGCAACGGCTGCCGCCGCCATGCCCCACTGTCCCAACTATAAACAGGGTTTACGGAAAATGGACACCTTGCGACGTTCCGGCCCATCCCCGATTGGTGCGCCGGTTCGCAAACGGCCGGCGGACGCTTCACGAATTGGGATTTTGGCGATGGACTGGCCGCGGCGGGGGAAAGGGGCGCGAACGGGACTCCCCCGGCCATGGTGGCATTGCAGTTGCTTGCGGGAATCCATGATGGACTTCGCGCTTAGTATCTTGGCGCTGCTCGCCGGCGGATTTGCACTTGAACTCTACTCCGACGCCTCGGCTTCGCCCGGCCATCGCGCTGATTACGGTTCCCACCTGGGCGCGGAACCACGGCCTGGCGCAACGGACTTCCGGAGCGAGAAGCTGCGCTGACATGGCCCGCGCAAGCCGACGGCTGTGAACAGATTTGTCTTCCGCCGGGAAGACAAGATGGTCCGGCCCCGCGACCGAGTGTCGGGGCGCCGGCAAGCCATGCGAAAAGTCCCCCGCCGGGGAATGCGTTTGCGGTTGTGTAATTCCGCGTGACACAACCCGCGGCTGCTTCCCTGACGGGGGACTGCTTTTCGAGAGGGTCGGTTCCGGCTTGACCCGGCTCGGCAGAACTGCGAAGCATGGTTCCATGATTAGAATTCTCCTGGCTGCGACTCTCCTCTGCGCTCCTTCGCTGTTTGCGTCCACCCCCGAACTGCTCCACAGCTTCAAGAAAGTCCGGGCCACCGACCAGTTCTGGGCGGAGGGCGCGGCCATCGGCGATTTCAACCGCGACGGCAAGATGGACGTCGTCTCGGGCGCCTGGTGGTATGAGGGCCCTGATTTCAAGAAACGTCACGAGATCTATCCCGCGAACGCCAGCTTCAAATGCAAGAGCGCAGACGGCACGGAAGAGACCATCCCGGGCTTCGAGGGGGCGCTGGGCGTTAACAATGCCTACTCGGACTGCTTCCTCACGTTCACCTACGACTTCAACGGCGACGGCTGGACGGATGTCCTGGTGTACGGCTTTCCCGGCAAGGAAGTCGCCTGGTATGAAAACCCGCAAGGCCGCGACGGCCACTGGCAGCGCCATGTCATCTTCGACGTGCTCGATAACGAGTCGCCGGGCTTCGTGGACATCACCGGGGACGGCAGGCCCGAAATCCTCTGCTGCTCCGGCGGCTATATCGGCTACGCCGAGGCAGACTGGCAGAACCCGGCTGCGCCCTGGAAGTTCCACCCCGTCTCCCCGAAGGGCGATTACCAGCGCTTCACCCACGGCATCGGCAGCGGCGATATCAACGGCGATGGGCGCGTGGATATCATAGAGAAAGACGGCTGGTGGGAACAGCCGGCCTCCTTGGCCAATGACCCGGTCTGGGTCAAGCACCCGTTCCACTTCGCGGACGCCGGAGCGCAAATGCTCGTCTATGACGTCAATGGCGATGGCCTGAACGACGTCATCACCTGCAACAACGCCCACGGCTACGGGCTCTCCTGGTTCGAGCAGGTGCGGGAGGGCGGCAACATCACCTTCCTCGAGCACGTCATCCTGAACAAAGACCCGTCGAAAGACCGCTATGGTGTCCAGTTCTCTCAGCCGCATGCGCTCGCTTTGGTGGACATAGACGGTGACGGCTTGATGGACGTTGTCACCGGCAAACGCTTCTGGGCGCACGGCAAAGACGGCCCCGACCCCGACTCGAATTCAGCCGCCGTGCTCTACTGGTTCAAACTGGTGCGCCCCGCCAAAGGCCAGGCCGAGTTCATCCCCCACCTGATTGACAATGACTCAGGCGTTGGCACCCAAGTCACCGCCGGGTTTGTCAGCAATCCCAAGTACCCCGACGTCGTGGTCGGCAACAAGAAAGGCGTATTCATCTTCGAGCACCAGGTCAAGAAAGTCAGCCGCGCGGAATGGGAAAGGGCGCAGCCAAAGCCGCTCGCCTCGGCGGGAGCGGAGGCAAAGTGACACGGGCCGGCAAGGGCGCAATCCAGGTCGTTAACTGAATTGAGGCGGTTGGATGGCTTATGACGAATAGAGCATCGCGGAAATCGAATCGGAAGGTGAACGTGGCCGTTGTCGGGCTGGGTTTCATGGGAGTGACGCATCTCAAGGCCTACCAGCAACTCAAGGCGGCAAAGCTCGTCGCGGTGTGCGACTGGGTGCGGTTGCCGGTCAACGGCGTCCTCGCGGGAGTCGCCGGCAATATCAGCGGCTCGGGCGACCTCGACCTGGGCCGCCAACTCAAGGTCTATCGGGCGTTGGATGATCTTCTCGCCGACTCCGAGGTCGAGCTCGTGGACCTGTGCGTGCCCACTCCCCTGCATCCCGCGCAGTCAATCGCGGCCCTGAAGGCGGGCAAACACGTCCTGTGCGAGAAACCGCTGGCCCTTACCTCCGCCCAGGCGCGCAAGATAGTCGCGGCGGCGCGCTCGGCCTCCGGCTTCTTCATGCCGGCGATGTGCATGCGGTTCTGGCCGGGATGGTCTTGGCTGAAGCAAGTCGTGGAGGAGGAACCGTTCGGCAAGGTGCAGGCAGCGCGGTTCCGCCGTATGTCGCCCACGCCCGGCTGGAGCAAGGCCACTTATGGGAGCGGGAATCAGACCGGCGGCGCGCTGTTCGATCTGCACATCCATGACACGGATTTCGTGCAGTTCCTCTTCGGACGGCCCAAGAGCGTGTTTTCCACCGGCGTCTCGCGCGCGGGCGACTCGGTGGATCACGTGGTTACCCAGTATCATTACCCGGGCGGTCCGGCGGTCTATGCCGAGGGCAGTTGGCTGCTGACCGGCAACTTCAGCATGGCCTACACCATGCTGTGCGAACGCGCGACGCTGGACTACGATATGACGCGCGGGGCGGAAGCTTTAGTGGTGACGGAGGCGGGCAAGAAGCCGCGGGTAGTAAAGCCCGGCGGACCCGACGGCTACAGTGGCGAAATCTGCCACCTGCTGGAAGCGATCCTGAGCGGCAAGGCGCCATGCGTGGTGGCCGCGCAAGATGGTTTGAGCGCAGTGGAGATCTGCGAGGCGGAGGCAAAATCGGTCAGGAGCGGCCAGGTGGTTGCTCTTCGTCGTCGGTAGCCCGTCCTCGATAACGGGTAATTGGCGAAAGAGGGACTGGACAATCAGACACGGTTCCAGCATTCTCGGTGCGTGGCCATGGGGCCGCGCCTAAACTCAGGTTTGCTTTATGGAACAAACTCAGATACCGCCCGAACTGCAGCCAGAGACTCCACCGCCCCCTACCCTCTCGTTGAGTGGCCGGTTGTTTAACGTATTCGCCACCCCGGGAGATGTATTTCAGTCGGTGAAGACCGCCAGAGATTCCGCGGCCAATTGGATCGTTCCGGCGTTGATTCTCATCGTAGTAAGCTGGGTGGCAACCTGGCTGATCTTTTCGCAGGAGCCAATTAGGCACCAGTTGAGCGAAATCACCGACCAGGCCATCCAGAAGCAGATCGATCGGACCCACATGAGCGACCAGCAAGCGGAGCAAGCCCGCGCCATGGGGGAGAAGTGGGCGGGGATCAGTGCCAAGGTGGGCGCGGGCCTGGCTCCGATATTCGCAGGTTTTGCTACCCCGTTCCTCTGGGGTCTCATCGTATGGCTGGTGGGCGCCAAGGTATTGAAGGGTGGCTTCCCCTATATGAAGGCGGTGGAGGTCGTGGGACTCGTGAACATGGTCGCCGTCCTGGACACCATCCTCAGGACCCTGCTCATCATCGGCCTGGGTAATCTCTACGCCGCGCCTGGCCTCGTGCTCCTGGTGAAGGATTTTGATCCTCAAAACACGGTGCACGGGCTGCTGGCACAGGTGAATGTAATGACGTTCTGGGTGCTGGCGCTGCGGGCTTGCGGCCTGGCCCGGCTCAGCGGTGTGTCGTTCACCAAAGCGGCTTTGTGGGTGTTCGGCATCTGGGCGGCATACACGGGCTTCTTTATCGGCCTCGGGGTCGTCGCACGGTCCGTTTTCAAGGGAGTCGGCGGATAAGACGTCCAGCCGGAACCCTGGGTCGCCGCCGTTCCGCGCCCGAAGCGCCTTGTTCTGCATCGGAAAGTACGAAACGGAGATGAAACTTCTGCCAGTTTTTCCGTAAGTGATAGATGTGACGGCGTGCGTGTTCCTATAAGCAAGTGCCTGATTCCGTGAAACAAAACTGGGGCGACCCTGTCTGATTAACTAACTGAAATGGCAAAGTCCAAAAAGCGCAGAAAGGTCGTCGTTTTCTCGGCCATCGTTGTGGTCCTGCTGGGGTTGACGGCGGTGGTTGTTTTCAGGAAGCGCGATATCGTCGTCACGGTTCAAACCGAGAAGGTTGAACGGCGCAACCTCACAGAGCTCGTGACAGCTAATGGCAGAATCCAGCCCTGCCTCGAGGTCAAGATCAGCGCTGAAGTCAGCGGCGAAATCATCGCCCTGCCCGTCAAGGAAGGGCAGAGCGTCAAGAAGGGCGACCTCCTGGTCAAAATCAAGC
>Ga0335078_10010058_pt1 | contig 13999 bp, 13 predicted proteins | sample Lox_Sample_32_FD_206711 | JGI IMG/M metagenome (GOLD analysis project Ga0335078, IMG submission 206711) | Soil microbial communities from Loxahatchee National Wildlife Refuge, Florida, United States - Lox_Sample_3.2 | ecosystem: Environmental > Terrestrial > Soil > Wetlands | place: USA...
GGAATAGCCCGTCTCCTGCTCGACCAGCTCCCTCAGCATCCGGGCGAGCAGCTGTGACACCGAAGTACCGCGCCTGGCCGCCAGGATGCGGGCTTCCCGGAGATCTTCCTCGGGAAGCGACAGCGTGATGTTCTGATTGCTCACGACGATCACCCCAGGCGACTCACTTCTGCACGTAAATAAGTGTAGCACGTTGCTCACCCGATCGCCGGTCAGGCCGGCTTTCAGCGCGGCCGCCGCATGCCAGGCAGGCGGTCACCTGGAGGCCGGAGGAGCCGTCAGGAGGGCGGCCGGCGCCTGCTGAGATACCGGATGAGGTAGTCGCCGGCCAGGACGGCGCCGCCGGCGCCGCCGAGGAAGAGGATCAGCACCCCGACGGCGTACAGGTCGGCCTGGACAAGCCCGAGCGTGCCGGCGACCAGCCCGAGCAGGATGACCAGGGCCACCGCTCCGGCGTTTCTGCCGCTCATATGCCCGGTGCGCCTCTGGGAGAACATTAGGGTAGCCCGGGTGTTACCCGGAACGCGGCGGCGGTACACATAGCGGGGGCGCTTTGCAGCCGATGCGGGCATGCAGCGGAGAAGGGCGGGCGATGGGCACAGTGGCGCACGTTCTGGCGGTGGACGCGGTGCCGGCCCGGTCGCAGATGGGGTCGTCGCTGGGATTCCACATCGTCCTGGCGTGTTTCGGCATCGCGTTCGCGGCGGTCACGCTGACCGCGGAATGGATCGGCATCAGGCGCGGCGATGCGGCGGCGCTGCTGCTGGCACGCCGCTGGTCGAAGATCATGGCGGTGCTGGTGGCGGTCGGCGCGGTGTCGGGGACCGTGCTGTCGTATGAGATGGGCCTGCTGTGGCCGGGCCTGATGGGCCGGTTCGGGGCAGCGATCGGCTTCCCGTTCTCGATGGAGGGAATCTTCTTCTTCCTGGAAGCGATCTTCGTGGGGGTGTACCTGTACGGGTGGCGCCGGCTGCCGCCCTGGGCGCACTGGTGGAGCGGGGTGCCGATCGTGGTGGCCGGGGTGCTGGGCGCCTTGTCGGTAGTCGCGGCGAACTCGTGGATGAACTCACCGGCCGGGTACACGCTCAGCCACGGCAAGCTCACGAGCGTGGACCCGTGGTCGGTGTTTTTCAACGCCTCGACCCCGTATGAGACCGCGCACATGGTGCTGGCCGCGTACATGGTGACGGGATTCGTCGTGGCCGGCGTCTACGCGGTGGGGCTGCTGCGCGGCCGCCGGGACCGCTACCACAGGCTGGGCTTCGCCATCCCGTTCACGATAGCCGGGTTCTTGGCCCCGCTGCAGGTGATGATGGGGGACATCATCGCCCGGTTCATCGCGAACAACCAGCCGGTCAAGTTCGCCGCGATGGAGTATGTCGCCCGAACCGCGCGCGACGTTCCCGAATGGGTCGGCGGGATCCTGATCAACGGCCACGTCTACTTCGGTGCGGCCATCCCGGCGTCCGACTCCATCCTGGTCGGGTTCTCGCCGCACACCCGGGTCATCGGCTGGGACAGCGTGCCCCCGGACCAGCGGCCGCCGCTGGTCACGCTCATCCACCTGAGCTTCGACCTGATGGTGGGCATCGGCTTCTTCCTGTTCGCGCTGGCGGCCTGGCAGGGCTGGTGGTGGTGGTTCCACCGCCGGCTGCTGCTGACCCCGTGGTTCCTGGTGCCATCGGCCCTCAGCGGCGTGGCCGCGGTGACCGCGATGGAGGCGGGGTGGGTCGTCACCGAGGTCGGCCGACAGCCATGGATCGTCTACCGCGTCATGCTGGTCAGCGACGCGGTCACCCCGTCCAGAGGGGTCCCGGTCACGCTGGCGGTGATCCTCGTCCTCTACGCGATCTTGACCGTGGTCTCGATCGGCGTTCCGATGGTCATGTCACGGCGGTGGCGGCAGGAAACGCCCGCCGAGGAGGAGACCGAGCAAGTGCCCTACGGCCCTTCCCCGGCCGCGGCCTGGCCCGCCGGATCCCCGGCACCACCGGCCGTGCCCCGGGAATCCTCGGGCCGGCCGGAGGCGCCATGAGCCCCTCGCCGGAGGCCATCGCGGTCGCCGCGATCCTGATCGTGGTCATCGCCGCGTACGCGCTGTTCGGCGGGGCGGACTTCGGCGGCGGGATCTGGGACCTGCTGGCGGGCGGCGCCGAGCGCGGCGCGGCACCCCGGGAGCTCATCGACGAGTCCATCACCCCGGTCTGGGAGGGCAACCACGTGTGGCTGGTCTTCATCCTGGTGCTGGTGTGGACCGCGTTCCCGCCCGCGTTCGCCGCCATCTTTACCGCGCTGTTCGTCCCGCTCAGCCTGTCCGCGCTGGGCATCGTCCTCCGCGGGGTCGGGTTCGCTTTCCGGCACACCGCGCAGCGGCTGCGGATGCAGCGGCTCACTGGCGCGCTGTTCGCCGCCGCCTCGCTGATGACACCGTTCTTCCTGGGCACTGTCATCGGGGCCGTCGTCACCGGCCAGGTGCCCGTCCACCCCGCCGGCAACGTCCTGGCCGCCTGGACCTCGCCCACCGCCATCCTCACCGGGTTCCTGTTCGTCGCCGCCTGCGCCTACGTCAGCGCGGTGTTCCTCGTCCTGGAGGCCCGCCAGCGCGGGCGGCAGGACCTGGTGCGCTACTTCTCGCTGCGCGCCACCGCAGCTGGGGTGGCCACCGGTGCACTGGCGGGCGGCACGTTCGCGGAACTGTCGGCCAGCGCGCCGCAGGTCTACAACCGCCTGACTGGCATCGCCCTGCCGCTGGTGGCGATCGCGATCGCCGCGGGGATCGCCGCGCTGGGCATGCTCTGGCTGCGCTGGTATCACGGCCTGTTCCTGCGGGGGACGGCCGCGATCGCCGTGGCGGCCGTGGTGTGGGGTTGGGGATCGGCCCAGTATCCGTACCTGTTTCCCACCTCGCTGTCGCTTGCCGCGGGCAGCGCGCCCATCGCGGCGCTGGTGGCGGAATTCGTCGTCGCCGGCCTCGCGGTCCTGCTCGTGGCGCCCGCGTTCGCCTTGCTGTACTTCCTGCAGCAACGGCGGCTGCTGACAGCATCCGACACTGCTGGCGACCTGCGGCTGGCCGCCCAGCTCGAACAAGCCTCTCCCGGCCAGCCCGCGACCGCCCCGGAGCCGACCGGGACCCGGATGACGACGGCGCTGGTGCTGACCATGGTGGCCATCAGGGCGATCAGGAACATGTTCTCACCCTCACAACGCCGGTGACGACGGTCGCGTCACCTTTGCGCGACGACGGCATTCTGGGTCAGGGCCTTTGAGTAGCCAGCCGATCGCGTTGAGAGGCCCGATGGGCTGGGCTCCCGAACCGCCTGCCGACCTGCGATGCCTGGATGCCCAGCTCCGCGGGACCAAGAAGAAGCTGGCTGCGCCCGTTAGGACCGCGGGCACCAGCCTCACCGAGGTCTTCGGCTTCGGCCCGGTCAACACCGGCACCGTGATCGGCGACGGCTCACCCTGCTCGGTGCCGGTCAGGCTGTCCAGCAGCGGCCCGGACGCTGCCGGCCCGGGCTCGTCTCCGGTCCCGGGCAGACGGGTCGACGGCCAGCACGGCCGCCGTGTCCGCGGTGCGCCTGCCCTTGCCGCCAGCGGAACACCTGCCACGGCCTCCCGGCCGCCAGGCGGGCCGCACTGTCCATCCCGTTGCGCGCGAGGCGCATGGCGCCGAAGCCGATCCGGTCGACCGTCAGGTTGCCGCCGATGGCGAACGTGCCGTGCTGTGAACTGGTCATCTGGGGCAGTCCTCTTCCTGTGGTTGGATCGGGGAAGCGTCAGTGAGCTAGATAATATCAATTGATAGGAATCCTGATGGCGGACGAGCCCGGTCCCCTGGGCGAAGACCTGATGCGCGCGTTCGGCGGGGTCCACAAGGGCCTGCGCCAGTGGGTCCGCTCCCTCATGGGGACCGGGCAGGCCATGACGGTCGGCCGCGCGGGCGTCCTCCTCGGGCTGCTCGAACGCGACGAGCCCGTCAGCATGAGCGCACTCGGCACCGCGCACGACGTGACACCCAGGGCCATGACCGTCCTGGTCTCCGGCCTCGAACGCGAGGGGCTCGTCCAGCGGACGGCCCACCCCCAGGACAAGCGCGTCACCCTCCTCACGCTGACCAGCGGGGGCCGGGCAATCGCCGCCCAGCAGCTCGCCCCGGCACGCGCAGAGGCCGCCGCGCTGTTCGGCGGCCTCTCACAGCGGGACCAGGCTGAACTGCTGCGCCTGCTCGGCGAGGTAGCGAAACTGCTCGCCCAGCGCGGCATCGAGGTGCCGGCCCCGTAGGCACCCCACCCGGATGAGGCAACGCGGCAGGATGCCTCATCCCAGCCGGACTGCCTCAACCACGGGGAGACAGGACAACGTGCTGGCGATATGCCCCGCACTGCGCGCCTTCCAGGCAGAGCGTTGCCGAGTTCCGCCCTCGTTGCCTTCGGTGCAACATTGCTGCATCTGGGTCGGGGGTCGCGAAATTGCGGACCAACTGCCTAAAGGAGCGTCATGTGCTGCCCTGCTCGCCACGCCATCTCTACAGGTCTCCAGACTTATCGGACACCGCGGAATGTTGCATCGGCTGCAATAAAGCCCGTAGCTCAAACCAGGTCACAAGCCGCCCGCCGCGCCGCCGCAACCCCCACCGCACCGCGAGGGCAGCAACGACCTGGAGCCCGCGCCCGCCTTCCGCATCACGGCCGGCGGGACGCAGTACCGGCGTCCCCGGCCCGCTCGGTCGGTGACCTCGACCCGGACCATGCCGTCCCCTGCCCTGACCGCGACCGTGACCGTCTCCCCGGGAGCACCTGAGCCGCTGTGCCGGACAGAATTACCGAAGACCTCGCTGACCAGCAGTTCAGCGTCATCCCCGCACGGGTGCCCAGGGCCGAGCACCGCGCCGACGAACGAGCGGGCGGCACGCGCCCGCTCCGCCCGCCCGGCAAGCGTCACGGTCTCCCGGACTCCTACCCCAGCCATCAGTGCACCCGCCTTCCCAGCCGCCCCCGTCCCGGGAATCGCGCGGGCCGCTTGGCGGACACAACGGATGCACGCCCGACTCGGCGGCGCGCGTCAAGCCAGCACACGCCCCCGGCGCGGCCCTGTCCGTGCGGTCCGTGGAATACCCAGCGGTTACACCGACCGTGCTAGCGGCACGAATCCCGTCCGCTATGCGTCCGTGGACACCTCGATATGACGGTCTACGGCGACCCAAGATGACACATGCTGGGACAGAGAAGAAACGCCCCGCCAGCGCGAGATATCGCAGCTAGCGGGGCGTTTTCGCAGGTGGTGGCAGGTGTTGTGTCCAGCCTCAAGACATTGAGGACAGGGTGTCTCAAGACATCGAGGACAGCAGACCGGCGTGGCGCAGGGGCTAGGACCCGACCAGCCAGAAGGCTCGCCGGATGTCAAGAGCGCGCCTGGTCATCACTGCCGTCACCGTCGAGAAGCGCCCGGTCAGCGAGGTTGCCCGCAGTTACGGGGTTGCCCGGTCCTGGGTGCACACCTTGCTTGCCCGTTACCGGGCCGAAGGGGACGCCGCGTTCGAGCCGCGGTCCCGCCGCCCGAAGACCTCGCCGCGGGCCATCAGCGCCGACACCGCCGATCTGATCGTCCGGCTCCGCAAGGAACTCACCGATCAGGGCCTGGACGCCGGGCCGCAGACCATCGCCTGGCACCTGGAGCACCATCACCAGACCCGGGTGTCAGCGGCGACCATCAGCCGGCACCTGACCCGGCGCGGCCTGGTCACGCCCGAGCCGCGCAAGCGCCCGAAGTCCTCCTACATCAGGTTCCAGGCCGACCAGCCCAACGAGTGCTGGCAGTCCGACTTCACCCACTACCGGCTCGCCTGCGGCCAGGACGCCGAGATCTTGACCTGGCTCGATGACCACTCGCGGTACGCCCTGTCGGTCACCGCACACCACCGGGTCACCGGCCCGATCGTCCTCACCACCTTCCAGGCCGCCATCACCGCCCACGGCACCCCCGCCTCCACTTTGACCGACAACGGCATGGTGTTCACCACCCGGCTATCCGGCGGCAAGGGCGGCCGCAACGGCCTCGGGCACGAGCTGCGCCGCCTGGGCATCCGGCAGAAGAACGGCAAGCCCAACCATCCCCAGACCCAGGGCAAAGTCGAACGATTCCAGCAGACCATGAAGAAATGGCTCGCCGCCCGGCCCTGCCAGCCCGCCACGCTCAGCGAATTACAGCAGCTGCTCGGCCAGTTCACCACCGCCTACAACCACCATCGGCCGCACCGCTCCCTGCCCGGCCGCCAGACCCCCGCAACCGCCTACGCCGCCCGGCCCAAGGCCGCACCCGGCAACCGCGACGCCGACACCCACGACCGCGTCCGCACCGACAAGATCTGGGCCGTCGGCACCGTCACCCTCCGCCACGCCGGCAAGCTCCACCACATCGGCGTCGGCCGCGCCCACGCCGGCACCGAGGTCCTCATCCTCACCCAGGACCTGCACATCCGGATCATCAGCAAAGCAACCGGCGAGCTCCTGCGCGAGCTGACCCTCGACCCCAGCCGCGACTACCAGCCCACCGGACGGCCAGCAGGCCCTCCACGACGAACACCCTGACCCGACGTGGGTTCAGGGTGTCCTCGATGACCTGAGACATCACACTGGGCGGAGGGTGTGGTGTCTAGATTCAAGACATACAGGACAGGGTGTCTCAAGACATCGAGGACAATGATGCGGCGTGGCTCCATAGGTACTGATGCGGCAGGTCAGACGCTGCGAGGATGTCAAAGGCCCGGCTTGTCGTTACTGCCGTCATTGTCGAGAAGCGCCCGGTCAGCGAGGTCGCGAAGTCCTACGGGGTCGCCCGCTCCTGGATCTGCACCCTGCTGGCCCGCTACCAAGCCGAGGGCGAGGCCGCATTCGAGCCGCGGTCCCGGCGGCCGAAGAATTCACCGAGCGTAACCGCCCCGGGCACGGTCGAGCTGATCACCCGGCTGCGGAAAGACCTGGCCGGGCAGGGCCTGGACGCCGGGCCGCAGACCATCGCCTGGCACCTGGAGCACGATCACCAGGTGAAGGTGTCCCCGGCGACCGTCAGCCGCTACCTGGCCCGCCAGGGACTGGTCACCCCGGACCCGTCTAAGCGGCCGAAGTCGTCCTACATCCGGTTCGCCGCCGAGCAGCCGAACGAGTGCTGGCAGTCGGACTTCACCCACTCCCCGCTCGCCGGCGGCGCCGGTACCGAGATCCTGACCTGGCTCGACGACCATTCCCGCTACGTTCTCTCGCTCACCGCGCACGCCCGGGTGACCGGCCCCATCGTGCTGGCCGCCTTCCAGGCCGCCTGCGCCGCGCACGGCACCCCAGCCTCCACCCTGACCGACAACGGCATGGTCTTCACCACCCGCCTGTCCGGCGGCCGGGGCGGCCGCAACGCCCTGGAGCACGAACTGCGCCGCCTCGGCGTGAAACAGAAGAACGGAAAGCCGAACCACCCCCAGACCCAGGGCAAGGTGGAGCGGTTCCAGCAGACCATGAAAAACTGGCTCCGCGCCCAGCCGCACCAGCCGAAAACCCTCAGCGACCTGCAAGAACTCCTCGACGCCTTCGCCAGAACCTACAACACCCGGCGCCCGCACCGCTCGCTGCCCGCCCGCATGACACCTGCCGCTGCCTACGCCGCCCGGCCCAAGGCCGTCCCCGGCGACCGGACCGCCGACACCCACGACCGCGTACGCACCGACCGCATCGACGCCACCGGGCTAGTCACTCTCCGCCACCAGGGACGGCTCTACCACATCGGCATCGGCCGCCCCCATGCCGGAACCCGCGTCCTGCTCCTGGTCCAGGACCTGAACATCCGCGTCATCAACGCCGACACCGGCGAACTCCTCCGCGAACTCCTCCTTAACCCGGGCAAGAGCTACCAGGCCACCGGCCGCCGATCAGGCTGGCCAAAGCAAAACACCACGAACCCTACGTAGGTTCGCGGTGTCCTCGATGACCTGAGACATCACATGGTGGCAGGTGTTGGGTTCGAACCAACGTAGGCGAAGCCGACGGTTTTACAGACCGCTCCCTTTGGCCGCTCGGGCAACCTGCCTGGCGCCGCCTGCAGCGACGGCACAGTGAAGGATAGCGGACCGAGTGCCCGTGGTCAGCACCCGGAGGCACCTTCCTCCGAGTTCCAGAGCTAGGACGCCAGCGCTGCGGGCCGACACGATCCGTGGCACGGGGCGTGAGGTGTGCCGACCACTCCGCGTGCGTCTAACCTGGGACCGTGGCATCCGAATCCTCTTTCGACATAGTGTCTAAGATCAACCGTCAGGAAGTCGACAACGCCCTGAACCAGACTGCCAAGGAGATCGGCACCCGCTTCGATTTCCGCGGCGTCGGGGCCTCCATCGGCTGGTCCGGCGATCATGCCGTCGAGATCCGGGCGAACAGCGAGGAGCGAGCCAACGCGGTCCTAGACGTCTTCAAGGACAAGCTGGTCCGGCGCTCTGTATCGCTCAAGGTCCTGGATGCTGGCGATCCTAAGGCCTCGGGCAAGGATTATCGCCTCGCCGTGGGGCTGAAGGAAGGCATCTCCCAGGATGACTCCAAGAAGATCACGAAGATCATCCGGGATGAGGGGCCGAAGGGCGTGCGGGCACAAGTGCAGGGCGACGAGCTTCGCGTCTCATCCAAGAAGAAGGACGACCTCCAGGATGTGATCAACCTGCTCAAGGGCAAGGAGTTTGATCTCGCCTTGCAGTTCGTGAACTACCGGTAGTCGCGAGCCGCCTGCGCACGCCAGGCCGGGCGCGGCACGCCAGACCCGGGCGCGGCACGCCAGACCGCCTGGGCACGCCAATACCGGGCGCGGCACGCCAGGCCGGGCGCGGCACGCCAGACCCGGGCGCGGCAGCCTCAGGACGCCACCGAGGAAGTCAGGCGCCGCAGGCCGGCGATGTCGGTCGGGCGTTGCAGGTGCCCCGGGGGGGCGCCTGCGGTCGCGGTACGCGCCGAGAGCTGAGCCGCGACTTCCGCGCATGCCCGGGCCCGGTCGGCGTCCTTGGCATGGTCCGCGCAGCGGCCGCCCGGGATGTTCTCGCAATCCCAGCATCCCAGGGCGTCGGCTCCCGAGGTGCGGTAGACAGAGGCATCTTCGAGCGCGCCCAGGATGATCTCCAGCTGCCTGGAGGAGAGCGCCACCTCGCCGCGTCCCGCCAGCCGAGCCCGCCACAGCAGCGATGCCACGGCGGCGGCGTTCCGCTTATCCCAGTGGACAAGCCTCCTGAGGAACTGCCGGTCCCGGCCGCCGAGCCTGACCCCGAGCAGGGCCGCGTCCAAAGCATCCCGGACCGTGGCCCGGCAGGTGCCGCGCCGTTGCAGCTGAACCTTCCCGTTTACAGGCTCTGCCCCGGCCTGGCTGTTGCGCCCACCCGGCGGCCCGGAAACGGCGGCCACCTTGGTTATCTCACGCCCCTGCAGACGATCGCTCATGCTCTGCCGCCTCCTACTCGGGTGCGAGATCCGGCCCTCTCATCGGACGGAGGTCAGCCAGCCGTCCGGTCAATACCTGCTGCGCCTGCCGGCATGACGCTCGGGCGCCAATGACGGTCAGTGAACTCAACGGGACTCTGTGATTATGACGCATCGGAACGTGACTAAGTTGACACTCTCAGTGAACCTGCTCCACCGGGCAGCCCGGCACGCTGCCCGGGGGCAGCCCGGCACGCTCGCGGGGCAGCCCGGCGAGGCAACTCTCAGGGGACCCGCTGGCAGCGGCCCGTAAGAAACACGCTGGGGGCCAATTTCAGGCGCGGCATCGCGGTGAAACGTCCCGCCGAGTGGAACGTGGCATTACAGTAAGAGAATCTACAGGCGTAATAGGCGTCACAGGTAAGTGCCGTTTTGGTCCGCTGTGATGCCCGCCGCCCGGCAAGTCCGCAGGTGGCAGGCGATCGTGGCAGCCCGCGCCCGCAGGAAAAGGGGTCGTCCGCGCATCCGTCCGCCGGCAATCTGCCCTAGGTAAGATGTAGGATGGTCCTAAGTTCAATAACCTCAACGCCCCGGCCCAGGCCACGGACAGGGGCGGCGCCTACAGGGATGCACGCCGTCACCGCGTCCGCAGTGTCTGCACTGCCCGGCCTCGGCGCGTGGAGGAGGCCTCCGACTGTGACCAAGCAGGTCCAGCAGCTAGATCGTGTGATCATCAGGTTCGCGGGCGACTCGGGCGACGGCATGCAGCTCGCCGGAGACAGGTTCACCCAGTCAACGGCGACGTTCGGCAATGACTTGTCGACATTGCCCAATTTTCCCGCCGAGATCAGGGCGCCCGCTGGCACCCTTCCCGGGGTGTCCAGCTTCCAGCTGCACTTCGCTGACCACGACATCCTGACCCCGGGTGACGCCCCGGACGTGCTAGTGGCGATGAACCCGGCGGCGCTGAAGGTCAACATCGGCGACCTGCCGCGCGGAGCGGACGTCATCGCCAATACCGACGAGTTCACCAGGCGCAACCTAGGCAAGGTCGGCTACGAGCGCAGCCCTCTCGAGGACGGCTCACTGTCCGCCTACCAGTTGCACGCCCTCCCGATCACATCAATGACGGTCAAGGCGCTGGAGGGCTACGACATCAGCAGAAAGGACGCCGAGCGGGCCAAGAACATGTTCGCCCTCGGCCTGCTGTCGTGGCTCTACAACAGGCCAGGCGAGGGCACGATGGCGTTTCTCGAGTCCAAGTTCGCCAAGAACCCCGAGATCATGGAGGCGAACAAGGCAGCGTTCCGGGCGGGCTGGAACTACGGGGAGACCACCGAGGCATTCTCGGTCCAGTACGAGGTCAAGCCTGCCACCCTGGCGCCAGGCACCTACCGCAACATAACCGGCAACGCCGCGCTCGCCTACGGGCTGATCGCCGCGTCCAGGCGCAGCGGCCTGCCATTGTTCCTTGGGTCCTACCCGATCACGCCTGCCTCGGACATCCTGCATGAGCTGGCCAAGCACAAGCGGTTCGGGGTCCGTACGTTCCAGGCGGAGGACGAGATCGGTGGGGTCGGCGCCGCGCTCGGCGCGTCCTTCGGCGGCGCGCTCGGCGTGACCACAACCTCGGGTCCCGGAATGTCGCTGAAGGCCGAGACCATCGGCCTCGCGGTTTCGGTAGAGCTGCCGCTGATCGTCTGCGACATCCAGCGGGCCGGGCCCTCCACCGGCATGCCGACCAAGACCGAGCAAGCCGACCTGCTGATGGCGCTCTTTGGCCGGAACGGAGAATCCCCGGTTGCCGTGGTGGCGCCCGCCACCCCGGCGGACTGCTTCGACATAGCCATGGAGGCCGTCCGGATCGCGGTCAAGTACCGCACGCCCGTGATCGTCCTCTCCGACGGCTACCTGGCGAATGGATCGGAGCCGTGGCGCATTCCGCAGATCGCCGACCTGCCCAGACTGCGGGACGAGTTCTCCTTTTCCAACCCCCGCGAATGGCGCGGCACCGACGACCAGCCCGAGTTCCTGCCGTTCCGGAGGAATCCGGAGACCCTCGCTCGGCCGTGGGCTATCCCCGGGACTCCGGGCCTGGAGCACCGGATCGGTGGGATCGAGAAGGCTGACGGCGTCGGCACGATCTCCTACGATCCCGACAACCACGACAAGATGGTCCGGCTGCGCCAGGCGAAAATCGACGGCATCGCCCGCGACATCGGCCCGCTTGAGGTCGACGACCCGAACAGCGACGCCAAGGTCCTGGTGCTCGGCTGGGGTTCGACATTCGGGTCGATCGGTGCCGCGGTCCGCCGGATCCGGATGGCTGGCGGCTCGGTCGCCCAGGCGCACCTGCGTCACCTTTCTCCCTTCCCGGCTAACCTGGGCGAGGTGCTTCTCGCCTACGACAAGGTGCTGGTTCCCGAGATCAACCTCGGCCAGCTGGCGCTGGTGCTCCGGGGGCGTTATCTCGTCGACGTGATCTCATACAACAGGGTCCGCGGGCTCCCCTTCCGTGCCGCGGAACTGGCAGGTGTCATCCAGGATGTGATCGCGAATGTCTGATGCAAGCATGGCGGCTCACGATGCGGCGGCCGACCCGGCGAGCCGGCGGCCCGCCGCCCTTACCCTGGTGCCCGTGGCCGACGAGAAGCTCAGCACCAGGGACTTCAAGTCTGACCAGGAGGTCCGCTGGTGCCCGGGATGCGGCGACTACGCCATCCTGGCGGCGTTCCAGTCCTTCCTGCCCCAGCTCGGGATTGCGCGCGAGAACCTCGTGATCATCTCCGGTATCGGCTGCTCGTCGCGGCTGCCCTACTACGTCAACAGCTACGGCATGCACTCGATCCACGGGCGGGCGCCGGCGATCGCCACCGGACTGGCATCCTCCCGTCCCGACCTGTCGGTCTGGGTGATCACCGGCGACGGGGACGCGTTGTCCATCGGCGGCAATCACCTGATCCACGCCCTGCGCCGCAACGTCAACATCAAGATCCTGCTATTCAACAACCGGATCTACGGGCTGACCAAAGGCCAGTACTCACCGACCTCCGAGCGGGGAAAGGTAACCAAGTCGACCCCGTTCGGCTCCCTGGACACGCCGTTCAACCCGGTATCCCTCGCGCTCGGCGCCGAGGCCAGCTTCGTGGCGCGCACCATTGACTCCGACCGCAAGCACCTGTCCGGGGTGCTGCAGGCCGCGGCCGACCACCGGGGCGCGGCGTTCATCGAGATCTACCAGAACTGCCCTATCTTCAACGATGACGCCTGGGCCCCGGTCACCGAGCCGGGGACGCGGGACGAAAACGTCATCCGGCTTGAGCACGGCGAGCCCATCCTCTTCGGGTCCGGCAAGGACCGCGGCCTCAGGTTCACCAGCTACGGGTCGCTGGAGGCGGTCGACGTCTCCGGCGCCGGCCCGCTGCTGACCCACGATGCGCACGCGGCCGACCCGTCCTATGCGTTCGCGCTGTCCCGGCTGGACAGCTCCGATTTCGCGCATACTCCGATCGGCTTGTTCCGCCAGGTACCCCGGCCCAGCTATGACGACCTGATGGCTGAGCAGATCGAGACGGCCCGCGAGCGTCAGGGTGATGGCGACCTGGCCTCGCTGCTGACCGGCGGCGATACCTGGCAAGTCTGCTAATGAGGGACGCTGGGGCCGGTAAGCCGGCCCGGGCAGACGGTATGCCAGGCGGTTCCACGCCAGCCACTACGGCCGGTCAGCGGCCTCGGCCGACTGGCAGCGCGGGGGACCGCGGCGAGTCGGCCCCCCGCGCCGGCGCTGTCCGGACCGAGCGGAGCGGCCCCGTTACCACCGTCATCCTGAACCGGCCCGAAGTGCGCAACGCGGTGGACGGCCCGACCGCCGCCGCCCTCGCCGCGGCATTCGCCGACTTTGAGGCGGACCCCGATGCTTGTGTCGCGGTGCTCTTCGGGGCTGGCGGCACATTCTGCTCCGGCGCCGATCTGAAGGCCCTGGGCAGCCCGGACGGCAACGGCACGCGAGCCGACGGCAGCGCGCCGATGGGACCGACCCGGATGCGCCTTTCCAAGCCCGTCATAGCGGCGATCTGCGGCCATGCTGTGGCCGGCGGGCTGGAACTGGCACTCTGGTGCGACCTGCGGGTGGCGCAGGAAGACGCGGTGCTCGGCGTTTTCTGCCGCCGCTGGGGCGTGCCGCTCATCGACGGTGGCACGGTGCGGCTGCCGCGCCTGATCGGGCTGGGCCGGGCACTAGACATGATCATAACTGGGCGCGGCGTGGCCGCCGCGGAGGCCCGTCAAATCGGCCTGGTAGACCGGGTGGTGCCGGATGGCCGGGCCAGGGCCGCAGCCGAGCAACTGGCGCGAGAGATCGCCGCACTGCCGCAAGCCTGCCTGCGCAGCGACCGGCTGTCCGCACTGGAGGGATTGTCCCTGCGCCACGATGAGGCGATGGCCAACGAGTTCGCCCGCGGCATGGACGTGCTGGCCGGGCCTGGCGTGGTGGAAGGCGTGTCCCGGTTCCGCGGCGGAGCGGGCCGCGGCGGCACTCCCGCCTGACCGCAGTTTCGCGGGCG
>Ga0335078_10010059_pt1 | contig 13999 bp, 14 predicted proteins | sample Lox_Sample_32_FD_206711 | JGI IMG/M metagenome (GOLD analysis project Ga0335078, IMG submission 206711) | Soil microbial communities from Loxahatchee National Wildlife Refuge, Florida, United States - Lox_Sample_3.2 | ecosystem: Environmental > Terrestrial > Soil > Wetlands | place: USA...
CTGTCGGTGTTCAAGGCCTCCCGGGCGCTGCCGACGTGGGACGCGACGCTCTGCGCGCTGCTCGCCGCGGCCGGCGTCCAGCCGGACGATCCGGCCTCGGCTCCCATCTCACCGGGAGCGGGAACGCCATGAGCCTCGACGAGGTGCGCCGTGTCGCGGACGCGGTGCTTTACGAGGGCTACATTCTCTACCCCTACCGTGCGTCCGCGCAGAAGAACCGCAGCCGCTGGCAGTTCGGCGTGCTGATGCCGCCCGGCTATGCCGCGGCGGACCCGTCAGAGAGCCCCCGGCTCAAGGCGGAGTGCGTCTTCGAGCATCGCGGCAGCCCGGTGATAGAGATCGCCGTCCGCTTCCTCCAGGTGCAGCGGCGGCACACCAAGGACGGGCCGGGACCGGACCCGGGGGCATTGGCCAGTCCGGTCCCGGCCACCTGGGATGAGGCCGCCGAACGGGAGGTCACCGTGACCGTTGACGCCACGGACCTCTTCGGGCGGGGCAAGGTCGTCCCGTTCGCCGTGCCTGGCGGCGAAGAGACAGAGACGGTGGCCGGCGCGCGCGTCACCCGGCGCCGCGAGCCGCTGACCGGGACGGTGTCGGTGCGCGCTACCCCGCTGCCCGGGCCGTGGCAGGCCGCCAGGCTGACCGTGCAGGTCGTGAACGAGTCCGCGGCGCGGGGAAGCGGTCAGCGACCGGGAGGCACCGGGCGGCCCGCCAGCCGGGATGAGGCACTGCCGGCCGCGCTGGTCGCCGCCCACCTGATCATGACGGTGTCCCGCGGTGCCTTCCTGTCGATGACCGACCCGCCGGAGTGGGCACGGCCGCAGGTGGCGTCCTGTGAGAACGCCGGGTGCTGGCCGGTGCTTGCCGGCCCAGACGGCGGCCGCCAGGTCATGCTCGCCGCGCCGATCATCCTGCCCGACCATCCGCAGGTCGCGCGGGAAAGCCCGGGCGAGCTCTACGACGGCACCGAGATCGACGAGATCCTCACCCTGCGGACGCTCGCGCTCTCCGACGACGAGAAGGCGGCGGCGCGGGCCACCGACCCGCGTGCCGCGGCGCTGATCGACCGGGTCGACGCGATGGACGCGCCGACCATGGCGCAGCTGCACGGCACGATCCGTGCGATGACCGGCCGGCGGGGAACGGGTACGGCCGGCCCCCCGGAGGCCGACGGCGAACCAGGGGTTCCGTGGTGGGATCCGGGTACGGACGCCTCCGTTTCTCCTGAGACTGACTTCCTCGTGGTGGCGGGGCAGCGGGTCGCCCGCGGCAGCCGCGTGATACTCCGCCCGGGAGCGCGCCGCGCGGATGCACAGGACATGTTCCTGGCCGGCCGGGCCGCGCTCGTCGAGGCCGTGCTCGTCGATGTCGACGACGCGTCCTACCTGGCGGTGACGCTGGCCGATGACCCGGCAGCGGACCTGCAGTCCGCGCACGGCCGGTTCCTCTACTTCGCACCCGACGAGGTCGAGCCGGCCGCCGCGGCCGGGGATGACGATCCGGGGAGCGCGGGCCGGTGACGGCGAGGCGGACGCTGGTCGCCGGGGTCGGCAACATCTTCCAGCGGGACGACGCCTTCGGCGTCGAGGTGATCAAGCTGCTGGCCGGCCGGCCGTGGCCGTCCGGCGTGGAGGTGGCGGACTTCGGCATCCGCGGCGTGCACCTGGTCTACGAACTGCTCGGCGGCTGCGACCTGTTCGTCCTCGTCGACGCCGCGCGGCGCGGGTACCCGCCGGGCACCGTCACGGTGCTCCAGGTCGAGCCTTCTGACATGGCGCGCGACGGGGTGCTTGACGCGCACGGCCTGGCGCCGGACCAGGTCTTCGCGATGCTCGCGGCGATGGATAGCCGGCCTGCCCGCAGCCTCGTCGTCGCGTGCGAGCCGGCCGACATGAGCCCGGGGATGGGACTGTCCGACCCGGTACGTGAGGCCCTGCCCGCGGCGGTCCGCGCGGTGGAGGAAATCCTGGAACAAGCACAGCAAGCACAGCGAGAACAGCGAGAGGAAGGAGCGGACGATGGTGTCGAAGCTGGTTAAGGCGGCGATCGTAGCGGTGATCCTGGCAGCGGTGATCGATTCGCTGCCGGACATCAAGCGCTACCTGGAAATCAGGGAGATGTAAACGTCATGGAAGTGGTCATCGGGTTCGCGGTCGGGTACTGGGTCGGCACCCGGCACGGGCGCCAGGGGCTAGGGCAGGCGGTGGACGCCGTGCGGGACATCTGGGCGTCCCCGGAGAGCCGCCGCCTGCTCGGCGAGGGGCTGGCGGCCGCCGCGCCGGTCGCCGGCCTCCTCGGGAAGAGCAGGCGGGACGCCGGCCTCGCCGTCATCCGCGGGGTGATCGAAGAGGTGGCCGAACGGCGCCACGGGCACCCGGAGCACGCAGCCTGAGCGGCTCGCGACGGCACCCGGTGGGCGGCGGTCCCGCGCCGCAGCGAAAGTCTATTGACACCGAGACCTCTGATAACGGTGAGCCGGGCGACAACTTCACATCGCACCCGCTCGTGTCATGATCATGAATGATTGTGGTGTTATGAATGGTTTTAGGCGTTATCACACCAAAAATCCTTCATGATCATGCTTTGAGACGCGGTGACGTATTCAGTTGCGGCAAACCAGCATCAGCAGCAACACGCGGCCAGGCAGCCGACCGAGCGCTGGGCTGCTCCGCAGGCATGCAGGGCGACAAGGGCGGAATGGAGCAGCGCGCGCCGCGAAGGTTCTTACGGATGGTGAATCTGATTGTGCCTGGGGTTTAAGTGCGACTTGACTGCAGACTGCGGTAGGGAGAAACGCAATTTGCTCGCGTCCGGCGGGCGCCTGCCGGGTGACCGGCGGTGCCTGGCGGGTGCCCGGTACCCCAACCGTCCGAGGTTGAGGTTTGCCCATGGAACGCCGCAGGAACCTGCCACCCGGGTGGCGACGGCCACCCGGGACAACAGCGGAGCCCGTTCAGCTGCTGCATCCAGCGCCACACCGCCCCCCGGCGCGCTCGGCGAGGGCGAGCTGCGCGCCCGGGCACTCGCGGCGGGCTGGCGCTATGACACGCTCGGACGGCTCGTCTGCCCAGGCCAAGCGAGACGCCGGTCACGGGGTGATTCCGGCCACCCCTTGTCCCGCGCGGACGGGCAGCACGGTGAGCAGCACGGCGCTCGCGGACGAGCACGCGCCGAACGTGTGGCTCACGTACCCGGCCACGGTCTCCCCCGGCGGATAGATCCGCAGCCAGTGTGCCGTGACGGGCTGGCAGGTCGCGGCGGGGTAGTTGGCGGCCACCGCCACCTTCAGCCATGCGTGGGCGGTCTGGCCGGGGGCGAGGGTGACCGCCGCCTTTGCGAACGCGGTGCCCCGTAGCGCGGCCGCGCCGATTTGCCTGCCGACGGCGGTCGGGGACGCGGCAAACGAGACACCAGGGAAGCCGTACATCTCACACGCACTGCCTGACGTGTTGGTGAAGTTGAGCGGGTAATAAGAATTGCCCGCGCCCGCTTGCGCCTGGCTGTCGTCCACCGTGATGCGCAGCGCCGCGGTGCCGCACGTGACCAGGCCGGCCGCGCCGCCGGACGCGGCCGACGACGGTGGCGCGGTGGCGCCCGACGGTGCGGTCGAGGGCGAGGCCGGGGCAACCGGGGCGCTGGTGGTGACGGTCTCTGTCACGGTAGCGGTCGGCGCCGCGGGCTGGCCAGGTCCCGCGGAACCGCAGGCCACGACCAGCGACGACACGGCGGCCGCTGCCGTGAGCCAGGCAATCCGGGCTAGGGATCGCATTGACGTGGACATGGCACGCTCCTTCGTACGCCGGCGTCACTGACAGGAGCAGTCTGCGGGCGTGGCACACTGACTCGAACCCGTAAGACCCCCCGGTTCGCGCTGCGGCACGGGCCAGCGACGAGGCATTCAGGGAGAACAAGCTGGAGCAAGCAGCAGCAGCCGGCGGCCCGCGGCCGGCCGGGTCAGGTTCACTTCGCACCGCGGTCCGGATCAGGGACGGCCTGGTCGTCGTGCTCACGCTCACCTCCGGCGCGATCGACGCGGTGACGTTCGTCCGCCTCGGCAACGTGTTCAGCAGCGTCATCACCGGGAACCTGGCCCTGCTCGGCCTGGCCGTCGGCGAGCGCCACGGCGCGCTCGCGGTGAACAGCGGCCTCGCGCTCGCCGCCTACGCGGTTGGCGTGCTCGTCGGCGGCGCGCTCGCGGGGCCGACCGAAGGCGCACAGCCGGTGTGGCCGCGGCGGACCACCATGACCTTGGCGGCGGAACTCGTCGTGCTCGCCGGCTTCAGCGCCGGCTGGCTGGCCGCCGACGGCCATCCGTCCGGCGGCGTCCGCCTGACGCTGCTCGCGCTGACGGCGGCCGCGATGGGCATGCGGAGCGCCGCCGTGCGCCTGCTCGGCCAGATGTCCACGACCTACCTCACCAGCACACTGATCGGCCTCGTCCAGTCACTCGCGGTCCGTCGCGTGCCGCGGGACTGGCAGCGGAGCACTAGCGTGCTGATCGCCTTCGTGGCCGGCGCGGCGCTCGGCGTGGCCGGCGCCATCGCGTCGCCGGCCCTGGTGCCCGTGGTGGTCTTGGTCCCGCTCGCCGTGGTGGTTCTGTGCACGGCCAGGTCGGCCACGCTACGCCAGCCACACGATCCGGGTCACGGCTCGTGAGGTCGTGAGGCCGCCCGCCACGGTCAGCCGGCCGGCGGGCGGGTGCCACGGCTCTCGGCCACGCCGAGCGCGATCGCGCTTGACGGAAGGAGGTTCTCGGTGAGGTCTTCCAGGCTGCGGCCCTTGGGCTCGGGGAGCAGTGCGGCGGTGCCCAGCAGGCCGAGCACGGAGACCGAGGTCACCGCCCGCTATGGCGACGGGCGGTGACTGGGCCTGCGATGGTCAGCTTCCGGAGCTTGGCCGCTGCCGCGGGACTATGACCGCATCCGGGCCGGGGAACAGCAGCCGGGTGTGGCCATCAGGGAACCGGACCAGGTACGGCGGCTCGCCAGCAGTCCCGTGTACCTCGATGATTTCGCCATGCCTGTCCGGATGGCCGACGGTACTTCCGTGAATGCAGATCTTGTCCCCGATCGTCGCTTCCATGACCGCCTCCCTCGGCGCTGAGGTCCTATGTCGAGACCAGCCTTGCACGCCCGCCGCGCGATGGCCACCGTCTCAAAGCCGGCAAATCGTCATGAACTCAACTGGAACGCCCCAACCAAAATGATCTTGAACTGCTGGCCGCGGGCGTGTCATGGCATAGTCACGGGGCCGGCGGCGGCGCTACTGGTCCCAACGGCGGCACCGCAAGCAGCCGGCGACGGCACCGCAAGCAGCCGGCAACGGCACCGCAAGCAGCCGGCAACGGCACCGCAAGCAGCCGGCAACGGCACCGCAAGCAGCCGGCGACGGCACCGGCCAGCAATCGAGAGGCTGACGGGACTGACGAGAGCGGTGAGTTGCCTTTTCCGGTCACCCAGCGCTGTTCATCGGCCTTATCATGAAGGCTTTTGTGGTTGTGAATAGTTTTCAGTGTTATTACACGAAAAAAGTTTCATGATCATGGACTGAACAGCAATGATGCGTTGCTTTTCGGAATCAAGGAAACGCCTTTACTCGGCTTGCCCGCACCTGCCGACACGCCTGACAACGCAGTAACTCGCTTCACTGTTTGGTCCGTCCCTGCCGACGGCCCAAGGCCGCCCAGGCGCGGCGACTGCCAAGCCGCCCAGGCACGACAGTCGCCGGGAAGAGCAGCCGTGCCGCCCGCGACCAGGACCGACAAGCCGCTCTTATGTTTTCGTTGACAGTCATCTTGTTAGCGTTCACACTCGCAGAAGACCAATAAGACAAGGGTTTTTCAGCAGATCAACGAAAGGATGTGATCGTTAACAAAACACCAGGCGTCGAGCTGTCGCATGCCTGCTCCCGGTTCCTGCCTTGCCTGCTCCCGGTTCCTGCCTTGCCTGCACCCGGTTCCCGCCTCGCCTGGCACGGCCTTATCCCTCATGGGGCCGACGGCCGGGACCACGAAGCGGAGGTCCCGGCATGGCAGCGGATCTCGGGACAGTGACCGGGGCCAGCCCGGGCGACAGGCGGCCGCCTCGGGTGACCACGAGTTTTCCGAACGGAAGGTCAGATTCAACGATGACTGCCAGACCACGACTCAGGCACACAAGAAGGGGGCTGCTTGCCCTCGCCGCCACGGTAACGCTGGCCCTCGGCGGGCTGCTCGCCAGTGGCGCCTCGTCGCCGTCCAGGGCAGCGACACAGGAGCCCTGTGACATCTACGCCGCGGCCAGCACGCCGTGCGTGGCCGCGCACAGCACCACCCGGGCACTGTACGCCGCCTACGACGGGCCGCTCTACCAGGTCAAGCGCGCATCCGACGGTGCCACGACCAACGTCTACCCGCTCAGCACAGGCGGCTACGCGAACTCGGCGACGCAGGACTCGTTCTGCGCGAACACCTACTGCTCGATCACCGAGATCTACGACCAGTCGGGCAACGGCAACAACCTCACCGACGCGCCAGCGGGCGGCGCGGCCGGCGGCCCGGACATCCTCGCGAACGCCGCGGCGGCGCCGACCACGGCCGGCGGCCACAAGGTGTACGGGGTCTTCATCTCCCCCGGCATGGGCTACCGCGACGACAGCACCAAGAACATCGCGACCGGCAACGCGTCGGAGGGCGAGTACGCCGTCCTCGACGGCACGCACTACGACAACGGCTGCTGCTTCGACTACGGCAACGCCGAGACCAACAACGACGACGACGGCGCCGGGGCCATGGAGGCCATCTACTTCGGCACAGAGAACGCCTGGGGCTACGGCTCAGGCAACGGCCCGTGGATCATGGCCGACATGGAGAACGGCCTGTTCTCCGGGTCAGCAGTGCACCTGAACTCCGGTGACCCGACCACCAGCTACCGGTTCACCACCGCGATGATCGAGGGCGGGGCGAACCAGTGGGCCATCCTCGGTGGCAACGCTGACTCCGGCTCGCTGGCCACCGACTACAGCGGGGTGCGGCCCTCCGGCTACAACCCGATGAAGAAGCAGGGCGCGATCATCCTCGGCATCGGCGGCGACAACAGCGACAGCTCGGCCGGCACCTTCTACGAGGGCGTGATGACGTCCGGCTACCCGTCGGCCACGACGGAAGCGGCCGTGCAGGCCAACATCGTGTCCGTCGGCTACGCCAACTACACCCTGCCGAGCAACCCGTTCACCAGCGGGAAGGAAATCTCGCTGCAGGCCACCACGCCATGCTGCACCAGCGACTACATCACGGGCAACTACCCGAGCGGCGACGAGGTCGGACTCGACGCGGTGACCTCGAGCAGCTCGACGACCGTCAAGAAGGACGCGACCTGGATCGTCGAGCCCGGCCTGGCCAATAGCAACTGCGTCTCCTTCAAGTCGGCCAACGGGTCCGGCGATTACATACGGCACTACAACTTCGAGCTCTACCTGGAACCGAACGACGGCACAGGACAGTTCGCCCTGGACGCCACGTTCTGCCCGAGAGCGGGCAACAGCGGCTCGAACTACTCGTTCATGTCGTACAACTACAGCTATAAGTACATCAGGCACTACAACTACATCGGCTACGTAGCCAGCGACGGCGGGTCCAACACCTGGGACGCGTCCAGCCTGTGGTACGAGGACACCACCTGGGCCGTCGCCACGGCGTGGAGTTAACGCTGAGCCGATCTCAACCTGACCCAGAGGATCCCGCCCGATCCTGAGACACAGTCAGGCTGCCGGGCTCACCACCCGGCACGGCGCTCCCGTTGCCTGCCGCAGGCCACAAGCCTCGCGGCAGGCAACCCGCCCAGCCTGTCCCAGCCCCCAGCCCCCAGCCCCATTCGCGCGCCGGATGGTTGCGGCAACGATCCGGCTATAGGGGGTTGTGTCAATGCCCGCATGTCTTTGCTGGCCGGGGCGGGCGGGGTGGTGTCGTGGTATCCGTCCTGGCTCAGTTCGGCCCGAGGTGAACGGTTGCCGGCGGGCAGCGCGCTGCTTCCTCGCCTGCCGGTGACTGGCTGTGCCGGCGTTGGTCTTGGGGAGGTCAGGAGGGGGTGCAGGGGGACCTTGGAACCGGGCGGTGATTTTCGGGGCCCGGGGGGTTCCAGGGTTCCCCCTGCGTTTTTGATCTTGACTTTGACTTTGGGTGGTGGAGTGTAGTGGAGGTGTTCCTGACCTCACTCTCTTGCTCTTTGAGGGGGTGAGGTCAGGAACAACGGAGCGGAGCCGCCCGCCCGGCACGGGTTGACCTGGGCATTTCGCTAACGGCGGGGGTGTGCAGCGCCCGGACGGCGGGCGCTGCGGGTGCCCGGGGGTTGTCCGGTCGTGGTCCGGTCGTTGCGCAGCGGACGGGCGGGTGCCTTCTACTCGAATATCCAGGTGAGGGGACTACGTCTTGAAGGTTCCCCATCGGGGGACGATGCGGATGAGGTCATCTGCTTGCAGGCTTCGGAGCGCGCGAGCGACTGTGCCCCGGGCCACGTTGTATTGGTCTGCAAGGTCGGCGACGGTGGGGAGGGCCTCGCCGGCTGCCCATTCGCCGTCGCTGATGCGGCGGCGTAGGTCGGTTTCGACTCGCGCGTTGGGCAGTTCAGGCGTTCGTGGCACGTGTCCATGATCATCATCGTGTACGCCATGCGCATCCTGACCACCGTGATTAACTTGTTCATGTTGTCTATCGTGTCTAAGCTGTCTTAGGGAAGTTGCCACGTTAGCGACCAGGTTCGTGGTTCCGGTGCGGCGGAGTGGCTTGTCGGTAGGCTGGATCAGTTCGCGAGGGAGGCTAATGGTGGAGCAGGTCTTTAAGACTGAGCTGGGCACGCTGTTCCAGGGGGACTGCCTGGATCTGCTGGCCAGCACTGCGGACGAGGCGTTCGACCTGGTCTTCGCGGACCCGCCGTTCAACTTGGGCAAGGACTACGGCAAGGGCGTCAGCGACTCGCTGAAAAATGAGGAGTATCTGGCGTGGTGCGAGTCGTGGGTGAAGGAGTGCGCCAGGGCGGTTGCGCCCGGCGGCGCGTTTTACCTGTTCAACCTGCCGAAGTGGAATATCGAGCTTGGCCACTTCCTAAATCAGGCTGGCATGACGTTCCGGCACTGGATCGCGATCGACATCAAGTACAGCCTGCCGATCCAGGGGAAGCTGTACCCGTCGCATTACAGCCTGCTGTACTACACGAAGGGCAAGCCCCGCGCGTTCACCCGGCCCCGGGTGCCTATCCCTGTGTGCCGTCACTGCGGCGGAGACATCAAGGACTACGGCGGCCACCGGGACAAGCTGCACCCGGACGGCTTGAACCTGACGGACGTGTGGAACGACATCCCCCCGGTGCGGCACCAGTCAACCAAGCGGCGGGCGGCTAATGAGCTGTCGATCAAGCTCCTGCGGCGGGTACTGGCGATCAGCACGGAGCCGGGAGACCTGGTCTTCGACCCGTTCGGCGGCAGTGGCACGACGTACGCGGCTGCTGAGGAAATGGGGCGGCACTGGGTCGGCATAGAAATGGGGGACACGGAGCCTATCGTCCGGAGGCTGCGAGGCGAGACCGCCGACGTGCTGCCGAAGCTGGCCGGCGACTCGGGGAAGGGGATGAGTCGCCCGGCCAGCCGGGGCGTGGTCACGGAAGCGTTGTTCTAGAGCAGTGCGCGGCCGTCGGTGGCTTTCCCTATGCGGGGCGAATCCACGCTGGTCCCGTCATGCTCCACAGCGACCAACGCGAGGTAACCGAACTCGCTGAACTGGCCCCAGAGTTGCCATAGCGGAAAGTAAGGCACCAGCTCCGGCCTGTTGCCGATCCTGTCCGTAAGGAACGGCTTCAGTTTCCCGGAGGGGACGATCACGACTCCGCCGGAGATCTCTCGGTTCATCATCCCCAGGGCGATGCGGTTCACGGACCTGTGCGAGGACGACACGTTGCCGGTCTCCCACTCCACGACGAACGGCAGGGACGACCTGGACCCGAACGCGTAATGAGCGTCGAACCGGTTTCTCTCCAGCGTCCACCCTGAGCGTTGCAGGTGCGTGATAAATGCGTCCTTGATGGGCTTGACGCCGTTACCTTCCCCGCGCAGCTTCCCGGACTCCGGGTTGATCAGGAACCTGTCGTTTCCGGGCGGCCACGTTATCCGTTCCACGGCTACGATGATGTGCGCCTCGACGGTAGCGAAGTCATGGGTCTGGGAGTAGCCGTTATCGATTAGCACGTCCCAGTTGACGATCATCACCTGACTGCACCAGGGTCCGCTATGAACATGGGTGCAATCGTTGTCGTGCCCGGCGTGCGCCGCAGCTTGGACATCCTGACTTCCCTGGACAACCTGTCTATCCTGATCAGGCCAGATAGGCAGGATTGGGCTCAGCCGGTGGAGCGCGGGCGGCGGGGCCGCGCGGGTTATGTGCGGCCCCGGGTGGTGGGCGGGGGCCAGTGGGCTGGCCCCGCCTTGGGCGGCCATCCTGGCATGTGCTTGGCTGGCCGCTGGCTCAGAGGTCGACGGTAATCTCAAGGGTGAGGTGCCGGCTCCGTCCAGGGACGATCCGCGTGTCAGACCTGGTAAGTAGCTTCGATCGTGAGCCGACGTATGTAGGCATTGGCGTGTCCCCCTATAGGCGGCTCGTTGCCGCAACCACCGCCCTGGAGCCGGCCCGGCGGGTAGGTCTCCGGGCTTGCGCGTGTGGCATCAGCCGGAACGGGGGCGTGCGGCGCCATTCACGTTCCGGCATCCGCCTGCGGCCGCTAGCCCATGGACTTGGCGCCGTCCAGGGACTCGCGGATGATGTCGGCGTGCCCGGCGTGCTGTGCGGTCTCCTCGGCGATGTGCAGGAGCGTGCGCCGCCCGGACCAGCGCGCGTTCGGCGGGTTCCACGGGGCCGACGGCAGCGGGTGGCTGGCGTCGAGGTCGGGCACCGTCGCAAGGAGCTCGTCGGTCTGCTTGGCCACCGCCGCGTACTCGCCGAGAGCGTCCGCGAGCGTCTCCCCGGGAACCAGCCGGAAGCCGTCGGCCCAGGCAGCGAAGTCGGCCTCCGTCATCGCGGAGAAGTCCTGCGATGCGGAGGGACCGTGCACGATGAAGCGCGCCCAGGTCCGCTCGACCGCCGTGACGTGCTTGATCAGGCCGCCGATCGTCAGCTCGCTCGCGGTCGTGCGCTGCCGTGCCTGCTCGTCGGTGAGGTCGCGGGCGGTATAGCGCAGGAAGTGCCTTGCGTGCTCCAGCGTCGCCAGCAGGTCCGCCCGCTCGCCGGTGAGGATCGTGGTGTCGTCAGAAGTGCCGTAGGTCATGACCTTCCGCCTTTCTCCGTTCGGTGAACTGCCTGACAGGACCAGGCTAGGAGTCATTGCGGTCAGTTTCTGTCCGCAATGAGGGGAAGAATGGGAGACATGGCGAACACAAGCTCCCGGGCCCTGCGCCTGCTCTCCCTGCTGCAGAACCATCGCTTCTGGCCGGGCGCGGAGCTCGCGGAGCGTCTTGGGGTCTCGCCCCGCACGCTGCGCAGGGACGTGGACCGGCTGCGCGAGCTCGGCTACCCCGTCACGGCGCACCCCGGCGTGGACGGCGGGTACCAGCTGGCGCCGGGCGCGGCACTGCCGCCGCTCGTGCTCGACGACGAGGAGGCGGTCGCCCTGGCGGTCGGACTGCGGCTCGCGACCCAGGGCGCGATCCAGGCCACCGTCGCGGGCGCGCCAGGCGGCGGCACGGCGGCGAGCCACGCCGCGGGGGGCCGCTCGGGCGACGGCCACGCGGCGGGCGACGGCCACGCGGCGGGCGACGACCTGTCCGGCACCGTCGCGGAGGCAGCGGCCCGCGCGCTGGCGAAGGTCACCCAGGTCATGCCTGCCCGGCTGCGCCGCCGGGCCGGGGCGGTCGCCGCCATGACCGAGTCCGCCAGCTGGGATACCGCGCGGGCGGGCCAGGCGGCGGCGATCAACCCGGACGTCCTCGCGACCGCCGCGCTCGCCTGCCGGGACTCCGAGCGCATCCGTTTCGCCTATGGCGCGGCCAGCGGCGAACGGACGGAGCGGCATGTCGAGCCGCACCGGCTGGTCGCGCTCGACCGCCGCTGGTACCTGGTCGCCTACGACCTGGCCAGGAATGACTGGCGCAGCTTCCGGCTCGACCGGGTACTCGGGGTACCGCGGCAGACAGGTGCCAGGTTCCGCCCGCGGGCGCTGCCCGCCGCCGACGCCGCAGAGTTCGTACGCAGGAACGTCACCGCCGCGCCCGGCACGTGGCAGGTGGAGGCCGTGGTGGAGGCTCCGGCAGCGGCCGTCGGTGAGCGCCTCGGCCGCTGGGCCACGGTCACGGAGTCCGGCCCTGACCGCTGCCTGGTCACAATAGGGAACGCGGACAACCTCGACTGGCCGGTGATCGCGCTCGGTGTGGCTGGCGCGGACTTCCGCGTGCTGTCCCCGCCGGAGCTGGCCGAGCGGATCGCGGACTGGGGCACCCGCTTCACCCGCGCGGTCCAGCCACAGGCCGGGGCCTGAGAGCCATGCCGCGTGTAGCGAGGAAAATGCCGTCTTGACGGCAAGTTTGTTAGCGTTCACACTAACGGAAACTTCTTAAAGACCGGTCTTCTAGATCCGGCTAATAGAAAGGTTGTGATCGCTAACAAAATGGCATGCGCGAGCCTGCTCGAACGCTCGCGCGGCGGCATTCCGGCCCGTCAGCGGGCTCAACCGCGAGGAAGGCAGATTCAAGGATGACTGTCAGAAGAAGAGTCAGGTTCATGAGAGGCCTGCTGGCCGCCGGCGCTGCGGCGACCCTGGCCGCCGGCGCGCTGCTCGCCAGCGGCGCCGGGTCGCCGTCCAGGGCGGCGACGCAGGAGCCGTGCGACATCTACGCCGCAGCCAACGACCCCTGTGTGGCCGCGCAGAGCACCACTCGGGCGCTGTACGCCGCCTACGACGGGCCGCTCTACCAGGTCAAGCGGGCGTCCAACGGCGCGACCACGGACATTTACCCGCTCACCGCCGGCGGGGCCGCCAACGCCGCCACGCAGAACTCCTTCTGCTCCGGCACGACCTGCACGATCACCGAGATCTTCGACCAGTCCGGCCACGGCAACAACCTCACCGACGCGCCGGCCGGCGGCGCGGCAGGCGGCCCTGACGGCCTCGCCAACGCCACCGCCGCCCCCATCCACGTCGACGGGAAGGCGGTCTACGGCGTCTACATCGCCGCAGGCGACGGCTACCGCGACGACCATACCTCCGACATTGCCACCGGCAACGCCTCGGAGGGCGAGTACGCCGTCCTCGACGGCACGCACTACGACAACGGCTGCTGCTTCGACTACGGCAACGCCGAGACCAACAACGACGACGACGGCGCCGGGGCCATGGAGGCCATCTACTTCGGCACAGAGAAGGCCTGGGGCTACGGCTCAGGCAACGGCCCGTGGATCATGGCCGACATGGAGAACGGCCTGTTCTCCGGGTCAGCAGTGCACCTGAACTCCGGTGACCCGACGATCAGCCACCGCTTCGACACCGCCATGATCGAGGGCGGCGCGAACCTGTGGGCCATCCTCGGCGGCAACGCCCAGTCCGGCTCGCTGTTCACCGGCTACAGCGGGGTGCGGCCCTCCGGTTACAACCCGATGAAGAAGCAGGGCGCGATCATCCTGGGCATCGGCGGTGACAACAGCAAGGCATCCGATGGCACCTTCTACGAGGGCGTCATGACCACCGGCTACCCGTCGGCCGCCACGGAAGCGGCCGTCCAGGCCAACATCGTCGCAGCCGGCTACACAACCTGACCGGCTAACGCCGGCAATCCCCGTGCCCGCCCGGGCGGTCCTGGCAGCCGCCCGGGCGAGCCTGGCTCTTCGCCGGAGAGGAGCCAGGCGGCCTGCACCGGCGCGGCCCGCCGGTTTCAGGCTTTACGGGTCATGACAGTGGGATTTCAGTTCAATTTCAGCGGGCGGGCGGGTTACCGGGGGATTCCTGTCCCAGCGACGTCGGGGACGAGCCGGGCCGTGTTGACAGCAGGG
>Ga0335078_10010060_pt1 | contig 13999 bp, 11 predicted proteins | sample Lox_Sample_32_FD_206711 | JGI IMG/M metagenome (GOLD analysis project Ga0335078, IMG submission 206711) | Soil microbial communities from Loxahatchee National Wildlife Refuge, Florida, United States - Lox_Sample_3.2 | ecosystem: Environmental > Terrestrial > Soil > Wetlands | place: USA...
CGCTCGGACCGTGGGCTCGCGTCGCCCCCTCCAGCAGCAAAGCTGCCGGCGCCTCCCCCCTCAAAGCTCGCGTGCCATCCATGGGGCTCAGCGCCCCCTCCAGCAGCAAAGCTGCCGGCGCCTCCCCCCTCAGCCTCGCTTCGCTCGGGTCTGCCGTCGGCTCGCGTCCATCACTTCTCAAGCAAGGCTGTGGGACTAAGGATAGGGAGTGCATGGGCGCCATCGCCATCGAGACCTCGGGCCTCACGAAGAGCTTCGGCCGGACAAAGGCGGTCGACCGGCTCGATCTCGAGGTGCGCCAGGGGGAGCTTTTCGGCCTCGTGGGGCCGGACGGCGCAGGCAAGAGCACCACGATGAGGCTTCTCACGGGCATCATGAGGCCCACTGAAGGTATTGCCGTGGTTGCAGGCCATCCCATCCCGGGCGAGGAAGAGCTGATCAAGGAGCGCATCGGCTACATGTCGCAGCGATTCGGCCTTTACGAAGACCTCACGGTCATGGAAAACATCCTCTTCTACGCCGACCTTTACGGTGTTCCGAAAAAGAATAGGCCGCCGAGAATCGAGCGGCTCCTGGGCTTCAGCAACCTGACCCCTTTTCAGGGCCGTCTTGCGGGCAACCTGTCCGGGGGGATGAAGCAGAAGCTGGGGCTCGCCTGTGCCCTCATCCATACCCCGGAAATCCTCTTTCTCGACGAGCCAACCGGAGGCGTCGACCCTGTGTCGAGGCGCGATTTCTGGAGGATCCTCTATGACCTGCTGAGGGAGGGGGTTACCATCCTCGTCTCGACAGCCTACCTCGACGAGGCAGAGCGATGCGCGAGGATCGGGCTCATGAATGAAGGAAAGCTGCTCCTCGTGGACGAGCCGTTCGCTGCAAGGTCGAGCCTGGGCCTCTCCATGGAAGAGATACTCACACCGAATGCCAGGGCTGCGCGGGAGATCGTGGGCGCTGAAGTTGGCGTCGAGAGCGTCACCATCTACGGCGATAGGCTCCATGTCGCCTTTCGCGAGGAGGGGGTCGTGGACAGGGTGGTGGAGCGCCTCATTGCGGAGGGCATCTCCGTGACGAGCAGAAGGTCCATCCTCCCGTCCCTAGAAGACATCTTCATCGCCCTCACGAAAACTCGGGGAGACGGCGGAACAGGGGCGCCGGTTGCTGATGGATAGGGCCGGGATAGCCGTCGAGGTGAAGGACTTGCGCCGCACCTTCGGTGACTTCGTCGCAGTGGACAATATCAGCCTCGAGGTCGCGAAGGGTGAGATATTCGGCTTTCTCGGACCGAACGGAGCGGGAAAATCGACGACCATCAGGATGCTCTGCGGGCTTCTCATGCCTAGCGGCGGCATTGGGACGGTGGGGGGCTACGACATTCTCAAGGAAGCCGAGTCCATCAAGCGGATCATCGGCTACATGTCGCAGAGATTCTCCCTCTATGAAGACCTCACCGTGGAAGAGAACATCAATTTCTATGGGGGCATCTACAGAGTTCCGAGGAGCAAAAGAGGGGCGCGCAAGACCTGGGTTCTCGAAATGGCGGGTCTCACTGGTAGAAAGGACGCTGTTGCCAAGACCCTGGCCACCGGCTTCAAGCAGAGGCTTGCTTTGGGCTGCGCGATCCTTCACGAGCCGCCCATCATATTCCTCGACGAGCCGACCTCCGGCGTCGACCCCGTATCGAGACGCAATTTCTGGAGCCTCATCCACGACCTCGCTGATGGCGGCACCACCGTCTTCGTCACCACCCATTACATGGAAGAGGCAGACTACTGCGACCGGCTTGCCCTGATCTACAGGGGTAAGATCATCGCGGAAGCGACCCCCATGGAGCTGAGGCGCACGCATATGAAGCGGGACATCCTCGAGGTGGAGGTGGACAGGGTGGGGGACGCCATGGAAGTCCTCCTGAAAGCCGGCATAGAGAATGCGATCTTCGGCAGCGCCCTCCACGCAACGGTGGACGATGCCGGGATTGCCGCGCCGGAGATTCGGCGCACCCTTGAATCCTCGGGTATTGCGGTAAAGAGGGTAGAGAAGATCGTCCCTTCCCTGGAAGACGTCTTCGTGACGCTCATCGAGGTAGCGTGATCCATGAGCTTTCTCCGAATAAAGGCCATGGCACGGAAGGAATGGATCCAGATCAGGAGGGACCGCCTCAGCCTCGCCATGGCGTTCGCTCTCCCTGCCATGCTCCTCATCATCTATGCCTATGCCATCACCTTCGACGTGGACAATATCCTCACCGTCGTCTATGACCAGGACAAAAGCAGCACGAGCCGCGACCTTATCGCACGCTTTGCCGAGTCGAAGTACTTCAGCATTGTCGCCTCCATAGATTCCTACCGGGACATAGACCAATATCTCGATTCGGGCAAGGCCAAGGTAGCCATCACCATACCTTTCGACTTCTCGAAAAACCTGCACATTGGCAGACCCGCACCGCTCGAGGTGGTCATCGACGGCAGCGAGTCGAACACGGCGACCATCGCCCAAGGGTACATCGCAGGGATTGCAGAGGCCTTCAACCAGCATCAGAGCATTGTTCCGGTCGCACCCGTCATCGACCTCAGGAACAGGGTCTGGTACAACCCCGAGCTGAAGTCGAGGAACTTCCTCATCCCGGGCCTCATCGCCATCATCATGTCGGTCATCATCGCTCTCCTCATTTCCCTCGCGGTCTCCAGGGAGTGGGACAGGGGCACCATGGAGCAGCTCATCTCGACGCCTGTCAAGCCTGTCGAGATAGTGATTGGCAAGCTCGCGCCTTACTTCGTCGTGGGTTTCGCCGATACGGTAATGTCGGTGCTCATAGCGACGCTCGTGCTCCGCGTCCCCTTGCGCGGCAGCGTGCCCTTCCTTTTCCTCGTCTCCGCGATCTTCCTCTTCGGCGGCCTCTGCTTCGGTTTGCTCATTTCCATCGGCGCGCGCAACCAGCTCACCGCAAGCCAGATCGCCATGCTTACCTCCTTCCTGCCCTCGTTCCTGCTCTCCGGCTTCGTCTTCACCATCTCCAACATGCCCGCGGTGCTGCAGGGCTTCACCTACCTCGTGTCTGCGCGGTACTTCGTCTCTGTGCTCAAGGGGGTTTTTCTCAAGGCGGTCGGCTTCCACGTGCTTGAGACGGAAGTCATATTCCTGGCCCTCTACGGGCTTGCCATCTTCCTGCTCGCCGTCAAAAGGCTGCGGAAAAGGATCGAGTGAGCATGTTCGAACGGATATGGTACCTCGCCGTCAAGGAGTTCATAGAAACCTTCAGGCTGAGAAGGCGGGTTTTCTTTATCTTTGTGGCACCTGTAATCCAGCTCTTCATGTTCGGCTACGTGGCGACCATGGACGTCAACAACGTTTCGACTGCCTGGCTCGATTTTGACAAGTCCAAGGAGAGCAGGGAGCTCAGCCGCAGGCTTGAGGCATCCGGTTACTTCACCATCGTTGCCAGGCCGGCCTCCTCGAAAGAGATCGCCCCCCTCGTGGATGGCGGCACGGTCCTTCTCGCCATAGAGGTGAACAGGGATTTCTCGAAGGATATCAAGAAAGGCCGGCCAGCGCAGCTTCAGGTAATCGTGGACGGGACCGATTCAAATACGGCCCTCATCGCCATGAACTATGTAAACCAGATTGTGACGACCTACGCGACGGACATTGGCGTTCCCATCGAGGCAAGGGCGGCCCCGGCCGACTTTCGCCAACGCATATGGTACAACCCGGACCTGAAGAGCCGGAATTACTTTCTCCCGGGCGTTATCGCGCTCATCGTCATGCTTACCTGCCTCATGCTCACCTCCATGGCAGTGGTGAGGGAGCGAGAGACAGGCACCATGGAGCAGCTCATGGTGACACCCATCCGGCCCCTGGAGCTCATGCTGGGGAAGACGATGACGCCGGCCCTTGTCGGGTTCATCGACATGCTCATGGTCACCATGGCCGGCGTTCTCTGGTTTCACGTGCCCATCAAAGGCTCCCTTCCCTTCCTCTTCCTCTCCACCGGGGTCTACCTCCTCTCGGTGCTCGGCATAGGTCTACTTCTCTCGACCCTCTCGAAAACCCAGCAGCAGGCCATGATGGCATCTTTTTTCTTCTTCCAGCCGGCCATTCTTCTCTCCGGCTTCGCAACGCCCATCGAAAGCATGCCTCGCATTTTCCAATACATTACGTATGTCAGCCCCTTGCGCTATTTCCTCGTCATCGTCCGGGGCATATTCCTGAAAGGGGTTGGCTTTAGCGTGCTCTGGCCCCAGGTGCTCGCCCTTTTCGTTCTGGGCATGCTGATCTTCCTCTTCAGTGCGCTCCGGTTCAAAAAAAGGCTCGAATAGAGCGGGCCACACCCGGCTCTTCCAAACAGGCCGTTTCGTTTCTCTAGCAAAACTGCTAGGTTCAGAAAACAACACAACATGGCGATAAAGTAGACTGCGGACCTACAGGCCATCGTGTAGGCTGTCGAGGAGCTCCATCTTATGGGTCGGCACATTGCACACCGGCCCTCGACGAAATGTCGGCGACCCGGGACCGGATCAGCAAGGACATAGAGTCCATCTCGGGCATATCCGACAGTACCTTCCGAGCCTCCGAGGAGGTGCTCGCGGTTTCGACCGAGCTTTCGCGGCTTACGCATTGGCCTCAAGGGCATTGTCAGCCATTTTGAAGTGTAGCGACAAGAAAGGGAGGATGGCATGAGTGAACAGTCTCTGCAGCTCGTCACGTTCCATTTGGCCGATGAGGAATTCGGCATCGATATCAAAATGGTTCAGGAGATCAACAGGATGATCAACACCACGAAGATGCCCGGCACGCCCGCTCACGTCGAGGGAGTGGTGAACCTCAGAGGCAAGGTCATCCCTGTGGTGAGCCTGAGGAAGAAGCTCGGCTTCCAGGAAATCGAGCGTGACAAGGCCACGAGGATCATGGTGGTGGAGATCGAGGGTAAGATCCTCGGCTTCATCGTCGACTCCGTCTCAGAGGTACTCCGGATAGACGACGCCAAGATAGAGCCCGCGCCGACCCTGACAGGCACCACCGACTCCGGGTACATCGAGGGCGTTATCAACCTCGCGGACCGCATACTTATGCTTCTCGACCTCAAGGCCCTGTTTGGAGGGGACGTGCCCGGGGCAAAGGCCGCTGCGTAAGCAGAATTACGCTGGAAATAACTATTGCAGGGGGCGCTTCATCGCTCCCCGTTCTTTTTTTCCTGTCACTTATGCCAGAAGACCGTTGAGGAATCCCCAGTACCCGCTGACGAGCAGTATACCGAGGACGATCAGAAGGCCCCCGAGGGCTAGGGAAGTATACCTGACGAAATGGCCGTAACGCTGCATGAGCCCCATGAGTCCGGAAACCATGAGGGCCGCCCCGAAGAAAGGTATGGCCAGTCCGAGGGAGTAGATGCTCAGGAGCCGGACACCGGTGAAAACGGATCCGCCCGCAGAGGCAATGAGAAGGATGGAGGCCAGAACCGGCCCTATGCAGGGTGTCCAGCCCAGGGAAAAGGTAACCCCCACGAGGAAAGAGCCGAAGAAGCCCACGGGCTTCCCATGCATGTGAACCATCTTTTCCTGGTTAAGGAAGCCTATTTTCAAGAGATTCAACATGTTGAGGCCCATGACGATGAGGAGAATGCCGCCAATGCGCATGATCCATTTGGCGTACTCGGAAAAAATGTTTCCCAGAAAGGACGACGAGAATCCCAGGGAAACGAAAACGAAGGAGAACCCGACGATGAAGGAGAGCGCGTGCAGGAGGACGCGCTTCTTGACCGCGCGGTCGGAAAGATCGCTGCAGCTCGTAATGCTGCAACCGCTTATGTAAATGAGGAAGGACGGCACGAGGGGCAACACGCAGGGTGCAAAGAAAGAGAGGAACCCAAACGCAAAGGCGACGAGACCGTTGACAGACATGACGCTAATTATTTACTTTTTTGCGGGGGTTGTCAATTGACGTACGGAGCCATCGACATAGGGACGAACGCGGTCCTCCTTCTCATCGCGGCCGAAGAGGCCGGGACTTTCCGGGAAATCGCGGATCTCTCCGCCATCACCAGGCTGGGGGAGGGGCTGATTGGGACGCGCCGTCTCTCCCGGGAGGCCGTGGAGCGAACGATCGCCGCCCTGGAAAAGTATCGCGCGGCCCTCGATGCGCACCATGGAGAGATCGTCTCCGCCTTCGGCACGAGCGCACTGAGGGAGGCGGAAAACCGGAATGAATTCATCGAGATGGCGCGGGAGCGAGCCGGCTTCGACGTGAAGGTCTTCAGCGAATACGAAGAGGCCTTTTACACATACCTCTCGGTCAACCGCGACCCGGCGATACCCGGCAGCGACCTCGTGATCGTTGACATCGGCGGGGGAAGCACGGAGATCACCAGGGGCACAAGAGAACGGTTCGTGGACTACGTCTCCCTTCCCGTGGGCACGGTAAAGCTGACGGAGCTTTTCGTGAAGCATGACCCGCCGGTCCGCGCAGAGCTGGAAGACCTCGCGCGCTTCGTGAGGGAGCTGCTTCCCGGGAAAGGAGCATCGAGAGATTGCACCGTCGTCGGCATGGCAGGAACCATGACCACCCTCGCAACAATGATCCTTGGTCTTGAAGGATTTCGGAAAGAGCGCGTCCACGGCCTGCCCATTTCCCTTTCCGCCCTGGATGAATGGATAGGGCGGCTGAGCGGGATGTCCATCGCTCAGCGCGGGGCCCTTCCCGGGATGGAACCTGGAAGGGAGGACCTTCTCCTCCAGGGAATGATCCTCATGCGAGAGATCGTGGCCTCTCTCGGCAGGCATTCTTTCATCGTGAGCACCTACGGGGCACGCTACGGCGTGCTCTATGAGAGAATGGGGCGGGGTTAGCGGCGGAAAATCACGTGTTCGAGGAGAAGCACCGCAACGACGCCTACCACGAAGCCGTTCCCGGCTATGGGGCGCAAGAGCGGCGGAAATGCGGCAACCCATGGCGCCGGCATGAATGCGACAACCGTGCCGAGAAGAAGGGGCAGGCCCATCACCAGCCCGTCCTCTATCTCAAATCTCCCTGCATCCCCCGCTGCCACGGCCAGGCCGGCTGCGATCTGATACGCTGACAGGTAGAGAAAGATGCTTCCCACCACAATAGGCGGGACGGCTCCCATGAGGGTGAATGCCCTCGATGAGCACGCAAGGCAGGCCATGAAAAGGGCTGTCGGCAGCAGCGTAAACCTTGATGCGCAGCCCGTTGCCGCGATGACACCCGGGCTCAACGAGTAGTTGACCGGCCCGACCACGCCCAGAAACCCCGCGAGAATATTGGCCAGTCCGGTGAGGGCAATGCCGCGGTTGACTCTTCGGTCGAGGTTTGTGGGCTTGATCAGCTCGCCCACCGCTTCGATGGAGCCAAGGTCGTTAATGGAGAGGCCGAGAAAACAGACAAGGAAAGAGAAAAGAACGCCAGGCTCGAATGAGAGACCGGTCGTCATGCGCGTGAAGAAAGGGAGATAGAGGTGGGCCGGGGCGCCCCTTCCCGCGTCGCCCGAGCCCGGGAAGATGAGCGCCCACGCACACCAGCCCGCCACCATCGACCAGAGGATAAGCGTTGACTTCCAGACACCCCTCAGGTGCCTCGATGCGAAAAACATGAGGAGGGGCATGATCAATGCGAAGGCGAGCCGCGGCAGAACCGGGACCCGGAGCCCGGGGTCGGCGATAAGACGCATGATGGTGGGGGCAAGGGTGAATGCCACGAGGAGGAGGATAAGGGCGACCACGCGGGGTGTAAAGAGCCTGCGCACATGGGCGAAAAGCCCTGTCATTGCGACCAGAGCGAGGACCAAGCCTCCCACCATCGCGGACGTATGGATGGCGCTCGGGGAAAACCCGAGGCTTGCAATCACCCCGACCACAAGGACGGTCGCGGGTCCGGCGACCAATGGCAGGCGATGGCCCAGCAGCACCTGGCCTCCAATGGTCACGGCGATGAGGAATGCCGTCTTCCGCATGAAGAGGATCGTCTCCGCGGGCTGATAGGATTGTACCTCACCCACGATGCTGCCGATGATGATAACGATGGGGATGATGACGGCCATCCATTGGAGGCCGAGGAGGAATAGCTCAGGAAGGGGCGGCCGTTCGTCGAGACCATAGGCAAAATGACCGGACATTGCTCTTCACCTATGGACGCATCCGGACGGGCTCACGTTCTCGGGCTCATGTATGCCTCGAACTCCGTCAGGTGGCCTTCGAGGATTTTCACTTCCTCATGAAGATGCAGGGCCTTTTCCGCCACTTCCTTGTCACGGGCAAGGTTTGCGATGCGCTGGGAGAAACCCCCTATTATGGCTATACTGTTGCGGAAATGATGGGCCGTCTCCATGAGGATGGCTTCCTGCCGGCGGCAGGAAGCCATGAGCTGCCGGACCAGGTCGGCCCTTCCCGCGATGGCGCTGATGAGTTGTCCAATCACCTGCAGGTATTCGAAATCCTCCTTTGAAATCGGCACGTTTTCCTGCCCCGAATCGACAATGAGGGCTCCGATCTTCTTGGTCTCTTCCGTGAGAGGGTCGACGTACGCCAGGGGGATGATCGACTTGATCTTAATCGGCTCTGCAAGGGTGTGCGCGTAGCCGTCGGACTGGCGCAGGTCTGTCAGATTCATGGGCGCCCCTTTCCTCACGGCCTCCCATACGATGCTGTTCTTGTCCACAAAGAGGCCCCCCACCGGGCAGGTATGCTCGCCCGCGCAGAATCGGAGCTTCAAGTCTTCCCCCTCGAGGAGCGCGCATCTGGACCTCTTGCCCAGCCGCTCGCAGAGGTCGGTCAGGACGGTCTCGATCACCTTCTCCGGGATCGTGCTGGAGCTGAGCAAGCGGGCAACATCGAGGATGTCCCGGAAGGGGCTACGGCCATTGCCCGATCTCTTATTCTTCCGGCCCGTCACCATGTCGTCTTTTTTCGCCCTCCCGTCCCATCCTACCACCGAAGCGAGTCCGTGATCAACGAAAGAAAAATGTGGTTAGTGGGTCAGACCCACCACCAAAATGTGCTACACTCCAGGTGATGAAACAGGATTCCAGCGAAACCACAAAGAAACTGGTGCTCTTCGCCGCTACCGTTTCTTCCTTCCTCTCGCCCTTCACCATATCGTCCACGAATGTCGCCCTGCCCACCATAGCGCGCCAATTTCACATGGGCGCCATTCTCATGACCTGGGTTCCCATGGCCTACATCCTCGCGGGGGTTACCCTCCTCCTGCCCTTCGGCAAGGTGGCCGACATCTATGGGAGAAAGAAGGTTTTCGTTTACGGCATCGCCCTCTTCACCCTCGCCTCCCTGGTTTCGAGCCTCGCCCTCTCCTCGTCCATGTTCATCCTGTCCATGGCAATCCTCGGCATCGGCGGCTCCATGGTCTTCGGGACCGGCATGGCGGTGCTCCTCTCCGTCTATCCTCCGTCCGAGCGGGGGAAGGTGCTCGGCGTAACGATCGGGGCGGTTTATGTGGGTCTCTCGGTGGGACCCTTTGTGGGAGGCTTTCTTACCGAGCAACTGGGGTGGAGGAGCATATTTCTCGTCAATGTGCCCCTGGGGCTGGCCATCCTGGGCCTCGTTCTGTGGAAACTGAAAGGCGAATGGGCCGAGGCCGCGGGAGAGCGCTTCGACCTCGTCGGCTCAGTTGTCTACTGCGTCGCCATCGTTGCGGTCATGTACGGTTTTCAGATGGTTTCCCAGGTATCGGGGGCCCTCATCCTTTCGGGCGGCGTAGCCGGGCTCTGCCTCTTCCTCTACTGGGAGACCCGTGTCAGGTACCCAATACTCGACTGGAGCCTCTTCAGGCACAACCGGGTCTTTGCCCTTTCGAACGCGGCCACCTTCATCAACTACAGCGCCACCTATGCGCTGGCCTATCTCATCAGCCTCTACCTGCAGCAGATAAAGCATCTAAGCCCGCAAGGGGCCGGCCTCGTCATGGTGTCGCAGCCGGTGATGCAGGCCATTTTCACGCCGTACGCGGGCAAGCTTTCCGACAGGGTCGAGCCGCAGAAGGTGGCTTCGTGCGGCATGGGCCTTACCGTCATCGGCCTCGGCGCCTTCGCCTTCCTGAGCGAAAAGACGGGGCTTCCTTTCGTGGTCGCCGTGCTGGCCCTCCACGGGTTCGGCTTCGCCCTCTTCTCCTCGCCCAACACGAACGCGATCATGGGCTCGGTGGAGAAGAGATACTACGGGGTGGCCTCCAACATCGTCTCCAGCATGCGCCTTTTGGGGAACTCCTTCAGCATCGGCACTGCCATGCTCGTCTTTTCCCACTACATCGGGGAGGCCCAGATCACCGTCCAGAACCGCTCCGCCTTTCTCGTGAGCGTGAGGCTGATCTTCGTCGTCTTTGCCCTCCTTTGCCTGATAGGCGTCTTCGCCTCCCTCGCACGAGGTAAAATGCGCAGTGTCGTGTCGGCAGACATGTCTGCCTAGGAGACCTTCGGGCCGATATGCGGGTCCGGCTCACCTGCAATATACCAAGCGGGAGGGCCGCCTCTAGATTTTGAAGAGACAGGGTGGTCTTTATTGGGGCTTCGCGGCGGTGTGGGAGGGACGTGGTACTGCTAAAGCCCAAGGTGGATACATGGCCCCCTCAGCAGTTCCTCGGCGCGTGGTTCCTCGATGAGCGAGCATCGTGGAGGCTCCGGGGCCCCGTCAGCGAAAAGATGAGGCGTGCCGAAGGCACTTACCGAGGGGTGCCGAAGGCACGGGCGACTGATTCCGAGGCTAGACGCTTACAGTAGGGCGTTCCTGTTTGCGGGCAACCACACTTAGGACTGCGTAAGCATTTGTTCGCAATCGAGCCCGAGCTCGTCTGGAGCGGTGAAACGGGTCGGAGCTGGAGCGTAGTCCCGCGAACGAGGGACCACGCGCCGAGGAACGCCGGTAGGGCATGAGGGGTTCAGACGCTCTTTTTAGCCTTCCCGCCCCTTGCTCGAGTCGAGGCCGTGGACCGCGAGGATCTCCAATACCTTGGCAAACGTCTCGGCCACTATGGCGCCGCATGCGCCTTTGCCCTGGTGGGCGGCGAGTATATCGTTGCAGCGCACTGATCCCGCTCCGTGGGCCTCTCTGAACCATTGGTTCAGCTCTTTCGCCATGGGAAGGAAGCGCTCATCGGTCTGCTCGTCCTTCGTGCCTTTGCCTGCATAGAGGGAGAGGAGGCAAACCCCGCCCGACAGGGCGCCGCAGGCTTCCTCGCCAATAACAAGACCGAAGCAGAGTCCTCCCGCGGCCCTCACCAGCTCGCTATTATTGCTGCCCCTCCCCTGGGTTTCGAGGCCCAGAATGAGCACGATCTGGCTGCAGCAAAAGCCGTCACTCTTCAGCTGCAGCATTCGAAAGGGAAGGTCATCCATGGTCATTCAGATTCTCCTTTCGTTGTGGGCGTCTCTTTTTGTCACCGTTGCTCGCGGCCCGCTTGCGCCCTTCCTCTTTTGTCCGGAAAGAGGGCAAGTCATTTGTCCTCGAGCGCCTGCTCCGCCTCTGCCATCTTTCCTGTGGCCACCTCTTCCGTGACCATCGCTGTCCCGCACTTCGGACATTTCAAAAGCTCGATGGAAAGGGTCGCCCCCAGGTACCGGACTCGCACGGTCGCCGATACGAGAGGCTCGCCGCACTTCCCGCAGATCCAGTCCCCTCCCGTGGGCAACCCCTCGTTCTCTTTCACTTACCCGCTCTCTTTCACGACTTCCATCCGGTGGTAATAGGCGCTGTGAACCCTGAAGCCCTTGCCTTCGGGGCTGTATTCGACCCAATAGGTTACCTGATCCGGACGCAAGGAGGCGCGATACCTCTTAAGCTCAGGGCTGTAGAGCCTCATTCCGGTCTCCTCGGCACGGCAGATCACCTTCTGAACGTCCTCCCGCAGGATGCGCCGCTCTTCCATCTGTGCCGCCACTCCTTCCGTTATGAGAAGCTCGATGCGCTCGTATTTTTCCATGTGCTCTTCCTTTTTTCCCCAGAGCGTTCGGAGGAGTGCCCGTTTGAGGCGGAGCCTGTTCTCACTCCGCTCTGAATAGCCGACCGCCGTTATTGCCGCGGGATCCGGCGAGGAACCTGAAAAAAACAGGTCGAGAATATGGGTGACGCGCTTGCCGGAGCCGGCCAGGGCATTGCGGCACATGGCGCAGTACGTCACATAATCGGTCCGGCTTTGATCAGCCCGCCTCCGGGCAACATCCCTCGCCAGAGGGGGATTCGCCGCTGACATTAAGCCTCCGAAGCCGCAGCACTCGGTCCTTTCGCGGCTCAAGGGAAGCTCCTCGATGGCGCATCCCATCCGTGCGAGCAGCTCGCGGACGGCGTTCTGCATTTCCGGCTCGTGTCTGGCGGTGCAGGGGTCGTGGATCGCAAGCCTTCCACCCTTGCCTTTCCGCCCAACCCCCTCCGGCGATCGGGCGAGCACCTGCCACAGCGTGACCATTTCCATCTCCGGCACACGGCGTCGGAGGGTCTGAAGGCACGTGGGGCAGGCGAGGACCATGACGGGCTTTCCCAGGCGGCCCCAGTCATCGCTCAGGCCGGCCATTGCTTCTTCGAAAAGGTCTTGCCTGGCTGCCCACCCTGCGGGCGCCCCGCAACAGCGGAGCATGAGGCCCGTGCCGCCTTTAAGGCGAGTGCGAAGATACTCATACGTCGATTTGACGTGCTCGGGATGGATGGCGGCCATCTGGCATCCCGGGAAAAATGCGTACGCCGACACCTCCTTTCCCGGCTCGTGGAGAGCCAAACTGGCCTTGTCGCTATTGCTTGAGAGCATGTCGGCGAGGGCAACGTCATGGGCAGAGGGCGCCATCTTCCCGCGGCTCACGAGGCTCGTCCGGCCGTCCAGGCAGACATCGGCCATGGAGAGGTCGTTCGGGCATATCACTTCGCAAAGGCCGCAGAGGCTGCACGAGTTGACGAGCCTGATCGTCGGGCCGTGGGACCCCATGACCATGGTCTCGTCGTTGCTGATCTGTCTGACATACCGCTTTGGGAAGGCCTTGAAGCGATCGAGGAAGAGACACGCCTTCACGCACTCCATGCACTCGCAGCCGATGCAGCGGCCTGCTTCCGCCACGGCTTCCCTGTCGCTGTACCCCGATACTCTGTCTTCCATGGGCACCACGCAAGCCGGGGTCACCCCTTCCAGACTCGTGTAGAGCCTCGTATGGTAAGGCCCTTCACGCTCCCTTCCCGCGGTGAGAGAGACCTTCTGGAGAAAGCGATCGATGGAGGTCGCCGCCCTCCTTCCCTCGGCCACGGCCCCTATTGGCGAAGAGGCAGCCCCACCCTGCTTTCTCTTTCCGATGAAGAGACCTTCTTCCCCTGTTGCCAGGGTGAGGGGGTCGATGATGAGCCGCTCGAGTCCCGCTTGGGCAGTGAGTTCGTCATTGCCCTCTGGGGCGACGTAGACAGCATCGAACTCTGACAGGAGGCCCTTTATCCAGGCAGGACTTTCAATCTCCCGAACAACGCGTATTGCTGCGCCCATCTCAAGGAGGTGCCCTATCTCGTCCTCGATCGCTGCTTCAGGCAAGATCTCTTCCGGGAATTCCCTCAAACCCTCCCCGAGCCTCTGCTTCCGAGAGATGATCGAGATTGCGTAGCCTTTTTGAAGAAGGTCCCATGCGGCGACGAGACCACTCAAACCCTCTCCCACGACGGCCACACGTTGGTCCTTCGCCGGTGCAAGGGACGGTTTTTTTCGCTTTCTGCCCCGCTTGAGCGCCGCCCTTTCCAGGTCGGCTATGGCTATGGCATCTCCTGCCTCGGCCCTCTTGCACTCAAGCTGGCACGGATGATCGCAGATGCGACCCACGATGCCGGCTAAGGGCATGGAGGCGGCGAGGACCTGAATTGCCTCATCCCACGCCCCCTTGGCCGCGCGCGCGAGGAAGGCGCGCACATCCACGTGGATGGGGCAAGCGGCCACGCATTGGGGCGCCTCCTCCTGGACGCACTTGCTCTCCAGTTCTCGCAGCTTCTTTTGATCCATGTTACTGCGGGGCGCTTAGCCCGGA
>Ga0335078_10010061_pt1 | contig 13999 bp, 12 predicted proteins | sample Lox_Sample_32_FD_206711 | JGI IMG/M metagenome (GOLD analysis project Ga0335078, IMG submission 206711) | Soil microbial communities from Loxahatchee National Wildlife Refuge, Florida, United States - Lox_Sample_3.2 | ecosystem: Environmental > Terrestrial > Soil > Wetlands | place: USA...
GGCGGCACGGTCACGACATCGGCGACGCGGCGCTCGGCGCGCGAGCGGTAGAGCACATCGACCAGCTTCTTGGGCGGCGTGACGCCGGAGACGAGCGCCGCGGTGAGCTGCTGCTTCAGCAGATCCTCGCGCTCGAGCGCCTCGAATTGCTGCTCGGTCATATGGTTGGCGAGCAGAACCTGGTTATAGACGTTGCGGTCGAACTGGCCCGATTGATTGTGGAAGGCGGAATTGCCGAGGATCGCGTCGCGCACCGCCTCGTCGCCGATCGCAAGGCCCATGCGGTCGATCTCTTCCTCGACCAGGTTCTGGTCCACGAGCCCCTGCACCGCCTGATCGACGACGCCAAGCTGCTTTGCCTGCTGTGCGTCGATCGCGCCGCCGAACAGGCCGCGGAGCCGGTCGATCTGGCTTTGCACCGCCTGCGTCACCTGGTCTGCGGTGATGGAGCGCGACCCGACCTGCGCGACCGAGGTGTCGGGACTGGAACCGTTGCGGAAGATGTCGCCGATGCCCCAGAGACCGAACGTGGCGATGAGGATACCGAACAGAATCTTGACGACGAAGCCCGTTGCCCTGGAGCGGATCGCCTGCAGCATCAGCGGGTTATAGGAGCCGGCTCCGGCACCGGCAACGGCCAAAACTCAGTGCGCGGCGCGGCCGCGCTCGTTCGAGCGGTACCACGCCACCATGTCGCGCACCGCCGCCTCGATGCCGTAGTGCGGCGCATAGCCGATGACGTCCTTGGCGAGCGTCAGGTCGCCGACGTGGCGCATGTCCATGAGCGAGACACCGGCGCCGGGCGGATCCGCGATCTTGACGCGCGCGCCCGGCACGGCCGCGCGCAGCGCCGCGGCAAAGGCCTCGGGCGTCGTCACCTCGCCCATCGTGAGGTTGAAGATGCGGCTTTTGAGCGCCGGCGCCTGGAGCGCCAGCACCGTGCCGCGCCCGGCGTCCTTCGAATAGACCCACTCCATCGCGCCCGACGGCACGATCGCTTCCGATCCTGCAAGCGCCTTCAGCACGGCGTCGCGGAAGGCGTTGCTCGGGCCGCCGCCGCCGCGCCCGCTCCACGGCCCCGCGACCGCGCCATAGCGCACGGCGGCGAAATCGACGCCGCACCAGCGCGCGTAGTTGAGGCCGAGATTCTCGATCGCCTGCTTCGTCGTCGCATAGAAGGTGACGGGGCGCGGAAACGCCTCTTCCTTGCCGGGATCGCCCTTGCCTTCGCCGCCGGCGATATAATGTGAGAGGACATTCGAGCTCGACACCACGACGCGCCGGAGCTTGTGGACGCGCGCCGCCTCGAGCACGTTCACCGTGCCCATGATGTTGAGCTGGATCGCGGCGAAGGGATCGCGCTGCGCGCCCTGCGTCAGAAGCGGATTGGCCGCGGTGTGGACGATGTCGGTGACGTCGTGCTCGCGGATCGCCTGCGTCAAGGCGAACGGGCGCAGCACGTCGCCCTCGATGAGGCGCACGCGGTCGAGCGAGACGATCTCGGCCAGGGCCTCGCGCTGCGGCGCGCTGTCCATAAGAACGGGCGTCGCACCCTGCTCGACCAGCAATCGCGCCACCTGCGAGCCCACGAGCCCCGCGCCGATCACCAACGTCGCCATCGCCGCCTCCTGTCCGATCTCAGATGGCATAGCATTATGGTAGGATCGGGGCCATGCGGAAGCTCTGCGCCGGCAATTGGAAGATGAATGAGCTGCGGCGCGAGGCGGCGGATCTCGCCGCGGCGCTTGCCGCGCGCGCAAAGACCGAGGCGGCGCCGTGCGACCTTGTCGTCTGTCCGCCGGCGACGGCGCTCGCCGCGGTGGCGGCGGCGCTCGCCGGCAGCGTCATCGCCTTGGGGGCGCAGGATTGCCACGCGGCGGACAAGGGCGCGCATACCGGCGACATCAGCGCGCCGATGCTGAAGGACGCGGGCTGCCGCTTCGTCATCCTCGGCCATTCCGAGCGCCGCGCGGATCACGGCGAGAGCGATGCGCTGGTCCGCGCGAAATGCGAGGCGGCGCGGCGCGCGGGCCTCGCGGTCATCCTGTGCGTCGGCGAGACCCTGGGCGAGCGCGAGGCGGGCCGCACGCTCGAGATCGTGGGCCGCCAGCTCGCGCAGTCGTGCCCCGAAGGGATTCCACCGGCCGAACTCGCGATCGCCTATGAGCCGATTTGGGCGATCGGCACCGGGCGCACGCCGACCGTCACGCAAGTCGAAGAGGTGCACACCCACATCCGCGGCGCGCTAGCTCCGAAGATGGCATTGCCGGCTGAAGTGCGCATCCTCTATGGCGGCTCGGTCAAGCCCGACAACGCCGCGGCGCTGATGCGCGCGCGCAATGTCGATGGCGCGCTCGTCGGCGGCGCGAGCCTCGTCGCCGACGATTTCTGGGCGATCGCGCGCGCCTGCGGCTAGAAATGACGCGTCCGGGCCGCTAAGAAGCGGCCACCATGATGACCGTTATTCTTGTCGTTCATCTTCTTATCGCCATCGCGCTCGTCGGCGTCGTGCTCTTGCAGAAGAGCGAGGGCGGCGCGCTCGGCATAGGCGGCGGCGGCATGTCCGGCTTCATGACCGGCCGTTCGACCGCGAACCTCCTGACGCGCACCACGGCGGTGCTCGCGGCGGTCTTCTTCGCGACCTCGATCACGCTTGCGGTGCTGGCCGCCAATCAGCGCGCGCCGCGCTCGCTGATCGATCAGCCGGCGCCCGCATCATCGCTGCCGGCTCCCGCGGTGCCCGCGCCGCAGCCAGCGCCGGCCGCGCCCGCGGCGCCTTCCGCGCCGCTCGCGAAATAGGCGCGCGCCCCGAGTCGTCGATCCTCCTTCCGTTGCGGCGCGCGCGGTCCTAGAGTGGAGGTCCATGACGCGGTTCATCTTCATTACCGGCGGCGTGGTCTCATCCCTCGGAAAAGGTCTGGCGGCGGCGTCTCTCGGGGCGCTTTTGCAAGCGCGCGGCTTCCGCGTGCGGCTCAGAAAATTCGACCCGTATATCAATGTCGATCCGGGCACGATGAGCCCCTATCAGCACGGCGAGGTCTATGTCACCGACGACGGCGCCGAGACCGATCTCGATCTCGGCCACTACGAGCGCTTCACCGGCGTCGCCGCCCGCCGCGCGGACAGCGTCACCACCGGCCGCATCTATTCGACCGTGATCGGGCGCGAGCGGCGCGGCGAATATCTCGGCGCCACGGTGCAGGTGATTCCGCACGTCACCGACACGATCAAGGAATTCATCGAGGCCGACCTCGATGACGAGGATTTCGTGCTGGTCGAGATCGGGGGCACGGTCGGCGATATCGAAAGCCTGCCGTTCCTCGAGGCGATCCGTCAGCTCGGCAACGAACTGGGGCGCGAGCGGGCGCTCTATGTCCATCTCTGCCTCGTGCCGTACATTCCCTCGGCGCACGAGCTCAAGACCAAGCCGACACAGCATTCGGTGAAAGAACTGCTGAGCGTCGGGATTCAGCCCGATATTCTGCTGTGCCGCTGCGACCGGCCGATCCCCGAAGGCGCACGGAAGAAGATCGCGCTCTTTTGCAACCTGCGCGAGTCGCGCGTGATCCAGGCGCTCGACGTCGATACGATCTACGAGGTGCCGAACGCCTATCACGCCGAGGGCTTCGACCGCGAGGTATGCCGCCATTTCGGGCTCGAGGCCGAGGCCGAGCCGGACTTGACCCGTTGGCGCGACATCGTGACGCGCATTCGCAAGCCCGAGGGCGAGGTCTCGATCGCCATCGTCGGCAAGTACACGCATCTCCTCGACAGCTACAAATCCTTGGCCGAGGCGCTGGCGCACGGCGGCATCGCCAACAACGTCCATGTCGCCCTCGACTGGCTCGACAGCGAGATTTTCGAGCAGAAGGACGCGGTGCAGCGGCTCGAAGGCGTGCACGGGATCCTGGTGCCGGGCGGCTTCGGCGAGCGCGGCGCCGAAGGCAAGATGGAGGCGGCGCGCTTTGCTCGCGAGAAGAGCGTCCCCTATTTCGGCATCTGCTTCGGCATGCAGATGGCGGTGATCGAGGCGGCGCGGCACTTGGCGGGCCTGAACGGCGCGGGCTCGACCGAGTTCGGGCCGTGCGCCGATCCGGTCGTCGGCCTTATGACCGAATGGGTGCGCGGCAACATGGTCGAACGGCGCGCGCGGAACGGCGACATGGGCGGCACCATGCGGCTTGGCGCCTACGAGGCCGTGCTGGAGAGAGGAAGCCGCGTCGCCGAGATCTATGGCACGACGCGCATCAGCGAGCGCCATCGCCACCGCTACGAAGTGAACATCGAGTACAAGGAGCGGCTCGAGCGCACCGGCCTGCGCTTTTCCGGCATGTCGCCCGACGGCATCCTGCCCGAGATCGTCGAGATTCCCGAGCATCGCTGGTTCATCGGCGTTCAGTATCATCCCGAGCTGAAATCGCGGCCGTTCGAGCCGCACCCGCTGTTCACGTCGTTCATCCGGGCGGCGCTCGAGCAGGCGCGGCTCGTCTAGAGGGGTGACTTCTTCGCAGGAGGCGCTAGGAAGCCGCATGGCCGATCGCACCGTCACCATCGGCAAGCTCACGCTCGGCAATGACCGGCCGCTGGTGCTGATCGCGGGCCCGTGCGCGCTCGAAAGCCGCCAGCACGCGCTCGAGATGTGCCATGCGCTGGTCGAGCTCGCGGCGCGCGCGGGCGTCGGACTCATCTACAAGACGTCGTTCGACAAGGCGAACCGCACCGCGCTTGGCGGCGCGCGCGGGATCGGGCTCGAGGCGGGCCTGCCGATCCTCGCCGAGCTGCGTGAGCGCTATGGCTGCCCGGTGCTGACCGACGTGCATCTGCCCGAGCAATGCGCGCCGGTGGCGGAAGCCGTCGATGTGCTGCAGATCCCGGCCTTCCTCTGCCGCCAGACCGATCTTCTCGTCGCCGCCGCCATTACCGGCCGCGCCATCAACGTCAAGAAGGGGCAGTTCCTGGCGCCGTGGGACATGAAGAACGTCGCCGCGAAAATCTCGGGCTCCGGCAACGAGCGCATTCTTCTGTGCGAGCGCGGCGCGAGCTTCGGCTACAACACGCTCGTCTCCGACATGCGCGCGCTGCCGGTGCTGCGCCGGACGGGCTATCCCGTCGTGTTCGACGCGACCCACTCGGTGCAGCAGCCGGGCGGGCAGGGCGACAAGAGCGGCGGCGAGCGCGCCTACGTGCCGGTGCTGGCGCGCGCCGCGGTCGCCGTGGGCGTCGCCGCCGTCTTCATGGAGACACACGAGGACCCCGACCACGCGCCCTCCGACGGGCCCAACATGGTGAAGCTGAAGGACATGCCGGCGCTCCTTGAAACGCTCGTCGCCTTTGACAAGATCGCGAAGGCGCGGCCCATATCTGGTGACGCATGACCGAGATCACCGATATCCACGCGCGCGAGATCCTCGACAGCCGCGGCAATCCCACGGTCGAGGTCGATGTCACGCTCGCAAGCGGGGTCATGGGCCGGGCCGCCGTGCCTTCGGGCGCCTCGACCGGCACGCACGAGGCGGTCGAACTGCGCGACGGCGACCCGGCGCGCTTTCAGGGCAAAGGCGTGCGCCGCGCGGTCGCCGCGGTGAACGGCGAGATTTTCGATGCGCTCGGGGGCTATGACGCCGCGGCGCAAGTGGCGCTCGACCGCGCCTTGATCGCGCTCGACGGCACGCCCAACAAGGGCCGCCTCGGCGCCAACGCGATCCTGGGCGTGAGCCTTGCCGCGGCGAAGGCGGCTGCGGCCGATCTGGGATTGCCGCTCTACCGCTATGTCGGCGGCACCAGCGCCGCGACGCTGCCGGTGCCGATGATGAATATCGTCAACGGCGGCGTCCACGCCGACAACCCGATCGACCTTCAGGAATTCATGGTCGTGCCGGTCGGCGCGCAAACGCTCGCCGAGGCGGTGCGGATCGGCGCCGAAGTGTTTCAGACGCTGAAGAAGCGCCTGCATGACGCCGGCCATAACACCAATGTCGGCGACGAGGGGGGCTTCGCGCCGAACCTCGCCTCGGCCGATGCCGCTTTGGGCTTCATCGTCGGCGCGATCGAGGCGGCGGGTTACCGGGCGGGCGAGCAGGTCGCGCTCGCGCTCGACCCCGCTGCGAGCGAGTTCTTCAAGGACGGGCGCTATGTCCTCGAGGGCGAGAAGAAGACGCTCGACGCCGCCGGCATGGTGCGGTTCTACGAGGATCTGGTGAAGCGCTATCCGATCGTCTCGATCGAGGACGGCATGGCCGAGGATGACGAGGCCGGCTGGATCGCGCTGACGCGGGCGCTCGGCGGCAAGATTCAGCTCGTGGGCGACGACAATTTCGTAACCAACCCAGCGCGCATCCGCGACGGCATCAAGAAAGGCATCGCCAACGCCGTCCTCATCAAGGTGAACCAGATCGGCACGCTCACCGAAACGCTCGAGGCGGTGGCGGTCACGCAAAGCGCCGGCTACCGCGCCGTCATCTCGCACCGCTCGGGCGAGACCGAGGATTCGACCATCGCCGACCTCGCGGTCGCGACCAATTGCGGCCTCATCAAGACCGGCTCGCTCGCGCGCTCGGACCGGCTCGCCAAATACAATCAGCTGATCCGCATCGAAGAGCAGCTCGGCCCCGCCGCGCGCTATCCCGGACGCGCCGCGCTCGCGCGCTGAGCCTTACCGCTTCTCGCGCTTTTCCGCTTTCACTTCGGCGTGGTATTTGCGGCGGATGAGGGCGAGGTCGACCGCGGGCTTCGGATAGGACATGGGGAGCGCCTCGACAGCGTCGGCGATAATCTGCGAGACGGCGAGGTTGCGGAACCATTTGTGGTTCGCCGGAATGACGAACCATGGCGCGTGCGCCGTGCTGGTCGCGGCGAGAATCTCCTCGAAGGCGCGCATGTAATCGTCCCAGAATGCGCGCTCGGTATAGTCGCCCTCGCTGATCTTCCAGTTGCGGTGCGGATCATCGAGCCGGGCGGCGAAGCGCGAAAGCTGCTCGTCCTTGCTGATATGCAGAAGGAACTTGAGGACGAGCGTGTTCGCCGCGACGAGCTCGTCCTCGAAGGCGCGGATCGCCGTAAAGCGGCGTTCGCACATTTCCTTGTCGATGAGCTTGTGCACGCGCGGATAGAGCACGTCCTCGTAATGCGAGCGGTTGAAGATTGCGAACTCGCCTTTGCCCGGCGCGTGCGGATGGATGCGCCAGAGGAAATCGTGATCCGCCTCGTCGGCCGTTGGCGCGCGAAAGCTGACGACCCTGGCGCCGTGCGGATTGAGCACGCTCAGCACGTTGTTGACGACGCCGTCCTTGCCGGCTGCATCCAATCCCTGCAGCACGATCAGGATCGAGCGCTTGTGCTCGGCCCAGAGGAGCGGCTGCCGCTGCGCCAGTTGCTGGCGATAGCGTTCGGTTTCGTCCTTGGCCTCGTCCGAAGATCCGTGTTCCTTGAAGCCTGGATCGATCGCGCCAAGACGCACGGAATGGCCGGGCTTGACGAGGAATTGTTCGCGATAGCGCATGGCCGCGATTGTAATGAAACCGCAATGGAATGAAACTGGCGACATGACCGGCGCGGCATCGGTCGAGAACTTTGCCCTGCTGTTGGGGCTCGCCTTCTTTCTCGGCCTGGCATTCGAGGATTTCTATGTGCGCGCGGGCGAGGTCCGCCCCGGCGGCATCCGCACCTTTCCGTTGCTGGCATTGGGCGGCGGCCTGCTCTACGCGCTCGACCCGAGCCGGCTTTTGCCGTTCACCGCCGGGCTTCTGGTCCTGGGCGGCTGGCTCTTCGCCTACTACCGCGACCACATGGAAGAGCGCGACGAGGAGGGCCGTCCCAACGTCGCCATCATGGTGCTGGTGCTCAATGTCCACGCCTATCTTCTCGGCGCGATCGCGCTGGCGCTGCCGCATTGGATTGCGGTCGGAACGACGGTGGTGGCGGTGCTGCTCTTCACCGGGCGCGAGCGGCTGCACGACCTCGCGCGGCGGCTCGAGCTCCGGGAAATCACCACGCTCGCGCAGTTCCTGATCCTGACCGGGCTGGTGCTGCCGCTTCTGCCGGACCATGCGGTGACGAGCCTCACCTCGATCACGCCGCGTCAGGCCTGGCTCGCGCTCGTCGCGATCTCCTCGATCTCGTACGTGAGCTATCTTCTGCAGCGTTTCCTCGCGGGCGGCAGAAGCGCGCTCGCGATGCCCATCCTAGGCGGGCTCTATTCCTCGACCGCGACCACGGTGGTGCTGGCGCGGCGCGCCAAGGCCGAACCCGATGTGGCCCGCATCGCCGACGTGGGCATCGTCATTGCGACCGGCGTCATGTACGTGCGCATCCTGGTCGTCGTCGCCGTGTTCAACCTGGCGCTCGCCAGGATCCTCGCGCCGCCGCTGCTCGGGCTTTCGGCCGTCGCGATCGCGATAGCGCTTCTCGCGCATCGCGGGTCGAAGGGTTCCGCCGTGCCCGCCCAAGTGCCGCGCAACCCGCTCGAGCTCGGCACCGCCGCGATCTTTGCCGGGCTCTTCATCGGCATATCGCTGCTCTCGGCCTGGGTCTCGGCGAAGTACGGCAAGCTCGGCATCGACATCCTGGCGGCGATCGTCGGCGTCTCGGATATCGATCCGTTCGTGCTTAATCTCGCGCAAGGCGGCGCCGGCTCCCTTTCGAGCGTGGCGGCCGCGGCCGCGATCCTGATCGCCGCCTCGTCCAACAACGTGCTGAAGGCGGGCTATGCCGTGGCGTTCGGCGGCCGCAAGCTTGCGGCCGGCGCCGGCGCGCTGCTGTTCCTCGCGGCCGTGGGCGTGGCCATCGCCGTCGCCATCGGCTGAATCGCCCCGAGTCGCGGCGGCAGAATCGCTGCGGAGCAACCGGCGACTCACATTTCCTTTGACCGCGCGACTCGACCGTGATTCTCTGCGGCGATGGCTTTCCTTGGCGAGATACGCCGCCGCGCGCGGCTGGTCGCCGGTCCCGTCGCCGGGATCAGCCTGTTCGCCTATTTCGCGTACCACCTCGTCGTGGGCGAGCGCGGGCTGATCGCGTGGCGCGGCCTTGCCGATCAGATCACGGTCGCCCAGGCCGAGCGCGATCAGGCGCGCGCCGAACGCCAGGCGCTCGATCGGCGCGTGAGCCTGCTCCGGCCCGGCCATCTCGACCCCGACATGCTCGACGAGCGGGCGCGCGCCGAACTCAACCGCATCGCCCCCGACGAGCGCGTCATCTTCACCACCAAGCCGAATCCCTGAGCCGGTTCGCTCTCCGTCGCGCGCCCAAGCGTCCGCAACTTATCCCCTTCGCATCTGCGAGGCGGGGCACGGCGAGCCTTATCAGCCTCCTTAACTGAAATTCGGTTTATTTCTATTTTGTGTTGCAAAACAATGAATTGGCAACACTCCGCTTGCATTATTCGGGGCGCGCCGTCATGGTAGGGAAAACGCCCGCGGCGGGGCGAAAGGGAGGTGTCATGGCGCTCGCCAAACGCAAGCCCAAGCCCGTCACCGAGGAGCAGCCCGAGCTCGATCCGGCCGAGCTCCTGCGCCACTACCGCACCATGCTCTTGATCCGGCGCTTCGAGGAGAAGGCCGGCCAGATGTACGGCATGGGCCTCATCGGCGGCTTCTGCCATCTCTATATCGGCGAGGAGGCGGTCGTCGTCGGCTGCATGGCCGCGGTCGAGGAGGGTGACACGATCGTCACCTCCTATCGCGATCATGGCCACATGCTCGCCTGCGGCATGGACCCGAAAGGCGTCATGGCCGAGCTCACCGGCCGGCGCGGCGGCTATTCCAAGGGCAAGGGCGGCTCGATGCACATGTTCTCGCGCGAGAAGAATTTCTTCGGCGGGCACGGCATCGTCGGCGCCATGGTGCCGATCGGCACCGGATTGGGCTTCGCGCATCACTATCGCGGCAACGGCCGGGTGAGCCTCACCTTCCTCGGCGACGGCGCGATGAACCAGGGCCAGGTGTACGAGAGCTTCAACATGGCGGCGCTGTGGAAGCTGCCGGTCGTGTACATCATCGAGAACAACAAATACGGCATGGGCACGTCGGTCTCGCGCGCCTCGGCCTCGCACGATCTGTTCTCGCGCGGGGCGCCATTCGGCATTCCCGGCCACCAGGTGGACGGCATGAATGTCGTCGCGGTGCGCGAGGCGGCGCAGGAGGCGGTCGCCTCCGCGCGCGCTGGCAAAGGCCCTTACATCCTCGAGATGCTGACCTACCGCTATCGCGGCCACTCGATGTCGGACCCCGCGAAGTACCGCACCCGCGATGAGGTGAACCGCATGCGCGAGGAGCACGATCCGATCGACCAGGTCCGGAAGCGCCTCGTCGATGGCGGCTTTGCCGACGAGGCGAAGCTCAAGGACATCGACAAGGAGGTGAAGGACCTCGTCACGGCCGCGTCCGAGTTCGCGCAGGATTGCCCCGAGCCCGATCCGTCCGAGCTCTGGACCGACGTCTACGCCCCGGCCTGAAGGCGAGAAAGCGATGCCCGTCGAAGTGCTGATGCCGGCCCTGTCGCCGACCATGACCGAGGGCAAGATCGCGCGCTGGCTGAAAAAGCCGGGCGATGCGGTTCATGCCGGCGACGTGCTCGCCGAAATCGAGACCGACAAGGCGACGATGGAGATGGAGGCGGTTGACGAGGGCACGCTCGCGCGCATCCTCGTGCCCGAGGGCACCGAGAATGTCGCCGTCAACCTGCCGATCGCGGTGATCGCGTCCGAGGGCGAAAGCGTCGATGCCGCGGCGAAGGGCGCCAAGGCCGCGCCGCCCCCCGCCGCACCAGCGCCGGCGTCGGCCGAGCCCGCGGCGAAGCCACCGGCACCGCCTCCCGCGACGGCGCCCGCAGCCCAACCGAAACCGGCGCCCGCCGCCGCCGAGCCGGAATGGACCGGCCCCACCGTCACCATCACCGTGCGCGAGGCGCTGCGCGACGCGATCGCCGAGGAGATGCGGCGCGATGGCGACGTGTTCCTGATGGGCGAGGAAGTCGCCGAATACCAGGGCGCCTACAAGGTGAGCCAGGGCATCCTCGAGGAGTTCGGCCCCCGCCGCGTGATCGACACGCCGATTTCCGAGCATGGCTTCGCCGGGCTCGGCATCGGCGCGGCGATGGCGGGCCTCAGGCCCATCGTCGAGTTCATGACCTGGAACTTCGCCATGCAGGCGATGGATCAGCTCATCAATTCCGCCGCCAAGACGCGCTACATGTCGGGCGGGCAGATGCATTGCCCGATCGTGTTCCGCGGCCCCGACGGCGCCGCCGCGCGCGTCGCGGCGCAGCATTCGCAGGAATACGGCAGCTGGTACGCGCACGTGCCGGGGCTCATCGTCATCGCGCCCTACACCGCGGCCGACCACAAGGGGCTTCTGAAGTCGGCGATCCGCGATCCCAACCCGGTGATCTTCCTCGAGAACGAACTGGTCTATGGCCACAGCTTTCCGGTCCCGGATCATGCCGACTACACCGTGCCGATCGGCAAGGCGCGGATCGCGCGGCCGGGCGAGCACGTCACCATCGTCGCCTTCTCGCGCATGGTGCAGCTGGCGATGGAAGCGGCCGAGGCGCTCGAAGGCGAAGGGCTTTCGGCCGAGGTGATCGATCTGCGCACGCTCCGGCCGCTCGATGTCGAGACCGTGGTCGCGTCGGTCAAGAAGACGAACCGCATCGTCAGCGTCGAGGAAGGCTGGCCCTTTGCCGGCATCGGCAGCGAGATCGCCGCCCTCATCATGGAGCACGCGTTCGACTGGCTCGACGCACCGGTGGTGCGCGTCACCAGCAAGGACGTGCCGCTCCCCTATGCCGCCAATCTCGAGCGCCTGGCGCTGCCGCAATCCGCCGACATCGTCGCGGCCGCCAAGGCGGTCGCTTACCGCTAGGAGGCGTCCATGCCGATCGAGGTGCGGATGCCGGCGCTGTCGCCGACCATGACCGAGGGCAACCTCGCCAAGTGGCACAAGAAGGAGGGCGACGCCGTCAAGGCGGGCGACGTCCTGGCCGAGATCGAGACCGACAAGGCGACCATGGAGATGGAGGCGGTGGACGAGGGCACGCTCGGCCGCATCCTCGTGCCCGAGGGCGCGCAAGGCGTCAAGGTCAACGAGCCGATCGCCCTCATATTGGGCGACGGCGAGGACAAGAGTTCCCTTGCCGCGAAGCCGGCAGCAATCGCTGCGCCTTCCCCCTCACCCCAGAGGGGAGAGGGGGCGGCAACCCTCTCCCCGCCGGGGAGAGGGCAGAGTGAGGGGACGAAGCCGCCCGCGCCGCCGCCAGCAACCGCACCGGCGGCGCCGCCGCACGCCGGCAACGGCCGCATCTTCGTGAGCCCCTTGGCGCGGCGGCTGGCTCAGGAGGCCGGCATCGACCTCGCCGCGGTCCACGGCTCGGGCCCGCACGGCCGGATCGTGCGCGCCGACATCGAAGGCGCGCCTCGGGGCGCGGCACCGCGGCCGCCGCAAGCCCGGCCGCCGGCGCAGCCCGCGCCCGCGCCGCGCGCCGCTGCTGCCATTCCGCCGGCCGCGCCGTCCGCATCGCGCGATTACGTCGTGGCGCAGGCCGGCAACATCCCCTTCACCGAGGTGCCGATCAGCGCGATCCGCCGGGTCATCGCCCAGCGCCTCACGCAATCGGAGGCGGCGCCGCATTTCTATCTCACGATGGATTGCGAGATCGACCGGCTCTTGGCGATGCGGGCCGAGGCGAATACCGCCGCCGAGCTCAAGCTTTCGGTCAACGACTTCGTCATCAAGGCGGCGGCGCTCGCGCTGAAGCAGGTGCCCGAGGCGAACGCGTCGTGGAGCGACGATGCGATCCTGCAATGGACCGGGATCGACGTCTCGGTCGCGGTCTCGCTCGAGCACGGGCTCATCACGCCGATCGTCAAGCACGCCGACACCAAGGGGCTGGCGCAGATCTCGGCCGAGATGAAGGATCTTGCCGCGCGCGCCCGCGCCGGCAAGCTGAAGCTCGACGAATTCCAGGGCGGCACCTTCTCGATCTCCAATCTCGGCATGTTCGGCGTCAAGGATTTCACCGCCGTCATCAATCCGCCGCAAAGCGCGATCCTCGCGGTCGGAGCGGGCGAACAGCGGGCCGTCGTCAAGAACGGCGCGCTCGCCGTCGCCACGATCATGAGCTGCACGCTCACGTGCGATCACCGCGTCATCGACGGCGCGACCGGCGCGCGCTGGATGCAGGCATTCAAGAAGATCATCGAGGCGCCGGCGCTGCTGGCGCTCTGAGGAAGGCTCGACATGGCAGAAGCGAACTACGATCTCGTCGTGGTCGGATCGGGGCCGGGCGGATATGTCGCGGCGATCCGCGCCGCGCAGCTCGGCATGAAGGCGGCCGTGGTCGAGCGCGACGCGCTCGGCGGCATCTGCCTCAACTGGGGCTGCATCCCGACCAAGGCGCTTTTGCGCACGTCGGAGATCAATCATCTGCTGCAGCATCTCGACGCGTTCGGGTTTTCCGCGAAGGACGTGCGCTACGATGCCAAGAAGATCGTCGAGCGCTCGCGCAAGGTGGCAAAGCAGCTTTCCGACGGCGTCAAATATCTCCTGCGCAAGAACAAGGTCGATGTCGTCGAGGGCGAGGCGAAGCTCGCCGGGCCCGGCCGGCTCGCGGTCGCCAAGGGCGGCAAGCAAGTCGCCGATCTCAAGGCAAAGCACATCATCCTCGCGACCGGCGCCCGCGCCCGCGCGCTCCCGAACCTCGAACCCGACGGCAAGCTTATCTGGACGTACAAGGAAGCGATGATCCCGCCCGCCATTCCGAAGTCGCTGCTGGTGGTGGGCTCGGGCGCGATCGGCATCGAGTTCGCGAGCTTTTATCGCGATCTCGGCGCGGAGGTGACGGTGGTGGAGGTGCTCGACCGCATCCTCCCGGTCGAGGACGAGGAGATATCGGCCTTCGCCCGCAAGTCCTTCGAGCGGCAAGGCATGAAGATTTTTACCGGCGCCACGGTGAAGGATCTGAAAAAATCCGGCGACGGCGTCTCGGCGACGCTCGCTCAAGGCGA
>Ga0335078_10010062_pt1 | contig 13999 bp, 13 predicted proteins | sample Lox_Sample_32_FD_206711 | JGI IMG/M metagenome (GOLD analysis project Ga0335078, IMG submission 206711) | Soil microbial communities from Loxahatchee National Wildlife Refuge, Florida, United States - Lox_Sample_3.2 | ecosystem: Environmental > Terrestrial > Soil > Wetlands | place: USA...
CCGGGCAAGCGCCTGGCGTCCGGCGTCCTCATTGGGCAGTTCGGCGACGATCCGGAAGTAGGAGGAATTTTGCAGGGCGGCGATGAAGCTGCGCGTGATGTCGGTCGACTCGGCGCTGATAATGGCTGTGTCGAGGTGCTTGGGATTGGTATTGATGGCGTAGCCGAAGAGCGCCATCTGCAGAATCGGAATGCCGACGATCATGGCGAAGGTGAGGCGGTCGCGGCGCAACTGCGTGAACTCCTTGAGCACGATGCTCCACCAGCGCACGAACGAGAAGCCGAGGCGGCGGTTCATGGCAGGCCTCCGGAGTTCTCTTCCGCCTGGCTCATCAGGTGGATGAAGACATCTTCGACGCCGGTGTCGATCTTCTCGGCGCGGCGTCCGCCGGTGCCGGCAACCGCTTCGACGGCGAGCTGCAACAGGCCGGCATTGGCGCCGCTCACGTGCAAAACATCGCCGAAGGTGACGGTCTGCTCAACGCCGGGCTGGCGCCGCAGCTCCTCCTGAACCTCCGTGAGGCGGTCGCCATGAATGGCCCAGGTGGTGAGCTTCTGGCCGGCGATCACCTCGGCCGCCGTGCCTTGGGCCAGCAGCCTTCCGAAGGCGATATAGGCCAGCCTGTGGCAGCGGACCGCCTCATCCATATAATGAGTGCTCACCAGCACCGAGATGCCGTGCGCGGCGAGAGTCTGGATCTCGTCCCAGAAATCGCGCCGGGCGCGCGGATCGACTCCGGCCGTGGGTTCATCGAGCAGCAGCAATGCGGGCCGGTGGAGCATGCAGGCCGCCAGGGCCATGCGCTGTTTCCAGCCGCCGGAGAGCCCGCCGGCGAGCTGATCGGCGCGTGCTGACAGGCCGAGAGACTCCAGCGCCGCGCGCACGGCCTGATTGCGATGGGGGACCTGGTACATGCGCGCCACGAAATCCAGATTTTCTGCGATCGTCAGATCATCCCAAAAGGAAAATCTCTGCGTCATGTACCCGACGTTGCGTTTGATCTCGGCGCTTTGGCGCAGAATGTCGTAACCCAGGCAAGTGCCGCTGCCGGAATCGGGCTTAAGCAGGCCGCACATCATGCGGATGGTAGTGGTCTTGCCGCTGCCATTCGGACCGAGGAATCCCAGAATCTCGCCGCGCCGGACGCGCAGGGAGACATCCCGGACGACGTGCTTTTCGCCGAAGCGCTTGTTCAGATTCTCCACATCGACGGCGTAGTCCGGGTTGGGCCGGGCATTCATTGCAGAGTCACCTCGATGGGCTGGCCCGGATGCAACCGCGCCGCATCGCCTGCAGAGGGTTTGGCGATGACCATGAAAACCAGTTTGGAGCGATTTTCATTGCTGTAAATCTCGGGCGGCGTGTATTCGCACTGCGGGGAGATGAACGAAATGGCCGCGGGGATGTCGGCGGAACAACCGTCGCAATGAACGCCGATCGGCTGGCCCACGCGGAGCGCGCCCACAACTGGCTCGGGCACGAAGAAGCGCAGCTCCAGGTTTTCCGGCGGCAGGAGTTGCACGACGGGATTCCCTGCAGCGACCCACTCGCCCTCGCGATAGAGCGTGTCGAAGACGAGGCCTTGGCGGGGCGAGGCGACATCTTTTTGATCCAATCTCCACTGGGCCTGAGCCAGGGAGGCACGATCGGCCGCAACCTGGTTTTCCTGCGCCTTGATCTGCTGCTCGCGGGCCGGGAGCGCATCCACCGCGAGTTCGGCTTCGAGCCCGCGGACGCGCGCCGCGCTCGAATCCGCGGCGGCCTGGGCGTTGATCAGGTCGGTTTGCGGGATTCCGCCGGCGTTGTATTGAACCTGGTAACTGGCCAGGATCGCGCCGGCCTGCTTCTTTTCTGCGAGCGCCTGGGTCAGTTGCGCGCGGGTTACCTCGATCTCCGCGGGACGCTTGCCGGTTTTGAGGTCCTCGAGACGCGACTCGGAGGCGCGCAGGACCTTCTGCGCATCGCGCGCCGCCGATGCCTCCGGTTCGCGGTCGAAGGCGAAAAGCGCGTGGCCGGCGGCAATGGTCTCGCCGCGCGTTACGAGCAGATGATCGAGCCGACCGCTCTGAGGCGAAGAGACGTAGACGAACTTGCCCTCGACGTAGCCCTGATAATCAACCACGCGCTGGCGGGAACAGCCCGCGGTCAGAATCGCGGCGGCCGTCAGGGCCGGGAGCAGCAGGATCTTCAGGGTTTGCCAACGATTCATAGCCACCTCCGATATCAACGTTGCCTTCCCTCTTTCCGGGACCGGTTTGAGCCTGTTTGCAGGCCATGCAACAGCAGCGCCGCAATGTGGCGCTGCAACTCATCCCCGGCGGGCACACGGCGATGAAAGACTGCGGCGAAGAAACGGGCCGTGGCCGAGTGCAGCATGATCAGACCCAGGGTGGAAAAGACGATGAGGACCGGGTCGATATCCGCATTGAACTTGCCTCTTCTCTGTTCGCGAGCAATGGCCTTGCTGAAGATCTGCACCTTGTCAAGGGGCAGATGGCGCACGACCCGGTTCCGCAACAGGCCGCGTTCGCTGAGGACCTCGCGCATCCAGGTGGAAGGGACCCAGGGATTGCGCTCGATTCCCGCCAGCAGCCGCTCCACGATTCCGGTGAGGAGTGCAGGCGGCGCGATACCTGCCGTGACGGGTTCCCAAACGGAGGCGATCAAGGGGCCGATCTTTTCCTCGACCACCACGTCAAGCAGGTGATCGCGGTCGCGGAAGTAGTAATGCATCATGGCCGGGGTCAGGCCCGCGCGTTTGGCGATGACCGCGAAGCTAGTGGCCGCGACTCCCCGCTCGGCAAACAACTCCGTGGCCGCCGCAAGCAGCAGGTTCCGGGCGCCGGCGTCGGAGCGGGCGGGGGGGCGGCCGGGGCTCCGCTTGGGGTGAGTGCGCATGGTGGTGCAATAATTAACTAATGAGCTAATTAAATACTCCCTCAATTTGCTCCTGTCAAGGCCCGGCAGGGGCGGTGGCAAGCCAAGGCCCGCGTGTCCGTCCGTCGAGCGCGCCGGAGCTGAGCCGGCCTGCGGATTCAATTTCCACCGGATCATGACCCAAACCGCCGTTCCAGGAATCGGCAAACGGCCTTCCTACCTTGTTCATACGGTGAGATTGACGCTGGAGTTACTTCGAATTCCCGCCAGGTAAGGTCGGGCAGGAGCCGGCAGCGCACGAACGGGGTCCGCCGCTTCTTTTCGCCCACGGGCGGGAGCGTTTTTTGCAAATCGCCCCGCCGGCCGAGTAACACTCATCTCTGAACGGCGATAGCCGTAGGAATGGAAGGTCCCGGGCGGCACGGCATTCGGAGGGCTGCCGGCCTAGCCTCCCGACCCGCATGAACCCCCTGCTCCCGCCGAGGCGCGATTGCGAGCGCCAGAACTGGTTACATAAATAGTCTGAGATGGCGAAGAAGCATCCCTCAGGGGCTGAAGCCCCAATGTTTGTGCGGCTTTTACGGCACGGCACCCAGAGGGTCCCCGGCCGTGCCCTTTCAAAGCCGGACTTATGCAACCAATTCCAGCACGCGGCTCTCCGATTTCGAAACGGGAACGGAGCCGCGCCCCTCCCTCCCGACGTCACCCCCGCGCCGCGAAGGCCGAGGCGCGTTATGGCAGGATCAGCACGGCGAATACTTATGCCGGCCGCGCCCGGCGATTCCAGACAGCGCCGCGACCTCCTTCCATATTCCGAAAGCCCATGGGACGCGGACAAACGGAGCCTTGCCGGGAAAAAGGACGCAATTCAATAATGGATCGACGGCGAACCATGAAGGACGGAGGAGTCGCTGCTTGACGAAAGAAGAAGCGAAGACACGCATTGAAGAGATAGGAATCCTGCCCGGAGTGCGCGTGAACTCGGCGGCCGATGCCGTCTATGCGGCCGAGACGCTCTACAACGCGGGCATCCCGGTTGCGGAGATCACGACAACGGTGCCCGGAGCGGTGGGCGTGATCAAGCAGCTTACCCAGCGGCTGCCCGACATGATCGTGGGCGCAGGCACCGTGCTCGACAACGAGACGGCGCGCCGCTGCGTGGACGCGGGGGCGAAATTTCTGACCAGTCCGGGCCTGGTGCCGGAGACGGTTGCGTATGCTCTCCAGTGCAATGTTCTCGCGCTTCCGGGAGCGCTCACGCCCACCGAGGTGATCGCCGCGTGGAAAGCAGGCGCTGATTTCGTGAAGGTGTTTCCCGCGGCTCCCATGGGCGGAGATCAGTATATCCGCGCCCTCAAGGTGCCGTTGCCCCAGGTGCCATTGATTGCTTCGGGCGGCGTGAACCAGCAGACGGCGATCGGCTACCTGGTGGCGGGCGCCTCGGTGCTCGGCGTGGGCATGGAGTTGCTGCCCCGCGACGCGGTGCACAGGCGCCAGGATCACCGGGTGCATGAGCTGGCGCGCAGATTCCTGGGCTTTGTGGCCGAGGCTCGCGTCAATCGATGAGAGCGGACCCGGCCTGCGGGAGTAAGTCAAGAGAGCCCATTCATGAGAGCTGATGTTGCGCCGCTCTATGATCTGGAGTTTGGCGGCGCCGAGATACTTACTTCGATCAAGGGATAAGGAAACCGTCAGTAAGTCCGGATCCATAGACTATCTTTCTATAACCTTCATGCCTCCTTCACGCGAGTTAATCGATTCTTCTCGTGAAGAGGGACATCTTCATGAAGAAGCTGATGAAGACTGCGGTGATGATCACAGCGCTGATTGCCGGCGCCGGAACTGCATGCGCGGAGACCTCCGGCTCGGCGGCCTGCAGCTCCGCCGAATTGAAGCAGATGATACGCGATGCGCGCACGCCGCAACAGTACGACGAGCTGGCCAGCTATTATCGCTGGAGGCAGCGGGATTTCGAGCAGAATGCGCGGGCGGAGAAGATCGAGTGGGACCGGCGATGGCTGATTCAAGCGGGAGCGACGATGGAAAAGTATCCCCGCCCGGTGGACTCGTCACGGAACCGATACGAATACTTCATCTATGAAGCGCAGCAGATGAGCCGGCAAGCCGCCCGCTTCGAAAACCTCTCCATAAGCGCAGCACGCTAGGAAATCGAGCCAGATCAGCGTGCTGCAGCGCCGGCCGGACCTTGCCCACCCATGCGAGGACCGGCCTCCAGACCGAATCCACCTACATTCTTTGCATTTAATTTATGTTTCGCTGATGTCTATCCCGATACGCTTCTTGAAAAGGATGCCGGGACGGCAAGGCTTTGGCGTCATGAGATTAGCGGAGCTCCTGGCAGAACGAGACCATGTCAGCCGATTGCGGTTCGTCGGCGAAAGCCTGCTTGGGTGCTGGGTTGTTGCCCTGCTGACCTTCACGGGCTACGTGCTTCACTTCAACCCGGCTCCGATCGGGTTCCTTTTTCTGCTGGTAGTGGTGTGCGAGGCCATCCTCTGCGGGTTCTGGCAGGCATCGGCGGTTTCATTGTTTGCCTGCGCCTGCCTGGATTACTTTTTCTACCCCCCGCTTTTCGAATTCCGGATATCCGATCCGCAGGATTGGGTGGCGCTGGGAGCCTTCGAAATCGGCGCGTTGCTGGTGAGCCGGCTGTCGTCGCGGGAGCAATTGAACTCGCGCGAAGCGCAGCTGCAGCGGCGGTCGATGGAGCAGTTGTACGAACTGAGCCGCAGCACGCTGCTCATCAATCTGCACCAGGCGCCGGGCCCGCAGCTGACGCATTTGATCCAGCGCATCTTCTCGGCGGAGGCGGTGGCGATCTTCGACGCGAACTCGGGCCTGTGCGATCGGTCGGGGGTGTGGAAGGACGATGAGAGGGAGCTGGCCAAGGAATGCTTTCTGGCCCAGGTCGACGACGAGGACAGGACCAGCCGGACGTCGCGGAGGTTGTTGCGCGTGAGGGCGGAATCGATCGGGGCCATCGCCATCCGGGGCGATCTGGGGCCGCTGGTTGCCGAAGCCCTGGCGTCGCTGACGGCCATTACGCTGGACCGATGCGTTTCTTTTGAAAAGGAGAGCCAGATTGAAGCGGCGCATCAGAGCGAGCGGCTGCGGGCCGCGGTGCTGGACTCGCTGGCTCACGCGGTAAAGACGCCCCTGACCGCGATCCAGGCGGCGAATGCAGGATTGGGCGAGTTGGGCAAACTGAACGGTCCGCAAAAAGAGCTGGTGACGCTGATCGAGAACGAGTCGAATCAGTTGAGCCTGCTCAGCACCAGGTTGTTGCAGACGGCCAAGCTCGAAGTGCAGGAGCTGAATCTTGCCTGGGAGGAGATTGCCGTCGCCGAACTTGTGTCGTCGGCGCTGGCCGGGCAGCGCGCGCGGATGGCCGGCCACACCGTGGAGGTATCGGTCCCGGACTCATCTTTAACCATTCGCGGAGATCGCGACCTGCTCTCGATGGCCCTGGCCCAGTATTTCGACAACGCAGCCAAATACAGCTTTGTGGGCACCCCCATAAAGGTGGCTGCGCGCGAGAGTCACTCGGAGGTGATGATCTCGGTTCACAACTTTGGCCCGGCCATTCCGATTTCCGACCGGGAGAAGATCTTTCAGCGCTTTTATCGCAGCGAAGGAACGATGCACATAGCACCCGGAACCGGAATCGGGCTTTCCGCCGTGAAGATGGCCGCCGAGGCGCACAAGGGCCACGCATGGGTGATCAGCAACGCGCACGATGGGACGACTTTCTTTCTCTCGGTGCCTCGAAATGGGGGTAAGGAAAAATGAATGCGGAAACCGGCAACCTGCTCGTGGTAGACGATGAGCGCTCCATCCGCCTGTCGCTGCGGACGATTCTCAGCAACTTCGGGTTCGACATTGTGGAGGCGGCCCGCGGCGAAGAGGCGCTGGCCCTGGTGCGCACGGCGCAGTTCGATGCCGTCCTGCTCGACATCAACATGCCGGGAATGGGAGGGATCGAGGTGTGCCGGATCATGCGCAAGGCGGCGCCGCGGCTGCCCATCGTGATGCTGACGGTGCAGGAAAGCGAGGACCGCAAGGTGGAAGCGCTGGATGCGGGCGCCGACGATTACATCACCAAGCCGTTCCAACTGCGCGAACTCACCGCGCGCATCCGCGCGGCGGTCCGGCGCAACAAGGTGGTCGAGGATGGAGACGCAGCCATTGTCATCGGCGACGTGCTGCTCGATCCGGGCCGGCACCTGGTGGAGAAGAACGGCACTCCGGTGCATTTGACTCCCAAGCAATTCGAGCTGCTGCATTATCTGATGAGCAACGCGGGAAGGCCCATACCCCACGCCAAGCTGCTGCGGACCGTATGGGGTCCGGAATACGGCAACGAGCTGGAATATCTACGCACCTATATCCGGCAAATTCGCATGAAGATCGAGGACGACCCCGCGGAACCCAAGTACCTGCTGACCGATTCGCACATCGGCTACCGGTTTAACGAGTACTCCTGAAGACCGCTGCCGGCGCGGCCCGGCTGAAGGTGGATATCGGGCAGTACACTGGGAGCGATGATTGGCTCACGTCTGACCCGGCGCGGCTTTCTGCGCGGTTGCGCTGCGGCGGCAGCTTTAGGACCGGCAACCGCGCTGCACAGCTGGGCCCCGGACAAGCCGCCTGCGGCCAAGCCGAGCGTGCCGGTGCGGCGCGTGCTTCCCCTGGATGGGGATTGGCTCTTCGGCGGGAAGTCTTCTGCGACCGCGCTGGAGGCTTCATTCGACGATGACGAGTTTACGCGCGTGGTGCTGCCCCACTGCGTGACGCCTCTTTCGTGGCAGGGCTGGAATCCTGCGTCCTGGGAAGAGGTGTGGATCTACCGCAGGCATTTCTCCGTGCCCCCGGAGTGGCGCGATCTGCGCCTCTTTCTTCACTTCGACCGCGTGATGGCCGGCGCGGCTGCGGCGGTGAACGGGCACGCCCTGGAACCGCATCCGGGCGGGTTCTTGCCGTTCGACCGCGAGATTACCGGCTTGACCAAGGAAGGCGAGAATGTCCTGACGGTTGCGGTGGACTCGCACTGGCTCAACGTTCCCCCGTCAGGCTCGCCCGACGGCCCAGCCTCAATCGACTACCTGCTGCCCGGTGGAATCACCGGGTCCGTCGAACTGCGCGCGTTTCCCGGCCTCTTTTTGCGCGAAGTTTTCGCCAAGCCGGTGGACGTGCTGGGTACGGGGCGCCGCGTGGAGATTCGCTGCCGCGTGGATGCGGCGGGGCAGTTGCCTGCACAGATTTCCCTTCATGCCGAACTGGGAAAGGCGGAGCGGGCTGCAGCAACCGTCTCTGAGAACGTGCAGATGGAAACGGCCGACCAGGAGTTCAATCTCACCCTGGGCGGGCTGGGCGGCCTCGCCTTGTGGGATGTGGATCATCCCAATCTCTTCGATCTCGAGGTCATTCTCTCGCGCGACGGCCGTTCCCTCGACCGCTACACCACGCGCATCGGCCTGCGCGACGCGCGCTTCGAGCCGGACGGGTTCTATTTGAACGGACGCCGGACGCAGCTCTTCGGCCTCAATCGCCATGAGCTTTTTCCTTACCTGGGCTTCGCCGCCCCGGCGCGCCTGCTGCGCCGCGATGCGGAGATTCTAAAAAGGAAATTCAATGTGAATACCGTGCGCTGCTCCCACTATCCGCAGTCGGAGACGTTTCTGGATGCGTGCGACGAGCTGGGATTGCTGGTGTGGGAAGAACTGCCGGGCTGGCAATACATCGGCGATGGGAGCTGGAGGGCTCTGGCGATGCGCGACGTGGAAGCGATGATCCGGCGCGACCGAAACCATCCTTCGATTGCGATCTGGGGCGTGCGCATCAACGAATCGGCAAACGATCTGGAGTTTTACCACGACATGCGCGAGCTGGCGAAATCGCTGGACGATTCGCGGCCCGCGTCGGGGACGATGACGCCGGACTCGCGCCAGGATTGGCAGACGCACTGGAGCGAAGACGTTTTCGCATTCGATGACTATCATGCCGCGCCGGACGGCAGCGTGGGCATTACCGAACCCGTGGAGGGTTTTCCGTATCTCATTACGGAGACCGTGGGGCAGTTCAATTACCGCGCCGGCCAGGGCTTTGACCGGAAATACAGGCGAGCCGGGGACCCGGTGGAACAGATGGACCAGGCGCTTTTCCACGCCCAGGCGCACAACCGGGCCGCGGATCAAAAGCGCATTGCCGGGACGCTGGCGTGGTGCGCCTTCGATTACGGGAGCCTGATGCACGCGCAGAATGGCGTGAAGTGCGCGGGAGTCGCCGATGGATTCCGGATTGCAAAGCTGGGCGCTTCGTTTTACCTGGCGCAGGTGGATCCCGCGGTTCGCCCGGTGATCGAACCGAATTTTTATTGGGACTTCGGGCCGGGGACGCCGATAGGGCCGGGCGAGCACGCGGCCATCTTCTCCAATTGCGACCGGCTGGAGATTGCATTCGACCTGGATCTGGGACCGCGCATGGTGCTTCAGCCGGACCGGGACGGGTTTCCGCATCTGAAGTATCCGCCGTTCTTCGCCAATCTGAAATTTGAAGGGCCGGCGCCTTCGGAGATGCGCATCAACGGATTTGTGAAGGACGCGCAGGTATTGTCCCGGTCCTTTTCTTCGATTCGAACGCTCGACCGGCTGTGGCTGCAGGCCGAGGACGCGGAGCTGACGGCCGACGGCGCGGATGCGACGCGGTTCAAATTCGGAGCCGTGGACAAGTTCGGGTCGCAACTGGCGCCGGCCACGGGCCAGGTTGTGCTCAAGATCGACGGGCCGGGCGTGATCGTGGGCGACAACCCGTTTTCGCTCGACGAGAGCGGCGGCGTGGGAGCCGTGTATGTGCGCACGCTGCCGCAGCGCGCGGGGAAGATTCGCGTGGAGGCGGAGCACGAGATCCTGGGCAGCGCGGCGGTCGAGATCAATGTGCGGATCTGAGGTTCCTTTCCAGCAGAATTAGGGATGCATCGCGGCGCGAGCCTGGCCGCACGGCGGGCATCGCGCGCGCGAGGGCGCAAGGACGCAGAGAAATCAGCGGCTTAGCGGGACCTGGCGGAGGTAATTCCGACGCCGAGGGGTTGACACCGGCCGGGAGACCGCGGCGCTGCGGGGCTAGGGGACTGCCGGGCTACCGTGCTGAGCGTTCTGTCTCCGCCGCTGCTCGCTTGCCCTCATGATTCCGCTCATGTCTCCCGCCGGCCGAATTTCGAAGATGTTACCGTACGTCAGCGCCGGATGCCGGCCGATGAGCTCGACAGCATGATTCATATCCCTTGCCTCAAGGATGAGAATCCCGCCGAGTTGTTCCTTGGTCTCCGCATAGGGACCGTCGGTGGTGGCCACTTTGCCGTTCTTCCAGTAAACGGTCAACGCGGTTTCCGGTCCCTGAAGCGCTTCGCCGCCGCCCCAGTGCCCGTCGGCGCGAAGATGGTCGTCGTATGCAAAGCATGCGTCGAACTGAGCGTTCCGCTCGCCCTCCGTCATGCCCGCGAATCTGTCTTTGTCGTAGTACCCGAAACAAAGATATTTCATGTTCTTCTCCTCCTGGTGGGAATCCGCAGCGCGGCGTTGCGCCGGACCGTTTGACTTATAGTCGCTGGGCGCAGCGAAAATCGACAGCTTTGGGGGGCGGACTTATTCGAAAAAATGGGGGCGTTCCGTGGTCCCCGGTTTTTCTCCGGTTTTCGCTTCCCCGGTCCCCCAATGCGAGGAACCGGGGCACCCAATCAGGTTGTTTACCTGCTTCCGCCGGGTCCTTGTTCCGGAGCCGGGAAGAAAAGAAGCTCGCGCACTTCGCCGGGCACATCGCAGACGACGGCCGCCTTCTTCGCCCACGCCAGCGCCTCGTCCATATCGGCGCATTCCAGGATCCAGAAACCGCCGATGTGTTCCTTGGTCTCGGCGTACGGCCCGTCGGTGACGAGCACCTTGCCGTCGGGCTGCTTCCGCAGCGTCTTGGCGTTGGCGGCCGGGGAAATGCCGCAGGCGAATTTTCTGACGCCGGCGGCGATCAATTCGCGGTTGAGGGCGTGGATCTCTTCCATCATCGCTTCGGTTACGAAGGACGGGTCGAAGTTGTCGGGAAGGTAATTGCAGACGAGATACTGTGGCATGAGTTTTTCTCCTTGGTTTCAGCGACTTGTTTGCTGTGGCTTGTTTCCGATGATCCGTTCCCTGCTCGCTCAGGAACCGTAGCTCATCGTGCTTTTGTCCTATAGTCGTTCGCGAGGCCGGAAATCGACAGCCAGTAATCGCTGCATAGCCATTGTTTTTGCGATACGACAGCTTCCTTCGGGGGCTAACGCCCTGCAAATTTAATCAGGTGTAGCGGCACGACTCAAGTCGTGCCCTGATACTAAGCCAACACTTCGCGCCACCGCCGGAACGAGCATGACATTCATTTCCTATTTCAGCTGGCGAATTCGCGCTTGCAGGAACTTCCGCTCCGGTTCCTGCTGCGTCAGCGCCAGCGCCTTTTCATAAGAAGCCCGGGCCTCATCCATCCGGCCCAGCCTGCGGCACAAATCCGCGCGCGCGGAATGCGCCAGGTAGTAATTCGCCAGTTCGCCCTGTTGCAACAGCGCGTCAATCTGCTTGAGACCGGCCTCCGGACCATCGCACATGGCAATGGCCACGGCCCGGTTGAGATGGACAACCGGTGAAGGCTGAATCCGCATCAGCTGGTTGTAAAGCGCAATAATCTGCCGCCAGCCGGTGGCGGCGGCCGATTCCGCCTCCGCATGAACGGCCGCAATCGCAGCCTGCAGTGTGTACGCACCGAAGCGGCGGGACTTCAGGGCCTTCTCCACCAGCGCCACTCCCTCCGCGATTTGCACGCGGTTCCAGAGGGAGCGGTCCTGGTCTGCGAGCAAAATCAACTCTCCCGCCGGAGAGCTTCTCGCGGCGCGGCGGGATTCCTGCAGCAACATCAGGGCGAGCAGCCCCAGGACCTCCGGCTCCGGCTGGAGATCGGCCAGCAGCCGGCCCAATCGAATCGCCTCGCCGGTCAGCTCAGCTCGCGTTACCTCCGCTCCCTCTGCAGCCGAGTAACCCTCGTTGAAAACGAGATAGATGACCTGAAGCACGGCGCCCAGCCGCTCCGGCAACTCCTGCGGCGCCGGCACCTCGTAGGGAATCGGCGTCTCCCGAATCCTGGCCTTGGCGCGCACGATGCGCTGCGCCAGTGCCGCCGGCGTAACCAGAAATGCCCGGGCAATCTCTTCCGTGGTCAGGCCGCAGATTTCGCGAAGCGTGAGAGCAACCTGTCCTTCCGGAGGCAGAGCGGGATGGCAGCAGGTGAAGATCAGGCGGAGGCGATCGTCCTCGATCTCTTCTTCCCCGATATCCTCATTTCCGCCGGGAGCGGCGTGGCCGCGCGATTCCATGTGGGCAACAAGATCTCTCTGTGCTCCATCGAAGCGCGCGCGCCGGCGCATCCCGTCGATGGCCTTGAAGCGCGCCGTTGAAATCAGCCACGGACGCGGTTTCTCCGGAACGCCCGTCCGCGTCCAGGACTCCAGAGCCGCAGCGAACGCCTCGTGCATCGACTCTTCGGCCAGGTCCAGATCTCCCAGCAGGCGCACGAGCGTCGCCAGAACCCGGCCAGATTCCAACCGGTAGAGGGTCTCAATGGTCTTGCTGAGTTGTTCAGGCACAGGCGGCGGCATCTACGCCAAACTAGCAAACGGAGGAGCTCGACACAACTGCACTCGGGCTTTCCCCTAATGTGAGGGACCCGGGGCACCCGGCCGGATCCCATCCTTGCGCGATGAAACCGCGCAAAGGATGGGGCAACCGAGGCGCGAAGGATGAGAGGTCGGACTACTCGGGCGGCGCCGATTCGGCGGCGGGCTCGGGGGTCTTGGCTTCTTCCGCGGCTTCGGCTTGGACCTTGACCGCAACGTGGGCGGTGACTTCGCGATGGAGGCGAATGGCGACGCTGTAGTCGCCCACGCTTTTGAGCGGCTCGCCAAGCTGAATTTTGCGGCGGTCCACTTCGAAGCCCTGCGCGGCCAGCTCGGCGGCAATGTCGGCCGAGGTGACGGAGCCGAAGAGATGGCCCTGCTCGCCGGCCTTACGGGTCACGGTGATCACGACGGGCGCGAGCCTGGCGACCAGCGCCTGGGCCTGCTCCTTCTCGGTTGCGGAACGGCGGGCCGCGGCGGCCTTCATCTGCTCGATGACGGCCTTGTTCGCTTCGGTGGCCTGCATGGCCAACTTGCGCGGCAAGAGATAATTGCGGCCGTAGCCGTCGGCGACCTTCACCACTTCTCCGCGAAGGCCCAGGTTGGCGACGTCTTCTTTCAAAATGACTTCCATAGGAGATTCTCCAGTGTCTTCGGGCGCCCAGCCCATCGTAAATTGGTGAGGTTCCATCGCCCCTACGGGGCTGGTCCTTCCAGAGCGTTGGCTTTCCCAGGGCTGCCCCTTCGTTCGCCACGGCGAACTCAGGGTTGCCCTAGGCTACTGTCCTTCCGCCCCTACGGGGCTGGTGCCCTTGCCGTTCTGGTTCCATCATTGCCGGCCGGAAACACAGGCGGGACCGGTACAGAATCAGAATGCCGCAGTTTCCGGTCAGTGGCGCGTGGCAAACGGAAGCAGGGCGATGTTGCGGGCCTGCTTGATGGCGCGGGTCAGGCGGCGCTGGTGCGTGGTGCAAACGCCGGTGAGCCGCCGGGGCACGATCTTGCCGCGCTCGGCCACGAACTGCTGCAGCAGGCGGACGTCGCGGTAGGGAATCGCATCGATCTTTTCCGTGCAGAACTTGCAGACCTTCTTGCGGCGGAAGAATTTGCCGCGTCCGCCGGGTCCGCCGCCGGGACGAGGTCCACTGCGGGGACCGGGGCCCAGTCCTCCCTGCCGCTCCGCCGGAGCCTCGGCGCCGGCGGGACTCTTTGTATGTGTTTCTTCAGGCATCGTGTTTCCTCTTTTTTGCTTTCGTTGTTCCGGCAGGGCCGGAGGATCCTTGGAGGGACTAGGGACTAGGGACTAGGGAACGCGTGCAATGCCGGAGCCTCTGTTTCCCGATCTCTCATCGCTCGTCCCCGGCTTCAGGCGCTGGCCTGGGCGCGCTCGGCAGCTTCAGGCGCCGGCGC
>Ga0335078_10010063_pt1 | contig 13998 bp, 12 predicted proteins | sample Lox_Sample_32_FD_206711 | JGI IMG/M metagenome (GOLD analysis project Ga0335078, IMG submission 206711) | Soil microbial communities from Loxahatchee National Wildlife Refuge, Florida, United States - Lox_Sample_3.2 | ecosystem: Environmental > Terrestrial > Soil > Wetlands | place: USA...
TGTTGCAGGCGTTGGAAGAAGAGCACTTCGAGCGGCTTCCGGGAGGGGTGTTCAATAAGGGGTTCGTGCGCGCCTATGCCCGCTGCCTTGAACTGAGTGAAGACCAGGCGGTCGCCGATTACCTGGCAGCTACCGGGCCGGCGCCGGTCCCCGAGCAGCCGCAGGCCGTTCTCGCTACCATCGCCAAACAAAAGGCCAGGACTCAGAAGCCGCGCCTCACCGGGGCCGAGCGCATTCCCTGGGGCAAAGTGGCGATAGGGCTGCTGGTGGTTGCGTTTGGCTTTGCCATCTGGGGCTCCGATAGACATACAGGAACGACGACCCGCGCGCCGACCCTCGCCCAGGCCCCGGGCGTGATGGCCCCAGCAGCGCCGGTCCAGCCGGCACCCGGCCAGGCGCTCTCCGCTTCGGTGGGAGATATTGGCTCTGAGACTATGCAACCCGCGCACGTTCCGGGGACATTTGTGGTGCTTATCAAAGCCAAGGACGATTGCTGGCTCGATATCAGCGCCGATGGCCGCGACTTCATGCACGATACCCTCGAAGCCGGGCACGAGAAGTCAGTTTCGGCGCGCAGCGAGGTCGTAATCAAAGCGGGAAATGCCGGGGGCCTGGAGCTGTGGTTCAACGGCAAGCAATTGACTGCCCCGGCTGAGAGCGAGAGGGTAAGGACGCTCATCTTTAGGGCCAGCGGACTGCAGCCATTCGCGGCCAAGATCCAGCCGGCGGCGCAAACCGAGCCGGCAGCCCGATGAAGTACCTCGCAGTCTGCCGTTTTGCCGCGAGCGGCGGTCGGGAAGAAGGCCGCACGCTGCACCCACGGCACGCTATGGCAAGACTTCCCCATTCGACCCTGCCGCCGTCCCATCTGCCTTCGCGGGACTGCCACTCGCTGGTTTTGAGCTTCGCTTACCCCCAAAAGCATTGCCTCCAAAAGCCCAGTCTGGTACCTTCATACAGGCCTAAATTGTTCATTTCATGGCCGTATTTTTTGTTCCCACCCGACCTGCAACATCCCGCTGATGGAGGAAAGCCGCGTGGCCGCTAACAACCGTTTTTTGTTCACCTCTGAGTCTGTGACCGAAGGCCATCCCGATAAGATTGCCGACCAGATTTCCGACGCCGTTCTCGACGCCTGCCTGGCAGAAGACCCGGTCAGCCGGGTGGCCTGCGAGACGCTTACGGCCACCGGCCTGGTCGTCATCGCCGGCGAAATTACCACCAAGGCTTACGTAGATTTCCAGGCCCTGGTGCGGGGCACGATCACCCGCATCGGCTACGACAACGCTCTGTACGGCTTCGATTCCAACACTTGCGCGGTGATCTCAAGCATCAACAAGCAGTCGGGCGACATTGCCATGGGCGTGGATACCGGCGGCGCCGGCGACCAGGGGATGATGTTCGGCTATGCCTGCAATGAAACCCCGGAATTGATGCCCACGCCGATTTCTCTCGCCCACAAACTGACCATGCGCCTTGCGGAAGCCCGCAAGCACGGCACGCTTTCTTATTTGCGGCCGGATGGCAAATCGCAGGTCACCGTGGAATACGACGAAAACCATAATCCCGTGCGGGTGGATGCGGTGGTGATCTCCACCCAGCACGCCGAGACCGTGACCAACGAAGAGCTGCGCGCCGGCATCCTGAAGCACGTGATTCAGGCGACCATTCCGGCTCATCTGCTCGATGAAGACACGAAATATCACATCAATCCGACCGGGCGCTTCGTGATCGGCGGACCCATGGGCGATACCGGCCTGACCGGGCGCAAGATCATCGTAGATACCTACGGCGGCATGGGACGGCATGGCGGCGGGGCGTTCAGCGGCAAAGACCCGACCAAAGTGGACCGCTCGGCCGCCTACATGGCCCGCCACATTGCCAAGAACGTAGTCGCCGCCGGCCTGGCCGAACGCTGTGAAGTGCAGCTGGCCTACGCCATTGGCGTGGCCGAACCCGTCAGCGTGCTGGTGCAGACCTTCGGCACCGGCAAGGTGGAGAACTCGGTGATTCAGGACCTGATTCGCGCCCACTTCAAGCTGACGCCCCGCAGCATTATCGAGTCGCTGCATCTGCGCCGGCCCATCTATTGCAAGACCGCGGCCTACGGGCACTTTGGCCGCAATGATCCGGATTTCACCTGGGAGGCGACCGACAAGGCTGCCAAGCTGGCCAGTGACGCCGGGGTGCGTGAGCCGGTGGCGGCGCGCAAGTAGCTTCACTGCTCCGTAGGCTTGTGGTTCCGGGCGCAGCGCGAGGATCTGCGGTTCAGGAAAAATGCTGAGGCAGATTCCTCACCGGCTGAAGCCGGGTTCGGAATGACAAAATTATTAGCGACCACACTTCGTTGAACTACGCCTGAGGAGGCGGAATGTCATCCACACCCATGCAAGTGAATTGCGACATCAAGAGCGTTGAACTGGCCGACCTGGGCAAGAAGCGCATCGAGTGGGCGAACCAGTCCATGAAGGTGCTGCAGATTATCCGCAAAGAATTCATCAAGAACCAGCCGCTGCGGGGTACGAAGGTCTCGGCTTGCCTGCACGTCACGGCGGAGACCGCCAACCTGGCGATCTGCCTGCGCGATGGCGGCGCCGATGTGGTGCTGTGCGCTTCCAATCCGCTTTCCACCCAGGACGACGTGGCCGCCAGCCTGGTGCGCGACCACAGCATTCCGGTCTATGCCATCAAGGGCGAAGACAACGATACCTACTACAGCCACATAATGGCTGCCATTGATCACAAGCCCCACATCACCATGGATGACGGCGCCGACCTGGTGAGCATTCTGCACAGCAAGCGCCAGGACGTGCTTGCCGGGGTGATCGGCGGCACCGAAGAGACTACCACCGGCGTCATCCGCCTGCGGGCCATGGCCAAGGACGGCGTGCTGCGCTACCCCATCATCGCCGTCAACGACGCTGACACCAAGCACCTGTTCGACAATCGTTACGGCACCGGCCAATCCACCATTGATGGCATTATCCGGGCGACGAATTTCCTGCTTGCCGGTTCGAAGTTCGTAGTCGCGGGCTATGGCTGGTGCGGCCGTGGGCTGGCCAGCCGCGCGCGCGGCGCCGGCGCCGAGGTGATCATTACCGAGATCGATCCCACCAAAGCGCTGGAAGCTGTGATGGATGGCTTCCGCGTCATGTCCATGCATGAGGCCGCCAAGATCGGCGACGTTTTTTGCACTGTGACCGGCAACAAGAGCGTCTTGGCCAAAGAGCACTTCGAGGCCATGAAGGATGGCGCTATCGTCTCCAACTCCGGCCACTTCAACGTGGAAATTGATATTCCGGCGCTCGAAAAGATGTCCTCCTCCAAGCGCACCACGCGCAATTTCGTCGAGGAATATTCCCTGCGCGATGGCCGCAAGATCAATCTGCTGGGCGAGGGCCGCCTGATCAACCTGGCTGCGGCTGAGGGGCATCCGCCCTCGGTGATGGACATGAGCTTCGCCGACCAGGCCCTCTCGGTCGAATACATGGTGAAGAACTACAAGAACCTGCAGAGAATCGTTTTCAAAGTCCCCGAGGACCTGGATAAGCGCGTGGCCAAGCTGAAACTGGAATCCATGGGCGTGAAGATTGACCGGCTGACTCCCGAGCAGGAAGAGTATCTGGCGGGCTGGAGCGAGGGAACGTAGGGGCGGTCAGCATTCAGCGGTCAGCATTCAGGCAAGGCATTTGGCTCCGAAGGGGCGGCGAAAGCTGCCCCTTTTGGTTTTCCAAATCGGTAATGTCTCAATTCTGATTGTTCATCTGTCACAGACACGAGCACCGCGTGTGTAGATCATGCGCCTGGGAAGTGTCGTGAGTCGAACGGATGGGTGCGAAACAGGTTCTGATGGTTGGGCGCGACAAATGGCCCTGTGGCTCAGCTGGGTAGAGCGCTAGGTTCGCACCTTAGAGGACGTGAGTTCGAGTCTCACCGGGGCCTTCCCTAAAGTTTCTTCTCGCTGCCATTATGGCCCTTGACATCGTGGAGCGGTGGCGCAAGACTTAAAGTGCAGGTGCGAACCTAGGCGTTGCTTAGGCTGAGTTCAAGGGGCGGCGAAAGCCGCCCTTTCTGGTTTTGCGTGCAGGCTAAGAAGGCCAGGGTGGGACTGGTCGTATCAGGATCCGGGCCAAGCCGGAGGGCGGTGCTGCGGAATCCCCGTCGAGCTGATACCGAGCGGCTCATTGATTTTCAATGAGAGCGACCTCGTTCTCCGTCAGGCCGTACAGCCCATAGACGAGTTGGTCTATGCGATAGTCTGTGGCTGCAATCTGCCGCTTGAGTATTTCCAACTCGCGGTTACTCTCGGCTTTCGGCAGTCTGGCCAGCAAGGCAAGCAGCCGCTCAACAGTGGCCGACAGTTCCTTTGCGGACCGGTCGTTCTTCTGGTTCACAATAGGAATCGGAAGGGAGCGCGTTTCCTTCAGCACTATCTTGGGAAAGTCGTCTCTCTGCGCAATGTTTGACCGACGCAGGAAATACCACGACATCAGCCGACTGTTCAGGCAGCCAAGCAGGTAGTTCAACTCTGGCCCATCGTCAATGGGAAGGATGCTCTGCATTGACTTGTTCGTTATAAAGTCTTCCTTGACCTTCACGGCTTGCAGTCGGAACTGTCGGCTTATGAGCTCGCGAAGCAGCAGCCGCTCACCCTCGAAGTACCGCTCGGGCTTTGGTTCTGCGAGCGTGTGGTCGAACCTGATGTATTGACGCGGCCCTTTCTCAATCGTGTAGCGTCGCACAGTCCCATCGAAGGCGGGTCGGCTGGTTGCCCATCTCTTTTTCGCACTGAGGTTGAACGGAGTCACGCCGCGCTGCACATCGGCGCATTCTCCCAGCGGTTTCGCGCCGTTTGTCTGTAGCTTGCGCATCAGTTCCGTCGTCTGGCTGTCTGCATACGTCAGGAACTCATCACCGCCCGCGATGAACCATCGGGCAACGTCGGCGGTCGCTAGGTTCTCGTAGAACTCGGAGAGGGCATATATCTTGTGACGCTTCGCGAAGGTACGCAGTGAAGCTTCGCACTTCTCGGTGCGCGGCCATTCCGTTGCCGTCTTCCGTTTCACCGTGACAAATATCGTCGTATCGACCCAAGCGTCGCGAAAAATGTCGTAGGGCAGGTTGACGAACGCTCGTGGGTCAGTATTCGTCGCGATGAATCGTCGCAGTTTGCTGAACTTCGGCCCACTGTACCAGCCTGTCGGCACAATCATCGACACCATGCCTGAAGGCTTCGACTTGCGCACCGCCTGTTCCATGAACAAGCCGTAGGTGTCCAAGTCTTTCGTTGTCGCCGTGAACTCTCGGGTCAGATACGCCGCTTGAGCTTCCGTAAGCGTTGCTCCATAAGGTGGGTTGCCGAGCACCACGTCGAAGCCACCAGCCTTCATGGCCTGTGGTAATTCGCTGTCCCAGTCAAAGGTGTCGAGTTGCAGGTCATCCTCTCCGAGCAATGACATCTGCTGAGCACTGCTTGTATAAGGGCCGATGAGCGAGTTTCCACACTTGATGTTTGCTGACAGGTCTGGAAGGAACGTCTCCTTCGGAAACAGCCCCTGCTGCTGTCCCAGCGTCGTGCGTGTCTCGCCTTCCAGAATCTTCAGGTACAGCGACAGCATCGTGACTTCGATAGCTTGGTAGTCCGAGTCGATGCCGAAGATGTTGCTCAGCATGATCTGTCGCTTCATGTGCGTCGTCAGATGTGGGCTTCCTTGTTCGTCGCGATAGCAAAGCTCCCTCTTCTGCTGATTGGTGTGCTGCTGAAACCATCGAAGATGATGGTCGCACACTCTCTCGAAGACCCGTATCAGGAAACTGCCCGAACCGCAGGCTGGGTCAAGAAACCGGATCGTCGATACCTCTTTCGGGCTTTTTCCTTTGAGCACTTCGCTGACGGTCTGCTCGACGATGTAGTCGACTACATAGGCAGGCGTGTAGTAGATTCCGCCAGCCTTTCTGACTTCCGGCTTCAACTCGACCTTGACGTGCCCGCCTTTTGTCACCCGAACAATCTTCCCGATGAAACGCTCGTAGACTGACCCGAGAAGCTCCACCGGACCAGGATGCACCTTGGGATATCTGCCGACACTGGGTGCACAAACGCAATCACAGAGGCAAACAGCCCCCTACAAGAATAATGCCAGACTGAGGTCGTGCAACGGCCATGCGAGGCGACCGTCGTTTTTGCGCGCTACCCAGGGCTTACGTCCTGAGCTATCGGATGCCACCCCTTCGGGGGCTGAGCTTGAGTTCCGGAAAATGAGACGGATTTCCTCCCCTGCGGTTTTCCGGCGGGCCCGTCGAGCTTCGCTCATCCTGGACGGGTTCCTTCGACTTCGGTCAGGACAAGCTCGCCCCGATCCACACGAGCTAACGCCCGGAAGTCTTTAGCTCGAACTGAACCCCCGCCTCTTCCTGAAGACAAGAAACAATCTCGAACAGATTTCGGGCGTAGGGGTTTCCTGATGGGCCCAGCATCCGCATCAGGCTCTTGGGGGAGATGTGCGTGGCCTCGGACAATTCGTGGAAGCCGATGGTGGCGTTGATGTAGTCGCGCAGGATGCTCTTGCCGGTTTCCACGTCTCCGGCAAGAAAACTCTCCACCCCTTCGCGAAGCAGTTCTCTGCGAAAAGCAGGATCGCGTTGGACCCTGGCGCGAACGGTGGTTTTGAAATCTTTGGTCAACGCCATCACTTTTCTCCCAGCTTCTTGCGTCGTTTGTAGTCTTGCCATCTCTCGATGGCCAGCTTGATGTCCCTTTGCTGTCGCGTCTTGGTTCCACCGCCGAGGAGGATGATGATCTGATCGCCATCCTTACCGAAGTAGATCCGGTAGACCGGACCAAAATCCAGGACGTATTCGAACACTGCTGAACCTACTCCCTTGACGTTGCTGAAGTTTCCCTGCTCCATCCGGATGATGGCTGCGGTCACCTTGGCCGCCGCTGGGGGATCGAAGATTGATAAACCATTTTTCGTAAGGGCTTCTGCCGTTCGCGGCGACATATTGTTGAGCGACAGGCACTAGACATCCATGAAATCATAATGGTACCACATATGTTACCACTCAGCTAGACTCCGCGTGCTGAGCGGCGCGATACGGACCGATGGACGTCTTTCGGGAAGGGAAATGGGTTGTCAGATTTAGTTCGCGGTTCGCAGTGATTGGCCTAGCCTAATCAATCATAGGCCGAATCGTCCGATTCGGGATGACGGTTACCGCCCCCGCGCTTTCTTGGCGGTCACGCGCGTCCCGGCGACTTCCCAGGGGCGTTTGGGACGCTCGGGCGCGGGCTTATCGCGGTCCACAATGCGGTCGTACTGGTAAGCCTCGCTCACCGTGCCCAGCGATTCGTTGTACAGGCTGGGCAGTCCCAGACCTTCTTTCATTTCCTCGGTGAATTGCTGTAGAGATTTCAAATGGTCGGCGGTGGCGGCAACTTCAGTTTTGGCGGTCTTCAGAAACTGCTGGTATCCGCGATTGACCAACTTGGAGATTTCTCCGCCGATCAGGTAGCCGGGGTAGGCAAAGATTTTTACCCCGTCCTCGCCATTCTTCTGGATGGCGGCCGAACAATTGTATTTCTTGAGGAACACGCGGCCCGGGGTGCCCGGGGCTTCGATCAGATCAAAGCCGTGGTCGCGCAGCCAGTTGACCGCGTCTTCGTAGCTCGGTTGCTCCACCTTGGTTGCCATGGGTTCGCTGTGGTCCCTTCGTGGTCTTCCTGTACTTAGATGCAGGTTCGGCAAAAATATCGCGGCGCCTTTTTCACAAAGGCGAAACTTCTTTATAAACTAATGCCAGGGCGCCGCCGTGCCGGGCTGACCTTTCGATACGTTACGATAGTACCGGGACCGCCCGGCGGCCAAATGACGGCGCGAGTTATGGTAAACCGGTGAAGCTCTCAAGTTCTCCCAATCAGCTCGGCCTGCGCAGCCTGGCGCGGGTGGGCAACACGCCGCTGCTTTCTCTGCAGCGCATTGCCCGCGAGCACTCGGGCGTGGAGATCCTGGGCAAGGCGGAGTGGGTGAACCCCGGAGGCTCAGTGAAAGACCGCGCCGCCTCCAACATTGTGGCCGAAGGCCGGCGCAGCGGAAAATTCACCCCCGGCAAAATTCTGCTCGATGCCACCAGCGGCAACACCGGCATTGCCTTCGCCATGATCGGCGCGGCTGACGGTTTTCCGGTCACGCTGTGCATGCCGGAAAATGTTTCCGTGGAACGCAAGCGCATTCTTCGCGCTTACGGCGCCCACGTGGTTTTCACCGACCCGGACGAGAGCTCCGATGGCGCCATTCGCAAGGCGCGCGAGCTCTACGCCCAGGAGCCCGACAAATATTTTTACGCCGACCAGTACTCCAATGACGCCAACTGGCAGGCCCACTACCATGGCACAGCCAACGAAATCTGGCAACAGACGGAGGGACGTATCACCCACTTCGTCTCCATGCTGGGCACCAGCGGGACCTTTGTCGGGACCACGCGGCGGCTGAAAGAATTGAATCCCGGCATTCGCTGCATTTCTCTGCAGCCCGATTCGCCTTTTCATGGCATCGAAGGGGCCAAGCACATGGCCAGCGCCCTCGTGCCCAAGATTTACGATCCCACGCTGGCGGATGAAGACCTGGGCATTTCGACGGAGGATTCCTACGCCATGTGCAAACGGATGGCGCGGGAAGAGGGTTTGCTGGTGGGGATTTCCGCGGCCGCGGCGGTCGTAGGATGCCTGCAAGTGGCGCGGCGGCTTCCGCCCGGCGAGCCGGCGGTGTTTGCCACCATTCTGTGCGATTCCGGCGATAAATATTTGAGTGAGAGGTTCTGGGAAGAGTGAAAGAAAGCGGCAGTTAGCAATTACCAATTGGCATTTGCCCGGCAAGGGTTTAGCAGAGCAAGGGCCCAAAAGGCTAAATGCCAGGTGCGAACTGCCAAGTGCAGCAATTGCCAATCTGGTCATGCTCAAACTCCAGAAATCCGACTACGAAGCTCTGCGCAAACACGGCGAAGAAACCTATCCTCATGAGTGCTGCGGTGTTCTGCTGGGCACGATGGACGACAACGGCACGCGCATCGTCACCTCGACCGCGCGCTGCGGCAATACCCGCAACGACTCGCCCCACAACCGCTACAACATTGATCCCAAAGAACTGGTGCGCATTCAGCGCGAGGGACGGTCGCGGGGAGAAGACATCATCGGCTTTTACCATTCGCATCCCGACCATCCGGCACAGTGGTCGCCGACCGACCTGGCCGAAGCGCACTGGTTCAGTTGCTCTTATGTGATCACCGCCGTCGAGAAGGGCAAGGCGGCGTTAACCAACTCGTTCGAGCTCACCGGGAGCGATGAAAGCGACAAGAAGCTGGTCGATGAGAAAATCGAAATCGCCTGAATTCAGTATTTGCCTGAGCAGCAATGAGTTAAGGGCCTCGCCCCGGTGACCCTCGATATAGCCCGAAAGGGGGGCTGCATCTTCCAACCCCTCTATGGCATCATGTGAAGGACATGAGCAAGGTCCATATTCCCACGCCGCTGAGGCAATATTCCGGTAAGCAGGCTGCGGTGGACGTCAAGGGCGGCACCGTGGGCGAGGCGCTCTCCAGCCTGGTTTCGCAGCACCCCGAGCTGAAGCGGCACCTTTACACCGACGAGGGCAAGCTGCGCTCTTTCGTGAACATTTACGTGAATGACGAAGATGTGCGCTACATGCAGAAAGAAGCCACGGCGATCAAAGACAGCGACGTTATTTCGATTGTGCCCTCGATCGCGGGAGGGCGGTAAAGCGATGATTCTCCGGCCAGAAAGTTCCAGCCGCGCCCGCCGCCAGGGCTGTTGTTGCGTGCCCGGCTGTTGTCGTTAGCTTTGCTGGCGATTCGCAACTCCCCGAAAATCAAAATTTTGAATTGAGGTCAGTTTGATGGCCACGATGGTAGATGTGAAACCCGAAACTCCCAGCCTGAACAACGACGAAATTTTGCGCTACTCGCGCCACCTGATCATGCCCGAGGTAGGTATGGAAGGGCAGCAGAAGCTCAAGGCCGCGAAGGTGCTCTGCGTGGGCGCGGGTGGGCTGGGATCGCCCCTGGCTCTGTATCTGGGCGCGGCCGGCGTGGGCACGCTCGGCATCGTAGATTTCGACGTAGTGGACTACACCAACCTGCAGCGGCAGATCATCCACACCACCGCCGACGTGGGCCGCAAGAAGCTGGATTCGGCGGCGGAAAAGCTGAAGGCGATTAACCCGTTCCTCAACATCCGCCGATTCGAGACCCGGCTTTCCAGCGAGAACGCGCTGGAGTTGTTCCGCGAGTTCGACATTATTGCCGATGGCACCGATAACTTCCCGACCCGCTATCTGGTGAACGACGCCTGCGTGCTGACCGGCAAGCCCAACGTTTACGGCTCAATTTTCCGCTTTGAAGGGCAGGCCAGCGTGTTCGCCACTGAGGAAGGCCCGTGCTACCGCTGCCTGTATCCTGAGCCGCCACCGCCGGGGTTGGTTCCTTCCTGCGCCGAAGGCGGAGTGCTGGGAATTCTTCCGGGATTGGTCGGAGTGATTCAGGCCACGGAAGCGATCAAGCTGATTCTTGGCAAGGGCGACCCGCTCATCGGCCGATTGCTGCTGGTAGATGCGCTGGGCATGAAGTTCCGCGAGCTCAAGCTGCGCAAAAATCCCGACTGCCCGGTGTGCGGCAAGCATCGCACGATTACCAAGTTAATTGATTACGAGCAGTTCTGTGGAATCCGGGGCGAGGAGCAGGCCGTGGAAGTGAATACCTCCGATATGCAGGTGGAAGAGCTCAAACGGCGCATGGATGCCGGCGAAGACCTTTTTGTGCTCGATGTGCGTGAGCCGCACGAGTACCAGATCTGCAACCTGCAGGGCTACCTGATTCCGCTTGGGGATTTGACCAAGCGCATGAGCGAACTCGATCCCAAGCGCGAGATTGTGGCCCACTGCAAAATGGGGGGCCGCAGCGCCAAGGCGGTTGCCTTGCTGCGGCAGAATGGCTTCAAGGCGCGCAACCTGGCGGGCGGAATTCTGGCCTGGGCCGACCGCGTGGATAAGACCATGCCGAAGTACTAGCGGCTCATCAGTGCTGAGCCCCGTCACCGGCAAGAACCCGCTGATCATCAGTCTCAGGAACTGAGTTCGCAGTAAACATCAGCCAAACTCTGGACCAAGGCCCGCGCAAGTATACCCGGGCTTTCCGGGATATCTGTTTTCTCCGCGGAACATGCGGGTGAGCGGGCGGGAGAGCTCAAAGCCGCGGGCCCGAGCCAGGGGCGCGGCCCATGAATTCTCCAGTACGCAGTCCACAAATAGCAGCTCTCTTGTGGAGTGTCTTAGAAACTGGTCCAGTTGCATGCTGGCGGTTGCTTTCTCGCGAGCTACCCAGGGGCCGAGGTGATCTGCAAGCGAACCGTGACGGCCAAAGGTGTAGCCGGCGATCTCATTTCCTCCGCGCGCAATCTGCACGAACTCGGGAGCGGACCGCGCAACCCGCCGCAGCACAGAGCCGCGGTCGGCGCCAAAAATCTCGCGGTCCAGTTTGAGTGCCGCGGCCAGATCGCCCTCTGCAGGCGCAAGTGCGGCAGCATTTTCTTGCCCAGGCGGCCGCGGGAGCGCCCAGCGCTCGATTTCGTACTCAGCTACGAATCCGAGTTTCTGGTAAAGCGGCTTGCCTTGCGGAGTCGCGTCGAGCTTGGCGCAGGCAATGCCCCGCTCATCCAGGTGGCGGATGGCGTGCTCCAGCAGCGCGCGGCCGATTCCCCGGCCGCGAAACTGGAGGTCCACCAGCAACATGCCTATCCAGGCAAACCGCTCTTCGTAAACGATCGTCGTCACGGTGCCGATCAGCCGCCCGTCGTGCTCCGCCGCAAAGCAGCCTGCGGAGTTTGAGGAGATGAAGATTTGCCAATCGGCCGCGGTCTGGTTCCAGCCCGCGGCATCCTTCAGGCGCATGGCCTGTGGAATATCGTCATGGGTCAGCCGCCGGATACTCGGTTCCATGTTCCCGCCTGGCAAAATGCAGAGGCTGACAAAACCGAAGTTGCCGCGTCAAGCAAAAAGCGGGAAGCGTTTCGCGCTTCCCGCTCACCATTCTTCTACGGGTGAATATTACTTGCTGCTTGCGCCGCTGGCCGAACCGGAGGGGTCTTCGCTGACCTGTAGGGAATAAGTTTTTCCCGCGAAGCGCACCTCCGACAATGACACGCTGCCATCGCTGTTGCGGTTGAGCACGGCGGCGTTGCGGTCGGGAGCTTTGGGCAGGGTCACCATTTGCGCGGGTGCAGTGGCCACTACGTTCTTGCCCTTGAGAATGTTGAGCTGCACGGAATTGCCGCTGCCTTCCCAGGTGACGTTGTAGCTTCCTGCCTTCAGTTGCTTTCCGCCTACCATGATGTCGCTGTAAACCTGCAGCGAGCCTTTGTTGGCGGCAAATGCGCTGCTGGCCAGCAACAGCGCGAGAGAGAGAAGCGAGCCTTTCAGGATTCTGGATGCCTTCATAAAACTCCTTTTATCTTTCCCGAAGCGTCGGGAAGCGGTTCGGGGCGGCGTGATCCAGCCTGCAGGAAGGCCTTGCCTTTGCCGGCGAAAGGCCTACAATGCTGCCTCGGGGTTAAGCACAACAGGCGCGCCGCAAGGCCGCTCTGCTCGAGGATTGCGCTCACCTGGGCCGCCAAACCGAGTGTGAGGACGATCCCTTAACCCCGCGAATTTCTCTGCGAAAACCGGACCGGCTGGTTCATGGTCCAGCTCCCCACCGATCGTTGCAAGATACGTTGCGCGGCGCGGAAAAGTTCACCAACATTTCCTGCCGCAATCACCCAGTTTGACGGGGCACGGCAAACGCCGTTAGCACAGCTTTTCTGCGGCACAACCCGCGATTGTTTTGTCTAGGAATAACCCGGCGGAGCGAGCTTTGCGTTTTGCGAAGTTGCCGCCCACCCTCGCGGCTAAGGACTTGTTCGGTGAATTATTCCGCCACCCGCAGCACGACCTTGCCGAAGTTGCGGCCTTCGAGCAGCAACCGGTAGGCCTCTGCCCCCTGTTCGAGTGGCAGCTCGTGGCCAATGACGGGGCGAAGATTCCCTTCGGCAATCCAGGCGGAGAGCTGTTGCCAGGCCTGGTTCATCAGCTCCCGTTTCGCGGAAAGATAGGTCAGCCACAGTCCGTGAACGCTGGCGCCTTTGGCGTACATGGCGCGAGTGTCGAATTCCGGCTGGCGGCCGGTGGCCGTCCCATAAATGATCACGCGCCCAAAGTCGCGCAGGCATCTCGTGCTCTTGCCGGTGTGCTCGCCGCCAAGCATTTCGAAGGCAGCATCCACGCCTTCGCCGTGAGTGAGCTCGCGGATAGCGCTTTCGTAATCCTGCTGTTTGTAGTTGATGCCGTGCTCGAGGCCCAGCTCTTTTACGCGCGCCAGTTTTTCATCCGAAGAGGAGGTGCCGTACATCTCCACGCCGAGCAACTTGCCAATCTGCACGGCCGCGGTGCCAACTCCACCGGCCACGGCGTGAATGAGCACGCGCGGCCGAGGGTTCGAGGTTGCCTCCAGCAATCCTGCTTTCCAATATGCGAAGTAAGCGGTGAAGTAGTTGACGGGGAAAGCGGCGGCCTCCCCATCGCGCCAGCTCTCCGGCACAGGCCATAGTAAGGCGCTGCGCGCGGCAGCGCGCTCGGCGAAGGCCGCCCACTGCGTGTATCCCATAACGCGGCGGCCGTCGCTCTGGCGCTCGCCGCAGAACTCGCGCCCGGCGACCAGTGGCGGTTGCGGTGTTCCGGGATAGCCGCCTTTCATGGTCATGGCATCGGCGAAGTTCAGGCCGCCGGCCCGCACCGCCACGATTTCTTCTCCCGGCTGCAGGGCGGGCTCGGGCACATTTCGCACTTCGAGCACTTCGGGTCCGCCGTAACGGCTGATGACGAGCGCTTTCATGCCGCATAGTGTAACAAGCCATAGTGCCAGGGCGGTGAAGTCGCCGGGTAAGCCGCCGCC
>Ga0335078_10010064_pt1 | contig 13998 bp, 8 predicted proteins | sample Lox_Sample_32_FD_206711 | JGI IMG/M metagenome (GOLD analysis project Ga0335078, IMG submission 206711) | Soil microbial communities from Loxahatchee National Wildlife Refuge, Florida, United States - Lox_Sample_3.2 | ecosystem: Environmental > Terrestrial > Soil > Wetlands | place: USA: Florida...
GCGGCGGGCGCGAAAGCGGGCGGGGCTCGAGGAACGGAACCGAGTGCGCCGTGGGCGGGCGCGGCCGAGGCCCGGCGAATTCCGCTGCGGATCGGCGAGTTCGGACCGCTCACGTATCAGAATGACAATGTTCTGCTGGCCCGGCTGGGAAAGGAGCGCTACGGCAAGATCCAACTGATTAATAGTGAAGCGTCGCCGATGCTGAACGTGCGGGATCAGAGCGAACTCTATGCCTACGAGATTGTGAACTTTGTGAATGGACAGCGGACCGTGGGCGAGATTCGCGACGCGGTATCGGCGGAGTATGGGGCAATTCCGGTAGGCCTCGTTAGCGATTATTTGCAAGCCTGCGTGGAGGCTGGGGTGATGCGGTGGAAATAAGCTGCGTGGAGCGAGTCCGGGGGCGGGGCGAATCCTAAGGACGCTCCGGGTCCATGGCCTGATCGAGATAAATCCAAAGCACGCGGGAAAGAAACGTCAGCATGGGGGCGAAGGGGGCGAAGAGCAAGAGGGCGCAGGTTGCGACCTTGTCCAAATGCCAGGCGGTGAGCAGCCAGAGCGTGACGCCCAGGAAAAAGACGAAGGGGAGGCCCAGGCCATAGCTGATGTACATGGCGCCGAGGAAATATCCCGGCTCGCGATTGAAGCGGAGGCCGCAGGAGGGACAGCGATCGTGCATTTTAGGGAAGCCCCAATAAATGGACGAATGGAAAATTCTGGCGGAGCGGCAGCGGGGACAGAGCTGGCCGAGGATGGCGCGCAGAGCGGATGGGGGAGCCGGACTCAAGAGCTAATGATAGTGGAGGCGGTGACCGCCGGGGGTAAACGGTTTGCTTAAGCGCTATCCAAATGCTTAGGCCTGAGGCTTGCTCTTTCAAAACCGCTTCCGACTGCGCGCTGACCAACCCACGGATTGTCTTGACAAGCCAGCCATAAAGAGGCAAGATTCCGGGGTATTAAATGCATTTAATACGGGTGAACCCCGCGCCCGCCAGTTTCCAGCCATGATCCGCCTTCGAACCCTCTACGCTGCCTGCATCCTAGTCGCGCTGGCGGGCATGGTCCGTCCGGCTTCCGCCGAGTCTGCTTATGTGCGCGTCAGTCAAGTTGGGTACGAAGCGGGCAAGACGCCGTTTCGCGCGTACCTGATGTGCAAGGGTGAAGAGGCGGGCGCGACGTTCGAGGTGATCAATGCGGGCGGCGCGATTGTCGATTCGGGCCATGTGGGATCGGTGGTTGGCACATGGGGACATAGTAAGAAGGTGAGCTACAACGTATATGCGCTGGATTTCAAAGCTCCGGGGGGCGATCTTTACACGATTTCGGTTTCGGGGCGGACGCCGGCGGTCTCGCCGCGTTTTGCGGTGGACGATCCGGAGACTCTGTATGCCGGCCTGCTGCTGAACACTTTGTTCTTTTATCAGACCGAACGCGATGGAGCGGAATTCGTGCAAAACACTTTGCGCGACAAGCCGGGGCACCTGAAGGATAAGGACGCCGAAGTTTACTTAACGCCTCCGCTCGATGGCGACGACTTCATCGACAACGTGCCGCCGGTTGCGCCGTTAGTATCGGCGGGTTTGCCGAATATCGATGCCTCGGGAGGATGGTGGGACGCAGGGGACTATGAGAAATATGTCGAGACGGCGAGCTACACGGCGGCGCTGATGGAGATCGGGGTTCGCGACTTTCCCAATCAGATGGGAGCGAGCGCGCCGCTTAACCCGGCGGCGCCGCCGGGATCGATTTCGTATGCCGGGGCGAGCGGCGCGGGGGCACCGGCCTCTTCGGACTTCAGCGGCGAGGCGAGATTCGGGATCGACTGGCTGATGAAGATGTGGGATGGGAAGACGAAGACGCTCTACTACCAGGTCGACAACACGCAAGATTGGGATTACTACGGCGAGGGCGATCCGAGCTCATCGGGCGGGTATTGCGGGGGAACGTATTCGTCGCCCTACTGCCTGATTACCGACTATGACATCTGGATATTGCCGCAGGCTGCCGATCACTTCCGGCAATCGGGGGACCCGGGACCGTGCGACGTTTACACTACGTTTTTCATCTGCGAGCGGCCGGTTTACGTGGCCGGGCCGGCGGGGTCGGCGATCAGCCCGAATCTGGCGGGGCGGTTGGCTGCCGACTTCGCGTTGTGCTACCAGCTGAATCACGGGAGCAACCCTTCGCTCGCCAACGAGTGCCTGCAAAATGCGGAAGACATTTTTGCGCTCGCGGATACGTCTTATCCCGATCCCGCGCCCGATTCTGGCTCGGGCACCTGCGCAGACTGCCTGCTGACGATCGCGCCGTTTGACGGGTATCCGGAAAATGTGTGGGACGACGACATGGAGCTGGGGGCGACGGAGCTGTATTTTGCGCTCGAAGCGGCGGCGGATGGAAGCCTGCCGCCGGGGCTGGCCCACAACGATGGCGCGTATTACCTCGGCCGGGCCGCGCAGTTTGCGAAGAATTACATTGCGAACGTGTATGACACCGGGTATGGCGACACACTGAATTTATACGACGTGAGCGGGCTGGCGCATTTCGAGCTGTACCGCGCATTGAAGATGGCGGGGAATCCACGCGGGCTGGCGCTTTCGGCGGGGGCGGTTCGCAGGCAATTGTTGCGGCAGGTCAACGACGCGATAGCGGCGGCGGACGGGGATGCGTGGGGCTTTGGTTATAACTGGAGTTACGGCGACACTACTTCGCATGGAGCCGGGTTGTCGGTGATGGCGAGCGAGGCTTACGAACTGACCGGCAAGAGGAAATACGACCGCTACTCGCAGCGCTGGCTGGCGAACGTGCTGGGAGCGAATTCGTGGGGATCGTCGTTCCTCGTGGGAGACGGAACGACGTTTCCGAATTGCATTCAGCACCAGGTAGCGAACCTGGCTGGGGCGCTCGATGGAAGCGCGGGGGGCACGCCGGTGCTATGGGGCGCGGCGGTGGAAGGGCCGGCGGGCTATGCGACGTCGGGGGCGCTGGATGGAATGAATCTGTGTCCGGCGGATGGGGTGGATACGTTCCGGGAATTCAACGGCAACGATGGGGCTTTCGGCGCCGGGCAGACGGCGATTTATCGTGACGACATGCAGTCCTACAGCACGACGGAGCCGGCGATCGATCTGACGGCGACGTCGTTTCTGATGTGGTCGTGGAGGATGGCGGGGCAATCGAGCTTCTGACAGGGATAGGTGCGGCGTTTTTTCTTACTGCAATGGTTTGTCTCGCTCCGCGAGGAAGCGATCCTGGCATTGTTTGGCTTGGGCAAGCACGGCGGGATAGGCGGCTGACTTGCGAAACTCCTTCATCATCGGATCGGCCTTGAGATAGTCGTAGGCGCAGAATCCATCGGCGATGGCAGACTTGACGAGACGCTCCGTAAAGTCATTTCCCAGGCAGGCGTTGAAGAGACCGGCCTGGCTGTACCTGGGCTCGGGGTCGCGGAAGGAGGAGACCATGGTGGCGGCGGCCGCCAGAAGGGGCTCGGATCCAGGCGGGCGCGGGGTGGTGTAACAGGCCGCCAAAGCGTGGGGGTGGAAAAAAGAACTTTCGGGCATGTGGCGGAGGCGCTGAAGCGCCTCGGTCTTCTTTCCCTCGCGCAGCAGAAGGGCGACCTCGACGTTATTGGTCCACTCGGATCCGGCATCGGCGTTCAAGAACTCGCGCGCATGATCGAACTGCGCGGTCAAGTAGAAGACGCTGGAGCAGGAGCGGAACTGGTAGTTTCCGGGATCGAGGCGGAGGGCGGTGTCGCATTCCTGGGCGGCTTCCTTGCTTAAGCTCGCGTAGCGCAAAACGTATGAGAGTGTGAAGTGCGCAAAGCCGCTCTGGGGACGCTTCTCGACCATGTCCTTCGCTTCGCGATAGGCCTGAACGAGCTTGCCGGCATCGGTGTCGAGGCTGACGAGCTGCTGTGCGGCGTCCTCGAGGTTGGGGTCGAGCGCGAGAGCGCGGCGGAGGGCAGGCAAGGTGCGGGTCATGACTCCGGTGGCGCCGACGCCGTATTCCTCTTCGTAGTAGTAGCGTTTTCCGAGCGCGGACCAGGCGGGGGCGAAGGTGGAATCGAGTCCCACCGACCGTTCGAGCATGCGTACCGCCTCACGATTCTGCTCGCCATCGTGGGCGAGGGCGACGCTGCGCAGGTAGAGGTCGTAAGCCTCTTCGTTGCTGGGACGCGTACCGCCTTCCGCCAGGGCGCTCGCGGCGCCGAGAGCGGGGATGAGGCCTTGCCTTACGCGCGAGGTAATCTGCTCGCGCATGGCCACGAGATCTTCGGCGGGAAGGTTCATCGTTTCCTGCCAGAGGACGCGATTGTCCCCGACATCGATGGCGGCCAAGGTGAGCTGCAGCTGGGCGCGAACTCTCTGGTAATGACCCATCACGACGCGGCCGACGTGCATTTCTTTTCCGACCTGCTGCACGTCCACGTCTGCGGCGGCGTATTTTCCGGTGGTCGCGAAGGGACGGATGGATAACGCGCGCACCGAGCTCAAAGTGGTGGAAACCTCATCGGGCAGGGCCATGCGCAGGAAATCTTCGTCTTTGTCGGCGCCGAGATTCTGGAAAGGCAAGACCGCGATGGTGACGGGAGCGGAGGCAGTTTTCTGCGCACTTTTCTGCGCATCGGGCCGCGGCGCCTCGCGCATGCGCCAGGCGAGCAAGCCGAGAAGGGCGCAGAGGAGCAGGGCGCCGATCCCCCAGAGCCAACGGGCATTGGATTGTGCCGGGGGGGGCGCGGCGGGCATGGTTCTGGAGGATGCGGATCCGGTGTCACGGCGGGCCCGGGCCAGGTCGGCGCGCATTTCGGAGGCGTGCTGGTAGCGGACTTCGCGGTCTTTCTCGAGGGCCTTCTCGATCACGCGCTCGAGTTCCGGGGGAATCTGCGGATTGAGGCGCGCGGGCAACGCCGGAGTTCCGTGGAGCACGGCGTCAAAGATGGCGCCCGAAGTTTCGCCTTTGAAAGGCAGCGCGCCGGTCGCCATTTCGTAGAGGAGAATGCCGAAGGAAAACAAATCGGTGCGGGCGTCCAGCGGTTTGCCGAGGACCTGCTCGGGCGACATGTAGGAGACGGTGCCGAGCGTGGCGCCCGTGCCGGTCAGGTCCTCGTGTTTGGAGAGGGTGTTCGCGGCGGCGATCTGGCTGGCGGAAGAGTTACGGTCGTCTATTTTGGCGAGGCCGAAATCGAGAATCTTGGCGTGGCCGCGCCTGGTTACGAAAATATTCGCCGGCTTGATGTCGCGATGGATGATGCCGGCCGAGTGGGCCGCGTCCAGAGCGTCGGCGATTTCGGCGGCCAGGGAGAGCAGGGTTTCGGTTTCCATGGGGCGGCCGGCGATGGCGTACTTCAGGGTGGTGCCTTCGAGGTACTCCATGGCAATGAAGCGGACGCCATCGCCTTCGCCGATCTCGTGGATGGTGCAGATGTTGGGATGGTTGAGCGCGGAGGCGGCGCGAGCTTCGCGGCGGAATCGTTCGAGGGCGGCCGCATCCTGGGAGACACTGTCGGGAAGGAATTTGAGGGCGACGAACCTGCCGAGGGACAGGTCTTCGGCCTTGTAAACCACGCCCATACCGCCGCCGCCCAGCTTTTCGACGATGCGGTAATGCGAGATGGTCTGGCCGATCACCGGCTGATCTTAGGGCCGGAGGTTGATGCAAGTCAAAGAGGGAGCGAGCCATCCGGAACGAATCCGCAAGGAGACGTGCCGCTCCTCCATGGTAGTTCGAGCTTCCATGTGATTCCAAGCATTCTTGTGGTCGGGTAGTGGTGCAGTTTGAAAGATGCCGTCCCTCAGCGGTTAAACCCACAATGAAAGAACGATGCTTGCGGCACGGCAGAAGGCGTGCGCGTTCACAATCCGATTCAAAATGGACCAATGACGGGTACCGGGATCGATCGACTAGAGATCGTACTTCTTCATGAGGTGGCGGAAGGAGCGGTAGGAGATGCCGAGGAGTTCGGCGGCTTTGACCTGCACACCGCTGGTCTGGCCGAGGGCGGACTGGAGGAGGGAGCGCTCGATCTGCGCGACATAGTTTTCCATGTTCTGGCCTTCGGGAAGAACGGAGCCGGAAGGAACGGCAGAGGAAGTTTCGGCGCCGGCGGCCACGGCGCGGGCTTTGGGACGCTCGACCGGCAACTCGACGTGCAGTTCGCCGGATGCTTCCATGGCGACGGCGCGTTCGATGGTGTTTTCGAGCTGGCGGACGTTGCCCGGCCAGTCATAACCGCTGAGCGTTTCGAGCGAGGCGGGGGCGAAGGCGTGAATGCTCTTGCCGGCGCCGGGCGCGTATTTCTTGAGGAAATGATTGGCGAGGAGCGGAATATCTTCGCGGCGCTCGCGCAGGCTGGGCACGCGGATGGGAATCACGTTGAGGCGGTAGTAGAGATCCTCGCGGAAGGTGCCTTCGCCGACTTGCTTGTCGAGATCGCGGTTGGTGGCGGCAATGACGCGCACGTCAACGGCGATTTCGGCGGTGCCGCCGACGGGCCGGACGGTGCGCTCCTGCAAAACGCGGAGCAGCTTGACCTGCATGGGCATGGTCATCTCGCCGATTTCATCGAGGAAGATGGTGCCCTGGTCGGCGACTTCGAAGAGGCCACGCCGGTTCTGGCTGGCGCCGGTGAAGGCGCCCTTCACGTAGCCGAAGAGCTCGCTTTCCAGCAAAGTTTCGGGAAAAGCGCCGCAGTTGACCGAGACGAAGGCCTGGGCGTCGCGCGGCGAACAGGTGTGCACGGCGCGAGCGACCAGTTCTTTACCGGTGCCGCTTTCGCCAAAGACGAGGATCGTGCTGCTGGTGGTGGCGACAGTGCGGATGGTCTGTTTCAGTTTTTCGATAGCGGGGCTGATGCCGACCATGTTTTCGAGCGAGTTGCGGGCGGCGGCGTCGCGGCGCAGCGCGAAATTCTGCCGGCTGAGCGAGACCTTGCTGAGCGAGCGGGCGATGGCGAGTTTGACTTCGTCGACGAGGCCAGGGCTCTTGCGAATGTAATCGGTCGCGCCACCCGCCTTGACGGCTTCGACCGCGGCTTCGTAGTCGTCGACCGCCGTCATGAGGATGACGGCCGATTCGGGGGAAACCTGATGAGCGTGGCGCAGGACCTCGACGCCATCGACGCCGGGCATTTTGATGTCGGTGACGATAACGTCGAAGAGGGCGCTGTCAATCTTGCGGCGGGCGGCATCGCCGCCGGTCACGGTCTCGACCTTGTGGCCGTCGCGGCGGAGGGCGATATCGAGCAGCTCGCAGATGGAGCGTTCATCGTCGCAGACGAGGATGCTACCCACGCTGGGAACCTCCTGTTCCGGTCATGGAGACAGCGGCGGATTTGGGCGTGGCGGCGAGGACGGGGCTGGCGCTCTGTTCGGGAAGATGCGCTTCGGCCTCATCCATGCGGCGCAGGCGCAACACGAAGCTCGTGCCCTTGCCGACTTCGGAGCGGGCCCAGACTTTGCCCTCATGCGCCTGCACGATCTGGTAGACGATGGCGAGGCCGAGGCCGGTGCCGCCTTCAAAGTTCGACTGGAAGGGCTCGAAGATTTTTTCCGTTTGCTGGGGCTGAATGCCGGGACCGGTGTCGGCGAAGTTGAGTTCCCAGTCGGACTCACGCCCGACGAGCGAAACGGTGAGCTTGCCGCCATCTTTCTGCATGGCGCGTACGGCGTTCTCGGAGAAATTCCAGAAGACCTGCTTGATCTTGTCGCCGTCGGCGAGGGCCCATGCCTCGGGGGTCTGGAAGCGGCGCTCCACACGGATTTTGGCTTCTTCGGCGATGAGCCGGTGCTCGATCAAGGTGAGCGTGTCTTCGAGGAGCGGAATCAGGTTCACGCGCTCGAAGCGATACTGCTTGCCGCGCGAGTAGGCGAGAAAGTCGGTGATGATGTTGTTGAGGCGCTCGGATTCGCGAATGACGATGCCGAGCAGGTGACGCTCCTCGGAACTCAATGCCGGGGCATCCGACAACATGCTGACCGAACCGGCGATGGAAGTCAGCGGGTTGCGAATTTCGTGCGCAATGGCCGCGGCGAGGCGGCCGACCGCGGCGAGGCGGTCCTGCATGCGGACTTCGCGTTCCAGGCGGCGGACTTCGGTGAGATCGTCGAAGGTGTAGACATAGCCGGCATCGCCGCGATCGTTGAGCGCGGAGACCATGACTCGAAAAGTCTTGCGGAAGCCTTTGGCGGTGGTGTAGCGAACTTCCGCGCCGCCGCGCGCGCCGAAGCTGGGCAACGGGTCCTGGAAGAGATCGGCGACGGAGCGGCCGCTGAGCCGGTCTTCGGAGATTTCGAGCAGGTGCTGGGCGGCGCGATTGACCAGCGTGATGCGGCCTTCGGGGCCGGTGGTGATCACGCCTCCGCTCATGGCCTGGACGATGTTTTCGTGGAGCGCCTGGAGGTTTTCGAGCGCGCCGCTGGCGGTCTTGAGTTGCACGTCCACCTGGCGCAGCTTGGTCATGAGCAGGCCGGCGAGGTAAGCGATGGCGAAGTAGGCGAACAGGTTGACAAAGATCACGACCTGGAGCGCTTTTAACTTCGGATGCGTGCCGGAATAGGAGGGGATGGCGCCGTAATAGCCGAGTTCGACAACCGCCGCGAAGAAGATGAAGGCCAGCGCGGCGCTCGTATAGGCCCAACCGCGCGGCAGCAGCATAGCGGCGACTACGATGACGAGCGGATAGAGGAAGTTGAGCGAGCTTTCGATTCCGCCGGTGAGCTGCACGACCAGGGTCACCATGGCGAGATCGGCGAGGACCTGGAGAATGGCCTGCAAGCGGGTCTCGTTCCACACCGAGACGAGAAACAGGAAGAAGAGCGAAAGCACGAACCAGAGAACCATTCCGGTGAGGAAGGGGACGACGGGCACGGGACTGGGCGTGAGGCGGATGACGGCCAGCTCGATGACGAGCAGGACCATGAGAATCAGCATGCGCACCTTGACCAGCCAGGTCAGCCAATTGCGGTCGTCGGTGGTGGTGTGCATGAGATTCAGCCGGTCGCGGTTCGTGGTTCGGTTTTCTTTCCTGGTCGTTGGCGGTTCGTCGTTGGTCCTTTGTCCCTAGCCGTTTGTCCCTGGTCCTTCGGATTCGCCCTTCGCGATTTGAAATTCGCGTTTGACTGGCGCTGGCCAGGGGCGAATCGCGAAGGACGAACCGCGAACGGCGAAGGACGGTTTTTCCTTATCCCGCCAGTTTTCCGATCATGGCGAACAATGGCATATAGAGCGAGATGACGATGCCGCCGATGCTGACGCCGAGCAGGCCGATGATGACCGGCTCGAGCATGGCCAGCATGTCTTTGGTCGCGGCATCGACTTCGTCTTCATAGAAGTCGGCGATTTTCTGGAGCATGGCATCCATGGCGCCGGTGGCTTCGCCGACGCCGATCATCTGCGTGACCATGTTGGGGAAGACGCCGCATTCCCGCAGGGGATCGACGATGGTACGGCCCTCTTCGATCGCCTTGCGAACTTTCATGAGCGCTTCTTCGAGCACGGCGTTGCCGGAGGTGCGCGCGGTGATGGCGAGGCCCTCGAGAATGGGGACGCCGGAGGTGATCAGGGTGCCGAGAGTCCGGGTGAAGCGGGCGACGGCAATCTTTTTCAGCAACACTCCGATGATGGGCATCTTGAGCAGGAGGGCGTCAAAGTGATAGCGGCCGCGCGGATGCTTGCGAACCTGCTTGACGCCGAAGTACAAGCCGACGCCGCCGGCGATAAAGAACCACCAGAAGTGTCCGACAAAACTGCTCAGTCCGATGACCATGCGGGTGGGGAGCGGGAGGGCGACGCCGAGTCCCACGAAAAGGTTGGCGAAAATCGGCACGACCCACTTGAGCAAGGCGGCGACGATCAAACAAGCGAAAGAGACGACGGCCACCGGGTAGATCAAAGCCGACTTGACGGCGGCACGCAACTTGACGGCCTTTTCGACGTAGATGGCGAGGCGCTGGAGGATGAGGTCGAGAATACCGCCGGTTTCGCCGGCCTCGACCATGTTGGTGGTGAGGTCGTCGAAGATGGCGGGATACTGGCGCATGGCGTTGGCCAGGGTAGCGCCGCCTTCGACGGTGGTGCGGACTCCGAGCAGCGTCTTCTGGAAGTTCGGGTTCTCCTGGTTGGAGCCGAGAATCTCCAGGCACTGGACGAGGGGCAGGCCGGCGTCGATCATGACCGAGAACTGCCGGAAGAAGACGGCGACGTCCTTGACCTTGACCTTGTTCTTCTTGAAGGTCGGGAGGGAGAATTCCTTGCCCTTCTCCCGGATTGAGCCCGGCGTGATGCGCTCCTTGCGGAGTTGGGCGGCAAGGCCGTCCTTATTGGGGGCTACGCGCTCGCCTTGAATTTTTTCGCCCGAAGCAGTTTTGCCCGAAAATGTAAAAACCGGCATGGCTGTTCTCCTAATTCATATTTCGCGGCGCCGCTTGCCGTGCTTGCCGGCGCTTTGACATTCGTTTTTTCCCGGCCGATGCCGGGGCTTACCTTGAAATCGGTAGTGCCGTTCCCCTTGTTGAAAGATCAGGAACTATCTCTTCAGCGTACTTCCGGCCTTGGCCATGACTCCCGCGGCGGTGGTCGGCCGGTTGAGCAGACTGGCGCCGCGCGAGATCATTTCCTGCAGTTCGTCCTGGTTGCTGGAACGGGTCAGGGCGATCTCCAGGGTGATCTGCTTCTGGAAATAGGCGGTCGCCAGCGACTGGTTGAAGGTCTGCATTCCGTACTTGTCCTGGCCGGACTGCATGGCGGAATAAATCTGGTGAATTTTGTCTTCGCGGATCAGGTTGCGAACGGCGGCATTGGGCACGAGGACTTCCATGCACATGACGCGGCCCTTGTTGTCCGACTTGGGAACGAGGGTTTGGCACATGATGCCTTCGAGCACGAGGGAAAGCTGGGCGCGAATCTGGGATTGCTGGTGCGCCGGGAAGACGTCGATGATGCGGTTGATGGTCGAGGAGGCCGAGTTGGTGTGGAGGGTGCCGAAGGTCAAGTGGCCGGTTTCGGCGATACGCAGGGCGGACTCGATGGTTTCAAGGTCGCGCATTTCGCCGATGAGCACGACGTCGGGATCTTCACGGAGCGCGGCGCGCAGCGCGTCGGTGAAACTCTTCGTGTCCGAGTGCAATTCGCGCTGGTTGACGACGCAGTTCTTGTTCATGTGCACGAATTCGATCGGGTCCTCGATGGTGAGGATGTGATCGTGGCGCTCGCTGTTGATCTTGTCGATCATGGCGGCGAGGGTGGTGGACTTGCCGGAGCCGGTGGGGCCGGTCACGAGCACCAGTCCGCGCGGCTTGTCGCAGAGCTTGCTGACGACCGCGGGCAGCCCGAGCTGATGGAACGACTTGATTTCGAAGGGAATGAGACGGAAGACGCAGGCGGTGGCGCCGCGTTGATTGAAGACGTTGGCGCGGAAGCGAGCCAGGCCCTTCAAGCCGAACGAAAAGTCCATTTCGAGGTTTTCCTCGAAGCGGTGCTTCTGCGAATCGGTCATGACGCTGTAGGCCATCTGCTTGGTTTCAGCGGGGGTCAGCTGGGGCAGGTCGAGCGGCACGAGGTGGCCGTGCACGCGGATCTGGGGCGGAGAGTTGGTGGTGATGTGGAGATCGCTTCCCCCCATCTCGAGCATGCGGCGGAGCAGGTCGCTAAGTGTGAGAGCCATAGTTTTTCTCTTTCCTTGTGCCGTTTCTAGTGGATCGTTTCGCGAGCCACTTCTTCGAGAGTTGTCCAGCCTTGCGCAACTTTCATGAGCCCGCTGCGTCGCAGGGTGATCATGCCGCGCTCAATCGCCTTCTTCTTCAATTCGACCGCCGATGCGCCGACCAGGACCAGTTCCCGGATCTCGTCATCGACTTCCATGACTTCGTACAAACCGGTGCGGCCCTTGTAGCCGGTCTTGTTGCAGGTGGCGCAGCCTTTGCCTTTCATGATGGTGACAGTCTTCGATTCCTCGGGCGTGTAGCCTTCATCGATGAGGGCCTGGGGAGGCATTTCGACGGGCTCGGCGCAGTCCTTGCAAATGCGGCGGACAAGCCGCTGGGCGCAGATCAGGTGCACCGAGGTGGCGACGAGGAAGGGCTCGATGCCCATGTTCATGAGACGGGTAATCGTTTCCGGAGCGCCGTTGGTATGCAGAGTGGATAAAACGAGGTGGCCGGTGAGGGCGGCCTTGATGGCAATTTCGGCGGTTTCAAAGTCGCGGATTTCGCCGACCAGAATGATGTTGGGGTCCTGCCGGAGGAAGGCGCGCAAGGCGGTGGCGAAGTTGAGGCCGATCTGCTCCTTCATCTGCACCTGATTGACGCCGCCGAGCTGAAATTCGACGGGGTCCTCGGCCGTCATAATGTTGGTGTCGGGCTGATTGAGCTGCGAGATCGAGGAGTAGAGGGTATTGGTTTTGCCCGAACCGGTGGGGCCGGTCACGAGCACCATGCCGTAGGGCTTGAGAATCGCCTTCTGGAACTTGGCGAGCGAGACCTCCTCGAAGCCGAGCTTGGTCATGTCGAGGCGCAGGTTTTCCTTGTCGAGCAAGCGCAGTACGATCTTCTCTCCCCACAAGGTGGGGAGAGTGGAGACGCGGAAGTCGAGCTGCTTTTTCTTGCCGCCGATCTGCATTTTGAGCATGATGCGGCCGTCCTGGGGCAGGCGCTTCTCGCTGATGTCGAGCTTGGCCATGATCTTCAGGCGGGAGGTGATGGCGTCTTTCAATTTGAGGGGCGGGGTCATGATGCCTTGCAAGACGCCGTCAATACGGAAGCGCACGCGGAACTCCTTTTCGTACGGTTCCATATGAATGTCGCTGGCTCCGCGCTTGACGGCATCGGTGAGCACGAGGTTCACGAGCTTGACGATGGGAGCTTCATCCGCGGCTTTCTCAAGCTCCTTGAGCTCCATCTCCTGCTCTTCGGCCTGGACCTCGACGTCGCCGGCTTCGCCGAGGTCGTTGATGGACTGCATCACCGACTCCAGCTCTTCTTCCTTGGAAGTGCCGTAGGACTTGTCGATGCCTTCGACGATGGAGCTTTCCGAAGCCACGACCGGCTCAATGTTGAAGCCGGTCATAAACTTGATATCGTCCATGGCGAAGACGTTGGTGGGATCGACCATGGCGATGGTGAGCGAGGCGCCGACGCGGCTGAGGGGTAGAATCTGATAACGCTTGGCGGTTTCGTAGGGGATGAGCTTGATGACGGCGGGATCGATTTCGAAATAAGAGAGATTGATGGCGGGGACGCCATACTGGCGCGAGAGGAAGTTAGTGACATCCTCGTCGGAGAGGAAGCCCAACTTCACCAGCGCGGAAGCAAGGCGGACGTGCTGCTCCTTCTGAAGCTTCGTCGCCTGCTCTAACTGCTCTGCTGTAATGACCTTTTCTTTTACGAGAAGGTCGCCCAGCCGCTGAGACATATCTCTCCTGTCAACCGCGAAGGCGGAGGATGCGAAACCGCTGATTTCCGGGGGGATTCAACGGGGATCGTTCGCACTGACATAAATTGTCAACCCAATGGGTATTCTGAAAAAGTAACTTCGGTACCTGTACTAAGCGTGGAAAGCAGCATGAATATTGGGCATATGGCGTTGAAGGGGGAAAATCCTGAGAAAGCGGCGATTGGGGGCGCGATGGACCATGCTCTTCGGTGTGCAATGAAGTGACGCGCCCCATTGCAATTGGCGGGGGGGCGTACTTTGGGCAGGCAAGCCGAGCCCTTTACGGGGCCGGTTGATTTCGCGAGAACTTACGCGTACTTAAGGGCCGCTCTTCCACGACAAGCCAAGCATTTGTGACTCTTCCCGCAGCCTGGGAAGCCGTGGCCTTTCACAAGCCGATTCGAAATGCACCACACCCTGATACCTGGCAACCTTGACATTGCAACCTTGACACCCGACCAGCACATCCGCGAGTACTTCCGGACGCTCTATGGCGCGTGGGGGCAGCAACACTGGTGGCCTGCCGAAAGCGCGTTGGAAGTAATCGTGGGCGCCTACCTGACCCAG
>Ga0335078_10010065_pt1 | contig 13997 bp, 12 predicted proteins | sample Lox_Sample_32_FD_206711 | JGI IMG/M metagenome (GOLD analysis project Ga0335078, IMG submission 206711) | Soil microbial communities from Loxahatchee National Wildlife Refuge, Florida, United States - Lox_Sample_3.2 | ecosystem: Environmental > Terrestrial > Soil > Wetlands | place: USA...
CTACCGGACAGATAGATCATCTAATTGCTGACTACACATCACACTATCCAAAAAAGCCGAAACCCCAGCAACCACAGCGATTCCGGCCTCTCAGGAGCCAGTTATTGGCGGGAACTTCGGGCTAGCGACGAGCGGAGCGCGCAAAAGGTCGGCGTCTTCAGGCGCATCACGGCCGGAGGCGCGCCGCAGACGTGGCAACGGAACGAGCGCGATGCCAGCTCAGGCAGCTTGACTGGCGCCCGCCCTGCTACCCGCGACGTCGGCGCTGTCGACAGCGGTGCCTGATGGCCCCCGGGGAGTCACCTGCGCCGCCTCACTCTGAAGCAGCCGGCGGACGAGCAACTCGAGGTCGTCCCACACGGCTGGAAAGCCGTAGCGCATGACCACTCCGTAAACGAGTGATCCAACCGCCCCTGCCACCAACAGCGTCGGCACCGGGGGCGCCCCCGCACGGGCCATGAGCCAGCGCAACGGTACCGCGCAAGCGGCGAGCGCGGCGCATGCGGTGCACGGGCCAAGGAGCTCGCTGAACAGGTCGCGCATTGGCACGCCCGCGGCGCCCCGGAGCAGGAACCAGTGCGCCGCGAGCCCCTGCACAAGGTAGAAGCCGGCAACGACGGCGGCCACCGTCACGATGCCAAGCGGCGCAACGACGTACACGACGAGCCCGAAGAACACGAAGTGTCCGAGATTCCAGAGAAGGGACAACCCGGGCCGTCCGATCGCCACCATCAGCGCCCCGGTACCGGTCAAGACCGCCGTGACCGCGCCTGAAACGGTCATGAACTGCGACGGCGCGACCACCGGCGCCCAGCGCTCACCCAGCATCCACGGAATCAGCGTCGGTGCGAGGCAGGCGTAGCCTGCCAAGAGGGGAAAGATCACGGCTGCGTGGACGCGGACAATGCGCGAGCGGACCGCCCGAACGTCATCCATGCTCGCGAGCCGCGAGTACACGGGGAAGGCCATGTTGGCGAGGATCTGACTGATCTTGGCCTGGTATCCGACGCCGTACTGAAACGCTCGGTAGTAGTACGCGAGCTGGGTCGGGCCCAGCCGAGCTCCGATCACCGCATAGTCGACGTTCTGGAATCCGGTGAAAAGCAGGCTTCCCGCAGCGTTCGGCGCGCCGAACGAGATGAGTCGGCGCAAGGGCTCCAGGTGCAGCCGGGGTAACGGCGGGCGGAAGATCATCACCGACGCGCAGGTGGAGGCAGCCTGGGTCACCAGCGCCCCGACCACGATCGCGGCTGCGCCCGCCCCTCCGGCGGCAAGTGCTACTGCCGCTCCGACCCCTATGAGCTGGGCCAAGACGCCGATGAAGCTCAGGCGGCGGAAGTCCAGCCGTCGCGAGAGCATGGCAGCTGGCACAGCATTGATCCCGGCCAAGAAGCACACCGGCGAGACGGCGCGTATGAGTCCCGCCGAGCCACCCCCTGTGAGCGTCGAGATGGGTTCGGCGAGTGCCAGAACGATGACCGAAAGGGCCAGCCCGATGGTGACGTTGAGGCCGACGGCGGCGCGCACGTCGTCCTCGTCGATCTCTTTCTGCTGGACCAGCAGGCTGGCGAACGCATTGGTCACCAGAACGGTCGCTACGCCAGCGACTATGAGGGCGATGACCGCGCGCCCGAACTCAGGCGGCGCGATCAGGCGTGCCAGCACCACCGTCGAGCCGAACCCGATCGCCTCACTGATGGCCCGGGCCCCTGCAACCCACCGGACGCCGACGAGCATGCTCGCCTTGACTTCCCTCGAGCTGCTCGGTTCCTTATGCACTCGGGCCTGTCCTGGCAGCCGGGCAACATGGCCGTGCGATCGACGTGAGGCGCGCGGCACCCACCGCGCTGCGGCGGGTCGTCGTCGTCACGCCAGTCGCCGCCCGGAACCCTTCGAGCCGCTGAGCGTCAGCACCACGAATACGGTATCGACTCGCCTGGCGGATGGCATGGCGCCTCGAGGATCCGCCCGCGATCGGTAGGATCGTCGAGTGGCAGCGCCCTCTGGTAGAGCTCTTGAAGGCCGGCTGCTGGGCCGTTGGCATAACTCAGAGGCGCGCGAGCGTCTGCTCGATTGGCGTGAAGAGCGCAGTCGGACGCCATGGCCAGCGTCGCGTCAACGGCTCGCGGGTGAAGCGCCCAACGTGGCGATCGTCGTCGTGAACTGGAACACACGTCTGCTGATCGCGCAGCTTGTCTTCTCGCTCTTTCGTATCTTGGGCCGCGACCAGTTCGCTCAGATCGTCGTCGTCGACAACGGCTCGAGCGACGGCTCCCGGCGACTGCTGGAGATCCTAGGCCGTGATGGTCTCATCCATCTCATTGCGAATCCGCGCCAGCGTTACCACGGTCCAGCGCTCAACCAGGGCCTGTCCTGGCTCGCCGAACGCCAGCGGGAGCTGCCTTGCCCGGAGCAGACGGACTACGTGTGGGTCCTCGACTCCGATGTCGTCGTCCTGCGGCGCGACACCCTCCTCGAGGCCGTCAGCGTGCTCGAGCGCGAACGGGCCGCAGCCGTCGCTCAAGCAGCGTGGCACCCGCATCATCAACGGGAGATGCTTGGCCTTTACTCGCTTCTGCTCGACCCCGGGCTGGCCTGGAAGGCACCGATGCCGCCGTTCCGCGAACACGGCGACCCGAGTGCGGCGCTGCAAGCCGCGCTCAGGCACCAGAACAAGAAGCTCGTCTCATTCCCATTCGTGGATGGTGGCTATCTACTCCACGTCGGCCGAGGCACGTTGGCCCATGTCGCGAAGACCGGAGCCGCGGCGAACCGATACTTCGCGTGGGCGACCAAGCATAACGAGCCCCACTTCGCGGGTGCGTCCGAAGGCCACATCGCGTATGCGGCGTTTCTGGAGCTCATCAACCGAGAGCTTCCCGATCTCACGCCCGAACGCCTCGTCGACGCATGCTGCGCGTCGCCCCTGTTGACGGTGGCTCGGTCGGCCTGATGGCGCTGAGGCACCGGCCCGCAGCGCGGAGAGCCATCTACCTGGCGCGGCGGAGATACCCACTCGGATTGAACGTGAAGAAGAACTTCTCACGAGATCGGTCAGCCGCAAAGCGGCCATCGGAAGCGAGGAAGTCGCGGATCGCACCCATCGGCCCGGCGTCGGGCACCTCCTGGTTGTGCACGGGGTTGCCCCCCACGTTGCTGTCTTCGACGATGAGATAGCTGCCAACGGTGACCATGTCCGCGTACGCCGCGATCTCTGCGGCCACATGTCGCTGGCGATGATCGCTGTCGAGGACGACCAAGACGTGACCTTCGGCGGGGAGCATCTCACACACCTGGTCGACGATCGCTGGGTCAGTGCTGGACCCTACGAGATAAGTCACCCGCGAGTGCTCCGGTTGGGCATCGGCGTCGATGTCAATCGTGACCACGCTGCCATGACCGAGCAAATCGCACAGGTGAGCGAAGAACAGCGCACTCCCGCCGAACCGAGTCCCGGTCTCGACGATTAGCGACGGCTGCAACTCGGCGATGATCTCCTGGTAGATCCAGACGTCGAGTGGGAGCTTTCGCGTTGGAACGCCCATCCATGAGGTCTGCGTCCACGTACGCTCGGAGAGGTAGTAGTAGAGGCGATGGAACGCGTTGGTGATGAAGCGCTGCCCGCGTGGCGAGTGATAGAGTCGACGCCTGACCCGTTCCTTGAGATCGGTCAAGGAGTTAGTGTAGAGCCAAGGGCAGCCTAAGGCTCGATCCGGGATCGTGCACGGCGAACGCGGTCCATTGGATCGCGCGGTCAGGAGGCAGGTGTGCCTATTAGGGGAAGAGTGACGTGGATACCCTGATCGTCGCTCCGAACCGGTCCGACAACTCTCTCGGGCGGGCGCTGAGCCTCGCCGAAGTATTCTCTGAGTTGGGCTCCGTGCGCCTGCTCGCCGGCGACGACGGCCCGCTCTGGCAGGGAGCGCGCGACTCGGGCTTTGTCGTCGATGGCTTTGAACGTCTTGCGGACATCGTCGCAGCAATCAGGACCACGCGACCGACTACCGTCGTGACCGTCAAACCGTTTCGACGGTCGCTGCGCTGGACCGTCATGGCGGTGCGAGCATCGGCGCAAAACGGAGCATCTCCGCTTCTTGTGGTCGACCTGGACGACTACGACGCGGCCATCCACGCCGACTGGCATCGTGACCTTCCACCCCTGGAGCGTGCTCGGAGCATCGCGCGGTCGGAGCTCTCCCCACTCCGCATCCGTGCGCGCATCCACCAGCTGCTGCCGGCCGCCGGCATGTTGACCGTGTCCAGTTGGGCGTTGCGCGGGTGCCTGCCTCGCTTCAGTGGTCCGGAGGTGCGGCTACCGCATCCCCGGTGTGCTCGCGCTTATGAGCCACCCGTGCCCTCAGAGCGATTGCGAGTGGGCTTCTTGGGGACTCCGGTCGGATACAAGGGTGTCGAAACGGTCTGCCGCCTCGTCCAGGCCGGCGACGACACCGAGCTGCACGTCCTGGCGGGAGCGGAGGAGGCTTTTTCGGCGGTGGACACCGAGCGGCTGCTTATCCATCCACACCAAGGCAGTGAAACGCTCATGCACGCCTTTCGCCACGTCGACGTGGTCGTGTTGCCGCAGCAAGCCGACGTTCCCGCGGCGAGATACCAACTACCGGCGAAGCTCGTCGACGCCCTTCGATTCGGTCGTCCGGTCGTGGCAACGGACACGCCGCCAATCCGAGAGTTGGCTGGCCCCAGCGTTCAACTCGTGTCGTCGTGGGAGCCGCTTGACGATGGCCTCAGAGCGCTAGATGCTCTACGGCACCGCGAGCGTCGAGAGACTCTCGGTCGACAAGGATCGGAAGCGTGGGCCGCCGCATTCTCGGCGTCGAAGTTGGCCGACGAGCTCGCTGGCGCCTTGACCAACGCAGGCGTTGGAGTCGCGACGGCGAGACTACGTAGCGACGACGATTCCGCTCGAAGCTCGACTCGCGCCTACCCGTGACCTTCAGCCGCGTCGAGTCATACACCACGGCGCGGTCCGATCTGGTCCCCCTACTTCCCCTTACAGCGGGTCGGATCCTCGACGTAGGCTGCTCGAACGGCGCCTTCGGCGCCGATGTCAAGCGCCGTCTCGGGAGTACGGTCGTCGGCATCGAGATCGACCCAGACTTCGCGCGCGAAGCTGCGCAGCGACTCGACCGCGTGGTGTGCGATGACGCCCTCGCAGCGCTCGCCGCGTTGCGCGGCGAGCGTTTCGACTGCGTCGTCTGCGCGGACGTGCTGGAACATCTTGTCGATCCCGGCGCGGTGCTCACTGCCTTGAGAGGCCTGCTCGCGCCTCGGGCAACTGTTGTCGTGAGCTTGCCCAATGTCCGCTTCTACGACACCTTCGTTCAACTCGGAGTGCGCGGGTGGTGGCCCGAGCGCGATCGCGGCGTACACGACCGTACCCATCTGCGCTGGTTCACCGACGCAAACGCCCGGGCTTTGTTCAGCCGGACGGGCTTCGACGTCGTTAGATCGTCAGCGAATTATCGTCTGCGAGACCGCCCCGATGCGCGGATTAATCGAGTGGCCTCGCACTTCGCCCGCGGCCCGCTCCGCCCGTTCCTTGCCTATCAGCTTCTGTACCAGCTCGCCCCCGCCGAGAGGGCTGCGAGCACGTAGGCAATGAGCTGTTGCAGCGAGGAAGGCCGGGTCCCATGTGTCGGCCTTCACGAGGTCGGCCGTTCCCCGCCCCGACTTCCGCAGAGGTGGAGCACAGAACGGCCTAAGAACAATTGTCATAGGATCCATTTGACACCCATCGGCCTGTCACCATACCTGTTGGCGAATTCAACAAGCTCAAACCCCAGCGACCTGAGGGCAATGGCGAAAATGTGGTCTTCCTCAAGGCCGGTTCGCGCGAGCGTACGGTTCGCCCAGCAGGCCGGCGCGAGACACCGCAGAAATTGCCCGCTCGCTGTACCGGCACGCGCCGCCAAGGACCGACTCGCCCAACGTGCACTCATCGCGAAGGGCGCGAGTTACCAGGAGACCAACGTGCGCTGCCTCCGTCGGGTGGCGAACGGCCGCCCGAACGACGTATCGCGTGAGGCGGCGCCGCGGGGCGCGAGTGACGTGGAGCAAGGTCGTACCCGGTGCGGTAGGAGCCTAGGCACGTTGTACGCGGCTGCTAGGCGAAGCACCGCGCACCACAAGTCTCGTAGCCCGACGCGGCGACGAGCGTCTGCGTCCAAACGCAGTAGAACATCGAAGGCCTCGCGGAGCGCGGCCGCAAGGGCCGCCGAGAGGCTCAGGTAGAGCGCCCGCCTGCTCCTCGCCAACGTGTGAGTATCACTTCGGTTCGCTCGCGCGCGACGAACGCCTCGGTCGTACCTCGGCCACTGTCGTCGAGAAGGCGCAGCCCAGTCTCTGGCGGCGAGTAGTAGCCGATACTGTCGAGGGTGTCTGCCACGAACTCCGGTCGACATCGTGGACCGATCGGCACGACCACAACGAGGCGCGGCGGGTCACCGATGTGCTCGCTCGCGGGAGCCAATCGCTGAACAATACTCACCTCGTGCGCCGGAGCCCGCTCGGGCGTAGTTCCCGTGAAGCGCACGAGCGTATTCCAGACAAGCGCCGAGACGGAGCTTCTACGGCAAACGCCCGTGGTGGGACCGCTAGTCGAATTATGGCAAATACGATGTCTGCGGCACCAGGGCCGTCATCCTGTTCCGGGGGCTCCTGTTCCGGATGCTCAATGCAGGGCCAACCTTGCGACTCGGCGAATGCTAATGGGTCAGCGGTGATCGCAAGTGTGGAAGCTTGGGTTGGCGAGACAACGCATGACCCATCCGGTCTCCCAGCTGTGGACTGCGGTAGCAACGCCGACGCGACCGGATGCAGCCGCTCTACATGTACGCGAGAGGAGCCAAAGGCAATGTGCGGCGGCCGGGCGTTGTCGCTTAGATCGCCTACCAAGAACAAGATTCGCCGAGAACGCATCAGCGGTCAGGACGGCAGGTCACGTGTCGGAGCTCGACCGCGATCACGGTCAGATGTCTCGTCGCCGGCGGCTTTGAGGCAGGTGCCGATATCCGCAGGGCTGTGAGCGAGGACTCTCCCCGCTGTCGTGGTGCGCGCACGCAAGACACGCAGCGGGAGCGCCTGAAACCGGGATGCCACCACGAGGTATCCCGGCGGTCGTCTCATTAGCGTAAGTAAGGCGCGCGTTGCCGGCTGCTCGGAGAGGTCGCGGACTGTTCGGCCGCGCAATCGATCACTCACCACCCGACGCTGTTCGGCATCGCGCAAGAACAGGGCTACAGACGGGTGACCGTCCCGTCCGATCCGAGCTGACGCACGACGCTCGAGAAAGCGGTCGCGTAGAAGGATTGCCACGCCGAGAGCCCGTTGCAATGAAGAGAGAATTGCGAGGCCATCCTTGAGTGCTTCCCGCCGTTGGCCAAGCGAAAGAGCTAGACGCATGCTGTCCCAATGCATGACCCCTTCGGAGCGCTGAAAAGCAACTCGCGAACTACCCGCACGTCTCGCCCAGGCCGCCGCCACCGCGTGCTGAGCGCTAAGCATTCGACGGCCATCCGCCGACAGGTTGTCAGCGTGCTGGTGATAGATGACCGTGACACGAGGTGAACAGATAGCGCTCTGGGGATCGAGCAGGCGCACCCAAAGGTCGAAATCCTCGACGCCCCACATCGGCTGGAATCCTCCAAGCTCCAGCGCGACGTCCCGCTTGATCATGCAGCCGCTGGTCGTGAACAGATTGTGTGTCGAGATGAGGCGATCGGGCGAATGGAGCACAACCGGTCTATGTGTGATCGGGCCATGAATGCGGTCCTCATTGGGATGAGTTCCGCACCGCAATGAGGAGCTTCCAACAAGGGCGTGATCTCCACGCAGCTCCCAGAGATGATTGAGATGATCCGGTAGCCATTCATCATCGGAGTCAAGAAACGCCACCCATTCGCACGACGTCGCACGCAGCCCGGTATTGCGTGCGAATGCGGCGAAGCCAAGGTTTTGAGAGTGTCGTAGCACCGTTGCGGCGTGGGCGGACGCTACGGCCGATGAATCGTCGGTCGACCCATCGTCGACGACGATCACTTCAGCCGGCAAGGCCGGGCGCTGTGACCATACGCTGGCAAGACAGCGTGGCAGCGTCGAGGCCCGGTTGTAGGCTGGGATCACTACGCACACCGGTAGCCGAGGTAGCTTTGCTCGGGCGGCCGCGAACTCATCTGGCGTAAGCGAAGCACGAGAGGTTGATTGAGCGATCATCGTCAAGCCCGGAGCGGCGATGGCGTAGCACGACGCGGCGAAACCGCGATTCGAATTGCTGCGTGGCTTCGCACAATGCAGATCCGACGTCCTGACTGCGCGTCGATCAGGGCTCGCACGGGCTTCCGCTCCGGACGCAGGGATGCAAGGTCAGCACTTGGAGGTGGTTCCACGGGAAACGAGCGAGCAACGCGTATGGCCATTGCCCTTGGAAAGGGCCGGCCGGGGCGGGAACGCCGTGGCTGTAGTATGGATTCTTCCCGAGCGGCAGCGGGTTTTCGGCGTATAAGCCGATCGCATAGTGCGTCTGGTCACGGACGATGAGACCGTACTTCTGCGCCGCCTGGGCAATCATCAGGGTGAGGCGGGGCAGATGCAAGGCGTCGAGGTTGAGGCTGGGATCAAGGCGCAGGCGCGACCCCTCGGGCAGGCCGTTCGGGTCGGTGCCGGTGCCGTCGCTGCGCTGAGCGGGCCAGGTCCAAACGCCGGCGCGCGGGTCCGGGAGCTCGAGTGCAAGCGCGTGATCGATGCGTCCCTGCCTGATGTCTTGGAGAGTGATCACACCCGCGGCGGCTGGCAGGCTGGTGGCAGTTGCGCCCCAGACCGGAAGCGCACCGCGCCAGGATTCGGAGGTGTAGTAGCCGGGGCTTCGAGAAACGTTGTCGATCGCGCCCCCCCAGGCAGCGTGCCAGCCGTCGGCCTCCTTGGTCGTGTGGAAGAACTCCCACAGCTTGTCCGTCGATGGCTGCCATATGGTCATCTCGGAGTCTGAATTTGCCGCCGGCTGCGCGTCTGCGGGGATTGGAACGGCGTTGAAGGCCGATTGGAGCGACGCGCGCCACGACGCCGTGGGATTGGTGAGCTGGACACGCACCGTGGCCTGGTGCGGCCCGACCTCATACACGGTCGTGGTTATGGCGGTTCCGATGTCCGGCCCGGTGTGTTCTGCGACTTCGGATGAAACCTCCCTCCCGAGCGCGGCAACCATCATGGCGGATGCCGGGTCCAGGGTTGCCGTTGCCGCTATCGGGGCGTTCCAGACGCTGTCCGGCGCGAACAGACGCTCCGCCGTCGCTGGCTGTGGTGTCTCCGCCGGGCGAGCCCGCGGCGGCACGCTGGTCTCCGACGGGCTTTTGGTCAGAGACAAGACGACGAAGATGAGCGCAGCGAGCGCTACGACGAGCAGAGCGGCGGTCCCGACCACGAAAGGCGCCTCGCGGCGCAGGACCTTCATTCGCCATCTTCCCAGGGCCGGTGACGACGGGACTCGTGCGTTGGGCGGACGATACCTTGGACGAGCGTGCACCTATGTCCCGCCGCGTAGGGGTTGCCGGAAGCAGATCTTGCTTTGGCCGCGGGGGCACGACCTCGTGAGCAAATCGTCGTTAAACGTGACAAAACGCGGGTGCAGATCACACAACAAGTACGCGATGATCGCCGTGATCCCTGGTACTGCGCAGGCCAAGCGGTACCGACGGCCTCGACGCAGTTGCCCTGGGGTCTGGGACCTTCCAGGGGCGACGCGGGCCGAACCCGGACTCCGCCGGACCACTGTCAGCCTCCAAGGCCAAGATACCGGACGTCCACCGACCCGTCGAGGGGCCTCCCCAGTCCGTTCGGACGATGGGCGAGTTCAGTCAAGGTCCCATCGATTTGGCGTAAGTCCCAGAGCTGATCCAGGGACTTTCCGTCGCGTGAGCTCTAAGACGAGTGAAGATTCATCTTGAGCACCTCAAGCGAGCTCCACGGGAAGCTGTGCAGCAATGTGTCCGGCCATAGCCCGCCGAACGGACCCGTTGGGTTGGGCGTTCCGCTCGTGTAATACGGGTTCGAGCCCAGCGGTAGGGGATTTTCGGCGTACAGGCCGATAGCGTGATGTGTCTGGTCGCGGACGATCATTCCGTAGCGTTGGACCGCCTCCGCGATCATCATCGTGAGTGGAGGCAGATGCAGCGCGGCGAGGTTGAGATTGGGGTCGAGGCGGAGCTGTGCTCCCTCGGGAATCGCGTTCGGGTCGGTGCCGGTCCCGTCGCTGCGCTGCGCCGGCCACGCCCAGGTCCCGGCTTGTGGGTACGGAAGCTCTAGCGCGAGCGCATGGTTTATGTGTCCTTGTTGTATGTCTTGGAGAGTGATCACGCCGGCGGCGGCGGGAAGGCTCGTGGCGGTTGCGCCCCAGACGGAGAGTGCCCCCGGCCATGAGTTCGTTGTGTAGTAACCGGGACTTTGAGAGAGAGTTTGGATTGCGCCGCCCCAGGCAGCATGCCAGCCATCGGCTTCCTTCTTCATCTGGAAGAACTCCCAGAGCTTGTCGGTCGATGGCTGCCAGATCGTCATCTCTGCGTCAGAGTCGGCGGCCGGCTTAGCGTTGGCAGGAATCGGGACAGCATCGAACGCCGATTGCAAAGCGACCCGCCACCACAACGTCGGGTCGCTCAGTTGGACCGGAACCGTTGGCTGGTTCGCGCCGACCTGGTACATCGTCGTCGTGTCCGTTGTCTCAATATAAGGACCGATGTTCTGCTGAAACTCAGCAGCGGCCTGCGTAGCCAGGTCGGACACCATTGCGCCTGATTTGGGATCGATTGCGGCGGTCGAAGACAGCGGTTGGTTCCACACGCTGGTTGGAGCGAACAGTTCGGGCGTTGTTCCGGAATTCGCGGTTCCGGTTGCCCCGGTTTGTTGCACCGAGGCGCCTGAGGTCGTTGCCGCCGGATTGGTCCCCATCGGGTGACTCGTCATCGCAGCACCCCGGCTTGCGACCTGCGTGGGACCAGGCTTAGTGCTCCCCGCATGACGGTGGATCGTCGTTCGCACCCGGGGCTTACCGGCGTGGTGGAACCGCCCCTTAGCGGCCTTTCGCCTGTGGGCCGCAGGCGCCTTTGAACGCCGACGAGGCGTCATCGTAGAAAGTCGGCTGTTCGGCATGCTGGCGAGCCGCTGAACTGATGTATCGGAGGCGCGGCTTACCCGGGCGGCGAAGCCTATGGCCAGTGCAGCGAGGACCGCGGGGAACACGATTCTCCGCAATGCGGTGGATATAAAAAGAGAAGACACGGCATCCTTCCCTGGATTACGAAGCATCCTTCCGTGGACACATAACTACAGCGCGACTGAAGTAAAGGCGCCGATTGAGCTTCGGTTCAAGTTCTGAGCGGGATTATGTGCCCGACGTGGTCCGGACGGACGTTCAATGCGAGGTACGCGACCGACTGGACATGTGTCCAGATCGTGTCTTCTGCCCAAAGGGAGGCGGGGCCGTGCGAGCTCGCGCACCCACGTTCGGCACAGGGCCGTTCATGGGCGCCTCGGTGCAGGTAGGTCGTGAGCGGCTGCTACATTCCGGGCACGCTCGATCGGAGGGTTGGGAATGCCGGATGTTGAGCCGCAATCTTCGCAGGCGCCAGATTGGGCAGCGCAGGCATTAGCCGCCGAGTTCACGCCGCTCCCACAGGTTGGGCTCGCGCAATCTGTTCGCCGCTACTGGCTACTGGCGTTACTACCCATCCTGGTGTTCGTGCCCGTGGCGGTGGTGATTGCCTCGAAGCGAACTCCGACCTACACGGCAGAGGCCCGCTTGATGGTCGCGGGGCTCAACATCTCCGCGCCGGGCGCGGTCCAGGGATTCGCGGGGGCCGCCCAGGATTTGGCTGCTTCCTACCCGCTTGTGATCGACGCCGACGGGGTCGTGAACCCGGTAGCCCGCCGGCTCCACACGACCCCGGGCGACGTGCGAAGCCGTCTGTCAGCGTCGCAGGTGCCGAGCAGTTCGCTCGTGCGCGTCATCGCGACTGGATCGAGCGCGAGCGATGCTATCCAGCTCGCGAACACCGCCAGCAAAGCGCTCGTGTCGTTCCTGGTGAAGTTCAACCGGGACGCCCCCGATGCGGCTCGGCTGCTGGCACAGCTCCGCGCTGCCGAACTTGCCTACCAACATGCAAACGCTGTGCTCACGACGGCTCGTGCCAAGACGCCGCTGAGTGCGTCGGCACCACCCACTCCGTCGGAGCAGAGGCTTGCTGCGGCAGCGGATTTGGCGAGGGTAAAACTGAACGGGTTGCAAGCCGATTATCAGAACGAGTTGCAGGGCCAGGCTGTCTCGTCGCTCCTGCAGCCCCTCGTGTCCGCGCAGGCCGCGAGCAGCGATCGCCACAGCAAGCTCCAGATCACGGTGTTTATCGCGCTCATCTGCGGACTGTGCGTGGGTCTGGCCCTTGCCACGCTTCGCGCGAACTGGGTGGCGCGACGGAGGATCACAGCGCCCGCCTGGCAAGCCGATGACTCGAACTAGCGCGCCAAGTTCTTAGCTCGACGTTAGTCCAAACCGCTCGCGCCGGCCGGAGACTCAAAGTCAGGGAGGCTCGCCGCGACTCCAAGCGCTTGAACCGCCTCCAAAGCCGCTTTGCGCACGCCGTAGTCGGAGTCTGAGGTCGCGGCGAGCAGTGGGCGTGTCACGCGGGGATCGGCGATCTCGCCGAGAGCGATCGCCGTCGCCCGTCGCACGTCAGGCTCGTCGTGGGAGAGGAAGGCGACGAGCGTTTCGGTCGAGCGCAGATCGCGGAGCCTCCCCAAGGCTCGGATCGAGGCCAGGCGCGCGCCGTTCCCTGACTCGACAACCCCAAGAAGTGGTTCAACGCCGGCTGGTCCCAGCCAGACCAAGACCTCGGCCGCGCGCTCGGCGGCGCCGTCGTCGCCGTGTAAAAGCGCGAGGACGGCGGTCGAGGCCGCGCTCTGTGCGGTATCAGCTCTCCCGTCCGCAACGATCCTAGAAAGGATGTCGCGTGCACGCTTGGGGTCGGCCCCGCGCTCGACGACCGTGCCGACGAGCGCCCGGGCGGCCTCCGGTCCGCTCAGGTGGAAAAGGGCCTCTACTGCGGCCGATCTGGCGTGTTCGTAGCGGGGGTCACGCGAGCTGAGTCCGGCGTCCGCGAGCGCCCTGGCCGCGCGCGTCTCGCGGCGAGCTCCCAGCGTCTTGGCGGCTGCGCGCCGCACCTCCGCCGAGGGGTCCCGAAGCGACTCAATGAGCGCGCTGCCCACGTCGACGTCATCGGTATCAGGGGCCGAACCGAGCGCGAGCGCAGCATCGCGCCGCGTGCTCGCTCCTAGGTCGTACACCCGGCCGAGCCGATCTGTCACGAAGTCGCTGTAGGTAAGCGCGCTAACGAGCCGTCGGGACTTCCCTCGGCGCGCGAGCCTGCGAACATTGGGTCGTCGGCGCCAGAGCATGTGACTAGAACCTATGGCGTATCACCACGCTGCTGCCGTAGCGTCTGCGATCCGCCTCAGCCAAGGGCTGTTCCCCGAGCAGTGTATCCACGCAAGGCTCAATGGGCGCTAAGTGCCGGAGTGGGCCCTGTTCGCGCGCTGACTCATCACAAGGGCCGCGTCGGCGAGGCCGGGGCGCAACGCGTCGCGTCAGACAGACACACATATCTCACGAAACTTCTCAAATCGAGACGATACCTTCAAAAGATGACGTGACTGTTGCGGATGCCGGTTCGAAAGCAACCCCTGGAGTGCGTCACGAACGCTGAGGGAGGAGTTATGTAGAAGACCCTTCCCATAGGCGGAGCTGTGCGAGAGATGGAGGATTGCTGGCCCTCCGGCGTCGGCCTTCGGGGGCAGGCGCCAAACCACCCTGTGCTGCGTTGGCTGAAGACCGTCGTGGTGAGCGACAGGGAAAAGGCGCGCTTGATCGCGTCAGGTGGGGATCAGGAAGACGTTCCAGGAGCGCCCGGCGTGTCGGGTGTGCGCTGGTGAAGCGTCGA
>Ga0335078_10010066_pt1 | contig 13997 bp, 13 predicted proteins | sample Lox_Sample_32_FD_206711 | JGI IMG/M metagenome (GOLD analysis project Ga0335078, IMG submission 206711) | Soil microbial communities from Loxahatchee National Wildlife Refuge, Florida, United States - Lox_Sample_3.2 | ecosystem: Environmental > Terrestrial > Soil > Wetlands | place: USA...
TTACCCAGAGGCCGGTTGGGCCTTGCGGCCCCGCCCGGCTCTGGACAACCCCCCTTTTCACACCATGCGGCGACACCCGTCAGGCAGCGTCGCCCCTTCACATGCTAACTACGCGCGCCCGTGTCGCCTGCGCCATTACCGGCCTTCCACGCCACGCCAAAGCTTTCCGAGAGCTGGAGGAACTGACCCTGCAGTTCGTCCACAGCCTCGAAGCTCTTGGCCAGTACAGCGAGCTGAATCTGGAAGTTTCGCGCTGGTTCCATCGCACGGGCGAGTTGCGCGAGATTGACCTGGAACGCCTCGCCCAGCATCGCGATCTGTTCGTGCAGCGCCTTCATCGGTTCGAACGACTCGGCCAGTGTGCCGAGTTGTTCCTGGAACGAGCGCATCGGCTCGAACGTGCTCGAAAGCTTCTCCATCTGGTCGCGAAACGCGCGGATCGGCTCGAAGGCCTTCGCCGCCGACTGCGCGAGCTCTTCTATCGTGTCGAAGGACTTGCCGAGGTCGGCGAGCCGCTCCTGGTACTGTCTGGTTGAGTCGAAGACTTTGGATACCGCTTGCGCGAGTTGGTAGCGAGAGTTCCCCGGCTCAGCGTTTCCCGTGACGTGCTGAAGGATAGTGCCCGCCAGCGAGTCCGGCTGGACCGCCGGTTGCGGCGTCTCGGGTTCCCGCGTGCTCCCTCGTTCGCCTGCGTCCACGCCATTGACGACCACGGGTTGCTGCGGCGTGCCCGGAAGTTCGGCGCTGCGTTTGTATATCGTCTCGGCCGGCGGCGTCGTAGTCGCGGGCGTCGGATCGAGCAGACGCTTCCTCAACTCTTCGAGTTTGAGATTCATGATCGTCCGGCCTTCTCCTGTCGGATAAACCACTTCCCGTTACGCAAAACGCGTTCCGTCGGCAATATATGGCGTGAGGCGGCCTCCGGTTTGATGGCTAAATTATGGACGCTGGGGAATTTATAGCCGCTTATGTTGCTAGTAGAGATATTTAACGCAAACGAAGGTGAAGACTCGCGCCGATGGTAAAGGCCGCTATAGCACCTTCGCGCGAATATGATGCGAGTCGCCTGCGGCCAGCCTTTAAATTCCCCTGTGGCGTGGCCGCAACGGGGATGCGTCCGGGGAGCATCCGTCGATCCCGGCGGGTGTTAATTCACGTGTTGCCAGGCATGGTACGAGCTTCGAACCAGGGGCCCCGATTCGACGTGCCTGAATCCCAGCGCCATGGCGGAGGACTTGAGGTCGGCGAATTCGGCGGGAGTGACGTAACGCTCGACCGGCAAATGGTCGCGCGAAGGGCGGAGGTACTGGCCGAGCGTCAGTATATCGCAGCCGGCAGTGCGCAGATCGCGCAGTACGCCTTCGATTTCGGACGTTTCTTCACCCAGGCCGAGCATGATCCCGGCCTTTGTCAGGAGCGCATCTCCGCGCCCCTTACCTGTGCTTCTCGCGTGAGCCAGCAGATCGAGCGAGCGCTGATAGTTCCCGCCGGGCCGGGCTTTGCGATAGAGGCTCGGCACGGTTTCGATATTGTGATTGAAGATTGCGACCGGCGCTTCGACCACGGTATCGACGGCTGAATGCGATCCTTTGAAGTCGGGCACCAGTACTTCGACCCGCGCCGCTGGCCGAAGCCGGCGAATAGCGCCTGCGGTCGCGGCGAAGTGCGCGGCGCCGCCGTCCGGCAGATCGTCGCGATCGACCGAAGTGACGACCACATGGTCGAGGCTCAGACGCGCGACGGCCTCGGCGATTCGCCGCGGCTCGTCGGGATCGAGCGGGCGCACCTTGCCGTGCGCCACCGCGCAGTAAGGACAGTTGCGCGTGCATACGTCGCCCATCAGCATGAAAGTGGCCGTGCGATGAGAAAAGCACTCGCCAATATTCGGGCATTGCGCTTCCTGGCAAACCGTATGTAATCGCAATTCGGCGAGCAGGGCGCGCGTGCGGAAGTACTCGGGCGAGGTCGGCGCTCGCACCTTGATCCAATCCGGATGTCTGCGCTCGATCATGGACGGATCTGAGCTTCGCAGGCGGCGGCCAACGGGTCAACGCGTGCCCACAGTGCGGCGGGATCAGCGATCGTAGTTTGATCAAACCGGAAGACCGCGGCGAAAGATCGCTCGACCGCGGCGATTGCCGCAGCCTCCAGCTGATCGGCGCTCCCGCGGCCGTCGGCGGCGCGGCCAAGCTCAAGTTCGACAGATGTCATCTCGATTCCAGCGATTCCGCACGGGACCATCGCGCCGAAATACTCAAGGTCGCTTGCCACGTTAAGCGCGAAGCCGTGGAGGGTTATCCAGCGGCGCAGGCCCACGCCGATCGAACCTATTTTGCGCTCGCCCACCCATACGCCGGTCAGCCCGGCGCGCCGCTCCGCCGCGATCCTCAACTCCGCCAGCGCGTCGATTATCGTCTGTTCGAGACGGCGCAGGTAAACGTGAATGTCGCGGTCAGGCCCCTGGAGTTTCAGGATCGGATAGCCCACGAGCTGTCCCGGGCCGTGATACGTAACCTGACCGCCGCGCGAGACGCGAAACACCGGAACTCTGGCGCGCGCTTCGCGCAGGTAGCGGGCGTCGGCTCCGCGGCCGAGCGTGAAGACGTGCGGATGCTCCAGCAGCAGCAAAGTATCGCCGATAAGATCGTCGCGGCGCGCCGTCACGAGCGCATCCTGCAAAGCGAGCGCGGATTCGTAATCGACCGTTCCCATCCGCGCAATATCGATTGTGCCGCGCGTCTCCATCGGATTTGCGCCGTCAGCGCTCGGCCGCCGCCCCGTCAAAAGTTGATCGCCTCGCCCTCCGCCGCCAGCGCCGCTTCCATGATCGCCTCGGAGAGTGTCGGATGCGGATGCGGCGTCCTGCCGACCTCGGCCGTCGTCGTCTCGAGCGTACGCCCCAGGACGATTTCGGAGATCAGATCGGTCGCGTGATGGCCGATAATCTGCGCGCCCAGCACCTCGCTGTATTCCTTGCTGGCGATTATCTTGACGAAGCCCTCGGTCTGATTGACCGCCACCGACTTGCCGATCGCCCGGAACGGGAATTTCCCGACCTTGACCTCTATTCCGCGCTCGCGCGCCTGGGCCTCGGTCAGCCCGACCGTGGCGACTTCGGGCTCGCAATAAATGCATCCGGCGATCGACGTCAGGTCGAAGCCGGGCTCGCGCACACCGGCCATGATCTCGACCGCGGCGATGCCCTCGGCCGAGGCCTTGTGAGCGAGCAGCGGCGGGCGAATGACGTCGCCGATCGCGTACACGCTCGGACATTTGGTGCGAAACGAGTCGTCAACCTTGATGAACCCGCCGCGCTCCACTTCGACGCCGATTTTTTCCAGCCCCAGGTTCGGGCTTAGCGGATTGCGTCCCACCGCGATCAGCACCGCTTCGGCCTCGACGGTCTTCGCCGTGCCGGCCGCGTCGAGCGTGACCGTCCATCGCACGCCCTTGCGCTCCATCGATTTGTACCGGTGCCCGAGCATCACCGTGACTCCGCGCTTGACGAAGGAGCGGCGCAGCTCCTCGGCGATCTCGGCGTCGAATCCGGGCAGCATCTGCTTTTCGAGTTCGACTACCGTGACCTTGGCGCCGAAGGCCTGGTAGAAATAGGCGAATTCCAGTCCTACCGCGCCGGCGCCGATCACGACGATGCTTTCGGGCAGATGATCGTTCAGCAGCGCCTCGCGGCTGGTCATCACGCCATCGCCGAGTTTCATGCCGCCGAAGAGCCGCTCGCCCGATCCGGTCGCGATCAGGATGCGCTCGGCCTCGATCGCCGCCGCGGCCGGCGCCGGCTTACCTGCCGCCGGAGCGAGCGCCACGCTGTTGGGCCCGGCGATGCTCGCGCTGGCCTCGAACAGGTCGATCTTGTTCTTGCGAAAGAGGAAGCGCACCCCCTTGGAGAGCTTGTCGGCGGCCTCGCGGCTGCGTTTGATGACGCGGGCGAAATCGACCTTCACTTCGCCCACCTCGATTCCGTGTTCCTTGCCCGCGCCGCGAATCGACTCGATCGTCTCGGCCGAGTTCAGCAGAGCCTTGGACGGGATGCAGCCCCAGTTCAAGCACACGCCGCCCACTTCCTCGCGTTCGACCACCGCGACCCGCATCTTGAGCTGGCTCGCGCGAATCGCCGCCACATAGCCGCCCGGGCCGGAACCGATTACCGCGAGGTCGTATCGTGAATTTGCCAAGTTCGTCAGGCCCTCCGGATGAAGCTGTGGAACGGCAAGCTGTCGATGTTCGCCGCCGCTATCGGCGGCGCCCGTACCGTTCAACCTGAACTCTAACCCAAGGCGCTCAGGATGGTAAATCGCGGATGTCGAAGGCGAGCTGCGCCGCGGCGAAGACTGGCGCGAACGAGCGGCGATGGATCGGCGAGGGCCCGAGCGCGCGCAGCGCCGTGAAATGCTCGGGGGTGCAGTAACCCTTATGCTGGGCGAAACCATAGCCCGGGAAGCGCGCGTCGTACTCGCACATCATCCGGTCGCGCGTCACCTTGGCCAGAATCGACGCGGCGGCGATACAAAAGCTCTTGCGGTCGCCGCCGACGATCGGAGTTTGCGGATGCGCAAGATCCGCGATTCCGCGTCCGTCAACCAGCACATGGCCGGGAGTGCATCCGAGCGCCGCCAGAGCGCGCAGGCTCGCCTCGCGCGTTGCCCAGTAGATGTTGAGCCGGTCGATCTCCAGCGCTTCGGCCACGCCGATTCCCCAGGTGACCGCGCGCGCGGTTATCAGACCGTAAAGCTCTTCGCGCCGCTCCGGCGTGAGTTGTTTGGAGTCGTGTACGCCCTTGATAAAGGTTTCAGGAGCGAAGATCACGGCTGCGGCGACCACCGGGCCCGCCATCGGTCCAACGCCCGCCTCATCGACCCCTGCCACCACCTCGACGTTGCTGCGCCAGAGCTTGCGCTCGTGGCGGAGATCCGGATGCCTGGTCATTGCGCCGCTCCCCTCACACTGAGTGCGCCGATTATCGGCGCGCATCCGAGCGAGGTCAAATCTTGCGTCTCGCGATTGCAGCGATTTTTCCACTACGCGAGGCGTCTGAGGCGCGCGCGCCGCAGCGTCTCCGCGACCCCCTCGGGATCGGGAACGTCGTAGAGCCGGATCGCGTAGTCGGCGCTCGCGGCGGAGGCGATGATGATATTGCCGAGGCCCATCGCGCGCTGCATAAAGCGCCGCTCGACATCGACCGAGCGGACGTCGGCCAGTTCCATCTCGCGCCGATGGCGCGCCAGGATGCCCTTGTTCTCGATCACCCGTTCCGAAGTGAGGCTCCACGAGATGAAACGCCGCCTGAGCGCGGTCTGCGCGAAGCCTGCCGCTCCGAGCATCATCAAAATAAGGCCGAAAGTGCGGGCTTTGGGGGTTGCGACCTCGCAGGCGAATCCCGCCACGATGAAGAAGCAGCAAGTGACGATCGCGCCGACGAAGTGCCACCAGGCGGGATGCACCCGCATGAGCGCGTATTCGCGCTTATCCGCCGGTTTCGGCTCGTAAAGTCGAGCGCCGCAGCGTCCGCAGAATTGCGCTTCTGGGGCCGAACCGGATCCGCATTGCGGACATCTCATAGAACGATCGCTTTCGTGCCGGCGCTCGCATGCCGCCGGCGCATTAGCCTCGCTGGCGCCGGCGCCGACGGGTTTCCGATGCGCAGCGCTTCATGTTAGTTCTGCCCTACCATGAAGATAGCGCTGTTCGGAATCAACTATGGGCCGTGCGCGGATCCACGCGCGGCCAGCGATGTCGCGCGCGCCGCGGAAGCCGCCGGCTTCGAGAGCCTTTGGACCGGTGAGCATATCGTGCTGCCGGACCCTCAGGCGCCGCCCTCGCCGGCGGCACCCGAGACTCCGTTTGTCGACTCTCTGATCGCGCTGACCTTCGTCGCCGCGCAGACCAGGACCATTCGCCTCGGCACCGGAATCATTATCCTGCCGCAGCGCAATCCCGTCGTGTTGGCCAAGGAGCTTGCTTCCACCGACGTGCTCGCCAACGGCCGCCTGATTTTCGGTATCGGCGTCGGCTATCTGAAACCCGAGTTCGAGGCTATCGGCGCGCCCTTCGATCATAAGGGGCCACGCAGCGAGGAATTCCTGCGCGCGATGATCGCGTTATGGACAATGGACAAGCCGGAATTCCGCGGCCGCTATGTCTCGTTCGGCGGCGTCAACGCGATGCCGCGTCCGGTGCAGAAGCCCCATCCGGAAATCGTCTTCGGCGGTCATACCGGCGAGGCGTTCTCCCGCGCCGCGCGCCTGGCCAAGGGATGGTACGGCTTTGCGCTGGACCTCGAGACCACGCGTAAGCATCTCAACGGACTTAAGGCGGCATGCACGGAGGCGGGACGGCGCTTCGAAGAATTGGAGATAAGCGTGACTCCCAGCCGACGCATCGATCGCGACGAGGCGAAGCGTTTTGCCGACGCCGGGGTCCATCGGCTGATCCTGTTGCATCGCCAGAACGACGCGGCGGGCGTGATGCGTTTCGTTGGCGAGTGCGAGCGCGAGTTGGTCGGCAAGGTCTAACCGGCGGGCCTGAAAGGTAGCGGAAAAGCCGTCGGGGTCAGCTGAGTTTAGAACACGGTTCGCTGGAAAGAGCTGAAGTCGCCAAGAAAACGGCCTGAGGGAGCGGACCGGTATTGCACAGTTGAAACAGCCTATGGTCATTCTTGCATCGTAGTGGCGAAAGGTTGACCGGCACTTTCGTACCGGTTGGCAATTTTTTGACGCTTTATTCGTTAGCTTTGCCCTCATATTCATCCTATTAGGCACGATTCCCTTTTCTATGGCTTACGGCACACGCCTTGCTTTATGCGAGGTGTCCGGGAACGCAGCCCGGCAGGGTCACACGTAAAAGCGAGAATAAGGGGAGAGATTACGATGGCGATGAAATTGGAGAGCAGCAGGGTTATGACAGTCAAGGAACTGTCGGACTACCTGAAAGTGCATCCATCGACCGTGTACCGTCAGCTCAAGCGTGGCGGACTGCCGGCGTTCAAGGTTGGCAGCGATTGGCGTTTCAACATCGAATCAATCGATCGCTGGCGTTTGCAGCAGGACAACTTCAAGGGCTAACGCGATCCGCATGACTCGGGCCGCTGGCGGCGCGGCCCTTTTTGGGAATCATTTTCGAGCCGTTGGGGAGCAGCAAATGCTCCGCGCGCCGGAGTTGGAGGCGGTCCGGCGAAGATCGGGGGCCAACCCAAGCAGGCCGACAATTCCTGACCCCAGGGCGTCGCGAGAATCCCGGGGTGAGAGGCGGGGAATGAGGGCGGGCGGAAGTGGCTGCCATCCGACGCGCAAAACTGCGTCGGCGAACTCAAGCCCCAATCTCTCCCTAAATGCTACCACGCTCGTTCGGTTTCCCTCGGCACGGTTGCCAGGTATTCAAACGATAGCCAGCCGCGCAATGGATCGACCCGCGCGATCCTCAACCGGATCGGCGTTTGGCTCGACACGTTCGGCGCGCCGCGGAGCGCGCCCCGCACCGCATAGTCGTCCAGTTCCGCGCTCACTCCGTCGCGCGTCACCGTCCCTGCAAGCTCGCGCCCGAGCGCATGGCGCTTGAGGTAGGTCAGGATCCAGTAGCGGCGAGCGCGGCGCTCCAGTTCCTTGGCCTCCGCCTCCGCGTTCTCGGTCTGAGCCAGCACCGCGAGAATTCCGTCGGCGTCATATGGGGGCGCCGACGAGTCTGCGAGCGCGCTCACCAACTGGCGCTGCAGAACCAGGTCCGCGTAACGCCGGATGGGCGAACTCAGCTGCGCGTAGCATTGCAGCCCCGCCCCGGCGTGAAATTCGGGATACACCGACAGCCGCGCCCGCACCGCGCCCGCGTCGCCCGCTGACGGCTGCACCCGGTAAATCAGCGGGATACGGCGTTCGGCGGCATAGCTTGCCCCGACGAAATTGTTCAACACCATGAATTCGGCCACCAGCATGCGGCTTGGCGAGTTATTGTCGATGATTTCGATTTCGACCTCGCCGCCCTGTACGCGCACTTTCGGCTCACGCCGCTGCACGAGGATCGCTCCGGCCCGCTTGCGCCGCTCGCGAAGCGCGAGGGCCGCTTCCTGCAGCCGGCGTAAAGCCGCCGCGACCTCGGAGTCGGCCTCCGCGGCGCCGTCGAGGATGCGGTCGGCCTGCGTGTAGCTCAGCCGGCGTCCGATCCTGAGATCGCCCGGACTGATGATGGTGCTCTGCAATTCGCCGTCCGCGCCCAGCATCACCGAGGTGCTGAGCACGGAGCGCCGCTCCCCGGCGACCAGGCTGGCCCGCCGACAGCAGATTTCGTCGGGCAGCATCCGCACCGTCGTTTCGGGCAGATAGACGGTGGTCGAGCGCGCGGCCGCCTCGCGATCCATCGCGCCGCCTCGTGTGACGAAATCCGCGACTAGCGCGATGTGTATCCCGACGCGCAGCCGGCCGTCCGCGGTGACTTCGCAGTTGAGCGCATCATCGACCTCGAGCGTCTCTTCATCGTCGATCGTGAAAGCCACGGGCCCTTCGATAGGAGCCCGTTCTACCGGCACGACTGACGCCGCTTCGGCTTCCGCTCCTTCGCTGAACTCGGTGGCAAGCGCACCGATCGCGGCGAAGCGTGGCGCTTCGGGAGCCGCGCCCAACCGCTCGAGAATCTCGAAGGCAACCTCGGCCGGGTCGACGTCGGGAGCGGCCTGCGCGAGCATCAGCGTGAGTTCCTGGCTCCGCGTCGAAGGATTCTTGAGATAGCGCCGCAATTCGACGATCAGCGGAGGGGCATCCGCAGATGACGCGAGTGCGGCGTTAGCCGAAAGATCGTTGGCGATAATCGCGTTAAGCAGCTCGCGTGTGCGGCGCCCTTCCTCGCTGCGCATCCGCACCCGGCTCTCCTGCAGGCGCAGGCGCTCGACCTGCTCGGGCGCGCGCACCATGAATTCGCGGTTGCGGCGGACGAAGTAGATGCGATCGGTGAGGAGCGCGTGCAGCATCACCGCGGTGCCGGCGCTCGAGCGGCGGCCGAAGAAGAGTTCCGCCAATTCGTCGGCGCTGAACGTGCGGCCCTGTTCCTGGACGACTTCCCAAAGCAGCGTGAGGTCGAGCTCGGCACGCAGCCGCGCCTTCTCCTCCTCCAGCGCCGCAAGGCGCGCGGCCGGATCGCCGCCGCCCTCGGCGTGCGGCGCCGCGTGACGCATCATCACCAGCTCCCGGGAGACCGTGCGCTCGCGGCCCGCCTCGTCGCGAATCACCAGCTTGTCGCCCTGCTCGCGCAGCACGTAAGCCGGACGAAGTCCGCCCTGGTCGAGAAACTCGACCAGGGCGCCTGTGTATTTTATTGCCGAATTCACCCGTCTCCCTATTGTGACGGCCACCGCGAGCGAAGACCATATGCAAGGCCGTTCGCGCGGCGTTGCCCGAGGCGCGGCAGAGGCCGAGAAACGATTTCCGGAGATGATGCGGTGATGATTCCGAGCCTGGTTGCGAATTCCTTTCTCGAAGATCTGGCGCTGGTCTTATCCGTGGCGGCGGTCACCACGCTCGTCTTCCATGTGGTGCGCCAGCCGGTGGTGGTTGGCTACCTGATCGCCGGGATGATTGTCGGACCATATACGCCGGGGCTCTTCGTTGACGCGAGCCGGCTGCGCGGCGTCTCGGAGCTGGGCGTGATCCTGTTGATGTTCGCGCTCGGACTGGAATTCAGCCTCCGCCGCCTGTTGCGTTTGGGCCCGCGCGCCGCCTTCGTCACGGCCGTACAGGTCGGCCTGATGCTCTGGCTCGGCTACGTGTGCGGGCGCGCGCTCGGATGGAGCGCGCTCGAGAGTGTTTTTACCGGCGCGCTGCTCTCGATTTCTTCGACCACGATCGTGGCCAAGGCCTTCGCCGAGCAGCACGTCGGCGCGGGTTTGCGCGAACTCTCGATGGGCGTGCTTTTGTGCGAGGATCTGGTCGCGGTGATCATGCTGGCGGTGCTGACGCCGCTCGGCGCGGGCGCGTCGCTTAGCGCCGGGGCGCTGGAATGGACGGGGGTGCGCCTTGCGATTTACCTGCTCGTGACGGTCGGCGGCGGAATTCTCGTGATCCCGCCGCTCGTGCGGCTGGTCGCGCGGATGGACCGTGACGAGACGCTGGTCGTGGCGAGCCTCGCTATCTGCTTTGCCTTTGCGATGGAGGCCGCACGGGCCGGCTATTCGGTCGCGCTCGGTGCGTTTCTCGCCGGCTCGCTGGTGGCCGAGTCGGGAGTGGCCGGCCATCTCGAGGAGCTGGTCCGCCCGCTGCGCGACGTTTTCGCCGCCGTCTTCTTCGTTTCGGTTGGGATGATGATCGATCCCGGGCTCATCGCGGCGCATTGGCAGGCGCTCGCGCTGCTCGTAGGCATGCTCGTCGCGGGCAAAATCGTGGGGGTGACGACGGGCGCGCTGCTCGCGGGGACGCCGGCGCCGCTGGCCGTGCAGACCGGGATGAGCCTCGCGCAGATCGGCGAATTTTCGTTCATCATAGCGGGCGTCGGAGTGGAGACCGGCGCGGCCCATCCGTTTCTCTACGCCGTCGCCGTCGCCGTGTCGGCGATCACCACTTTCACCACGCCGTTCATGATCCGCGCAAGCGAACCGGTCGGCGCGATGATTGAGCAGCGCGCGCCGCACGCGTTGGCTCGCCTGCAGCGCGTCTATGACCTATGGGTCGAGCGCGTCAACGCGGGCCGCGCCGGTACGGACATTCGCCTGGGCGCGGCGGCGCCGCTCTTCTTTCTCATCGCGGGCGGTGTCTGCGTCGCCGCGGTGGTGCTCGCGATCAATTTCTTCGGCCGTCCGATCCAGCGGGAGATGCTTGCCCTTGGGCTCGCGCCGGTGCGCACGGCATTGGCAAGCGACCTGCTTGCGATGGCGGTGGCGGTGATTGGGATGGCCGCGATGCTGTTCGGGGCGCGCCAGCTTGCGGCCAGGCTCGCCGACCATCGCGCGCCCGCCGCCGCCGGCGGCGCTGTCACCTTGCAGGATCGGGAGCGCGGCGTGATGATGGAGATTCTGCAGCTCGCCATCATGGTCTGCGCCGGGATGCTGCTGCTCGCGGTGCTGCAGCCGTTTCTGCAGATTCGCGAAGGCGTGTCGGTCGTGATGGTGATGGTTTGTGCGATCGCATTCGTGCTCTGGCGCGGAGCCCGCCGCCTGACCGCCGCGGGGCCGCAGGGTTCAACTTCGATGAAGGCTTAAGACTGACGCGATGGCCGGTAAAGCTATAACGCTCGAATTGCCCGACGAGCTATGGATGATCCTCGCCGAGGTGGCCGACGCGCTCGGTATCTCCACCGCCGGCGAGGCCGCGGTGATCGCAATCGCCGAATGGACGTCGCGGCGCAAGTCCGAACTCGACGATCGCGATCCCGAGCAGCGCTACTTCGTCAACCAGGCGCTCGACGAACTCACGGCGGCCGCGGAGAAGAAGAAACAGGAACGGTAAGTTTCGTCGCGACGCTGACGGCGGCGATGCGGGATTAGCGCCAGGGCTCGTGCATCACTTCGGTGTCGCCGGTCTCCTGGTTGACCAGCAACAGCTCGACCTCGTGATAGCTGCCCTTGGGAAAGAAGATGTAGCCGCTCTGCGTAAAATCGTGGCGGACCTCGCCGCCCGGCAGCGCCAGCGCCTGAAGCTGCGCGTTGGCCTGCTGATCGGCCTTGCTCGCGCCATTTTGCACTCCGCTGACGATTCCCGCGCCGCCGCCCGCCGCCGCGCCGACTATCGCGCCGCTCGCCGCGCCGCCGATGCCTGAGAATTCGTTGACCACCGATCCGATCGCCGCGCCCAGTCCCGCCCCGAGCGCGCCTTCGGCGACCCCGCCGACAGCGCCGCTGGTCAGCGCCGCCTTGAGTTCGCCCGAGCCGCCGGCCTGGCGCGCTGCCTCGCCGGGAGGCAGTGGCGCGACGCGCGCGCCCGATTCGTTGAGCGCGAAGATCTGGCTCGGCACGACCGAACGGGGAATCTCGCTGCCGTTGGCGATCGAGACATAAACCGGCTGTACGTCGCCGATCGGTTGGCTCGGCTGCGTGGACACGTTGAGCTGACCCTCCTGCGGAGTTGCGACGATCTGCGGCGTGTCCTTAAGCGGCGCCGAAGCGATCCCGCATCCGGCGATCCCCAGCGCTGCCAGGAGGCCGAGCCATCTCTTGATAGAGCGAAATCGCGCGAAAGCCTTCATGCTTTATTGTAATGCCGGAGGCTGCGGCGCGATCAAGCGTCAGGCCGCTTGCCAAAGGCAGCTTGCGCGGGTATTACCGCGCCGTGCACAATCGCCCATCTGCGCCGCGACGCTGATTTTCGCCGTCACCGAGCGCGCGCGCGAGCAGCACGAGGACCCGCATGAGGGACCTGATGGACGCGGACGAAATCATAAGGAGACAGGCAGCGGCAGAGACGGCGCGCGCGCCCGGCGTCAAACCGAACGTCGCGGCCGGATGCCTCTATCTGTTCGCCCTGCCATTTTGCGGCTTCGGGATTTTCGCGCTGGCGACGGCGGTTGGCTATCTGCGCGCGGGCAATCCGGCTCAGGCGGCGTACGGAGCGCTCTTCGCGATCGTTTTCGGCGGCGTCGGCTTCGGCTTGGTCTATGCGCTCCGCCGCGGCACGCGAATGATGGAGGCGCGCGACCGCCTGCGCGCGGCCCATCCCGAGGAGCCCTGGCTCTGGCGCGAGGATTGGGCCGCGGGCCGCATTCCGGCGTCGATTGGCAACAGTCCGCTCATGCTGAGCGCATTCGCCGCGCTCTGTTTCGCCGTAAGCGCGCCCGGCCTTTACGCGATTCCGCGCGAGATGGCGCGGGGAAACAATCTCATCCTGCTAGTCCTGCTCTTTCCGCTCGCGGCGCTCGCGCTGCTCGGGCAGGCGGCGCGGGCGGCCGCGCGGCTTCGCGTCGTGCGCGGCGCGGCGTTCGAGATGGACTCCGTACCGGGGCAAATCGGCGGGACGCTCGCGGGCAAAATCGTCCTGCCCCAAAGCCTCCGGCCCACCAGCGGCTTCACGCTGGGGCTTCGATGCGTCAACCGGGTGACCTCGGGCAGCGGCGACTCCTCCTCGACCTGGGAGCACGTGCTCTGGAACGACGAACAGGCCGCCGCCTTCGACGGTGCGACGGTGCCGGTCGCGTTCTATATCGCGCCCGACACTCCCGCCTCCGACGACTCAAACCGCAACAACGAAATCATCTGGCGTCTCTCCGCGACCGCTCCCACGGCCGCCGGGCCGTTCGACGCGCTGTTCGAGGTCCCGGTCTTCAAGGTCGCGGAAACCGCCGAGCAGCGGCGTCTCGCTGAATCGGTGCGCGCGGCCGAACATCGGCAGACCGGAACCTACGTGCATCCGGAGGCCTCGCGCATCACGATGCATCTGACGCCGGGCGGAGCGACCGAGGTTTACTTTCCGCCGCTTCGGAGCCCCGGCGCGGCGCTCGTAACCGCGGCCTTCACCGCGATCTGGAGCGCGTGCTTGTGGCTGATGTTCGTGATGCGCGTGCCGCGCATGTTCGAAATCGGATGGGGTTTCTTCGACGCGATACTGGTGCTGATTCTGCTGAGCATGTTTGCCGCGGCACGGGTGCGGGTCGGCGACGGTGCGGTTACGATAGTGAAGTCGCTCGCGGGAGTCGTATATTCGCGCCGGCAAATCGCGGCGGGCGACGTTTCGAGCGTGGCCGCGGTCCCGGGGATGACTTCGGGCAATACCGTGTACTATCAGTTGCGGATTACCTGGGGTGGCGGGCGGCGTTACGACTTTGCCGACGGGATCGGCGACAAGCGCGAGGCCGACTGGCTCGCGGATCAGATAAGCCAGCGGCTGGGGCTCAAGCAGGAGTGACTATCGGGATAGCGGATTGAACAGGGCCGGGGTGGCGAAACGGCAGACGCAGGGGACTTAAAATCCCCTATCCGAAAGGATGTGCGGGTTCGACTCCCGCCCCCGGCAGCCCAGAAAACGCTTATTTGATGGGCACTTATCCCGCGCCGCGCTGCGCGGCACGACCGACCG
>Ga0335078_10010067_pt1 | contig 13996 bp, 8 predicted proteins | sample Lox_Sample_32_FD_206711 | JGI IMG/M metagenome (GOLD analysis project Ga0335078, IMG submission 206711) | Soil microbial communities from Loxahatchee National Wildlife Refuge, Florida, United States - Lox_Sample_3.2 | ecosystem: Environmental > Terrestrial > Soil > Wetlands | place: USA: Florida...
GGCGCGCCCAACGCTGATCGCATCGTGGTGCTGATGGGCTCCTCAGCCCTGGCCGCCGAAGAGTGCGTCGACGCTTTGCGCGCCCGTGGCGAACGCGTCGGTGTTATCAACGTGCACTTGTTCCGCCCCTTCTCCGCGAAGACTTTCGCCGACGCGATCCCGCCCACCGTACGCGCCATCGCCGTGCTCGACCGTACCAAGGAGCCTGGCAGTTCGGGAGAACCTCTCTATCAGGACGTCGTCACCGCACTGCAAGAGGCCGAGCAGTTCGGCCAACGTCCGCGTGTCATCGGCGGCCGCTACGGCCTCGCCAGTAAAGAATTCACACCCGCCATGTGCGCCGCGGTATTCGCCGAATTGCAGGAGCCGAAACCGCGCAATCACTTCGTTGTCGGTATCCATGACGACCTGACACACCACAGCCTGGATTTCGACGCATCCTTCTCCACCGAAGATCCCGAAACCGTGCGCGCCGTCTTCTACGGCCTGGGTGCGGACGGCACCGTGGGCGCCAACAAAAACTCCATCAAGATCATAGGCGAAGGCACGGACAATTTCGCCCAAGGCTACTTCGTCTACGATTCAAAAAAATCCGGCGCGATGACCATCTCGCACCTGCGCTTCGGAAAGAAGCCGATTCGTTCCAGTTACCTGATCACACGCGCCAGCTTCGTCGCCTGCCACCAGTTCTCTTTCCTCGATCGCATGGACGTCTTCGATCTGGCCGAGCCCGGCGCGACTTTCTTGCTCAATAGCCCATTCGGCCCCGCAGAAATCTGGGACCACCTGCCCACATCCGCGCAGCGCCAGATTCTTTCGAAGCATCTGCGCTTCTACGTCATCGACGCTTACAGGGTCGCCAAGGACAACGGCATGGGCGGCCGCATCAACACTGTCATGCAAACCTGCTTCTTCGCTCTGAGCGGCGCACTTCCACGCGAGGAAGCCATCGCCGCCATCAAGCACGCCATCGAAAAAACGTACGGCAAGCGCGGCGAAGCGGTGGTCGAAAAGAATTTCGCCGCCGTCGACAACGCGCTCGCCAATCTCCACCAAGTCACTATCCCCGCGAACGTCACCAGCACTTTCGAGCGCCGTCCCACCGTGTCGGCCCAGGCGCCCGAATTCGTGCAGAACGTTCTCGCACCGATGATGGCCGGCCACGGCGAAGATCTCCCCACCAGCGCCCTGCCCGCCGACGGCACTTATCCCACCGGCACTTCGAAGTGGGAAAAACGCAATCTCGCCCAGGAAATCCCGGTGTGGGAAGACGAGATCTGCATCCAATGCGGCAAGTGCGTCATCGTTTGCCCGCATGCCGTCATTCGGTCCAAGCTGTTCGAACCGGACCGCGCCGCCTCCGCGCCCGCCGGATTCAAATCCACCAACGCGCGCTGGAAAGATCGCGAGCAGTTCCGCTATGTCCTTCAGGTCTCGCCTGAGGACTGCACCGGCTGCGGCCTCTGCGTCCAGGTCTGCCCGGCCAAGAGCCGCACCGACCCGTCGAAAAAAGCCCTGAACATGTCCAGCCTCGCGCCCATTCACGATCAAGAGCGCACGAACTGGGATTTCTTCCTCGATCTTCCGCAATTTGACCGGACCATGCTCGCCGCCCACAACGTGAAAGACGTGCAACTGCTCGAGCCGCTGTTCGAATTCCCGGGTGCCTGCGCCGGCTGCGGCGAAACGCCCTACATCAAGCTGCTCACGCAACTGTTTGGCGACCGCACCGTCATCGCCAACGCTACCGGCTGCTCATCCATCTACGGCGGCAACCTGCCCACCACGCCCTACACCACCAACGCCGCCGGACGTGGCCCGGCCTGGTCCAATTCGCTATTCGAGGACAACGCCGAGTTCGGGCTCGGCATCCGCGTCGCGCTCGACAAGCAAAAGCAATACGCCGAAGAGCTGCTCAAGCGTCTCGGCCCGCAGGTCGGCGACGATCTCGCCCAAGCCATCCTCCACGCTGATCAATCCACGGAAGCCGCCATCGATGCGCAGCGCACACTCATCGTGCAACTTGATGACAAGCTCGCTCACCTCGACGGCCCGGAAGCTCGCGATCTCCGCGCCATCACCGGCTCGCTCGCACGCAAGAGCGTTTGGCTGCTCGGCGGCGACGGCTGGGCCTACGACATCGGCTACGGCGGCCTCGATCACGTGTTTGCATCCGGCCGCAACGTCAAGGTCCTGGTCCTCGACTCCGAAGTCTACTCCAACACGGGCGGCCAAGCCTCCAAGGCCACACCCCGTGCCGCGGTCGCCAAGTTTGCCGCATCTGGAAAGCGCGCTCCCAAGAAAGACCTCGGCATGATGGCCATGACCTACGGCACCGTCTATGTCGCCCACGTCGCCCTGGGCGCCAGCGACACGCAAACGGTAAAAGCGTTCCTCGAAGCCGAAGCCTACGATGGCCCCGCGCTGATCATCGCCTACGCCCACTGCATCGCACACGGTATCGACATGGCGCACGGTCTCGATCAGCAAAAAGCCGCCGTCCAATCGGCCTACTGGCCGCTGTTCCGCTACAACCCCGAGCTTGCCGCTGCGGGCAAAAACGCGTTCCAACTGGATTCGCGGCCGCCCTCCATACCGCTCGAAAAATACATTTACAACGAAGGCCGATACGAAGTGTTGAAGCGCAGTTCGCCTGAAACTGCCGCGGTGCTGCTTGCCGAAGCCCAGCACGATGTCGATCTCCGCTGGAAAATCTATGAACACTGGGCCAACTTCTCTCCCAATGCCGCACCCAAATCCTGAGCCGGCTCGTCAAGTCCGCTGCGAGCCAGGCGGCCGCCGTGCCGCGCTTTTCTTACGCTTCGATGAATGCGCCACGCCGGCGCGATCAGCTACATTGGATTCACGTGCAGAACTATGACCTGGTCGTAATCGGATCGGGCCCCGCCGGACAGCGTGCAGCCATCCAGGGCGCCAAGATGGGCAAACGTGTCGCGGTCATCGAGCGGCGCGAGGTGCTGGGCGGTGTCTGCGTTAACACCGGCACCATCCCCAGTAAGACCCTTCGCGAAGCCGTCCTCTATCTCTCCGGCTATTACTGGCGGAATCTCGGAGACAACAATCGCAACCATGACAAGATCACCATGGCCGATCTGCTCCGCCGCGTCCACTACGTCATGAAGACCGAAGAGGACGTCATCCAGTCGCAGTTGGCGCGCAATGATGTCGACCTCTTCCATGGCATCGCGAAATTCACCGACGCCCATACGCTGGTTGTCGAATCGCCGCGCGGCTCGCAGTCTTGCTCCGCCGATCAAATCGTCATCGCCGTCGGAACCCGTCCGGCCGATTCCGCGCAGGTGCCGCTCAACGGCCGCAACATCATCGATAGCGATCACATCCTCGATCTCGCGGAGCTTCCCTCCACGCTGATGGTCGTGGGTGGCGGCGTCATCGGCGTCGAATATTCCTGCATGTTCGCCACGCTCGGCGTGCGTGTCATCCTGATCGAAAAACGCCATCGACTGCTGGAATTCGCCGACTCAGAAATGGTGGAAGCGCTCTCTTACCACTTGCGCGACAACCGCGTCACCATGCGTCTCAATGAGGAAGTGCATAGTGTCGAGGAGACACCCGGCGGCGGCGTGGTCGCCAATCTGAGCAGCAACAAGAAGGTCTTCGGCGATGCACTGCTCTACGCCGTCGGCCGCCAAGGCAATATCGACGAGCTGAATCTCGCCGCCGCCGGAATCCAGACCGACGCGCGCGGCCGCATCTCAGTCGATGCCGACTACCGCACCGCCCAGCCTCACATCTTTGCCGTCGGCGACGTGATCGGGTTCCCCAGCCTCGCCTCGGTCTCCATGGAACAAGGCCGCATCGCCGCCGCTCGCGCCTTCGGCAAGCTGGCCCACGCCAACCCGGCCGGCTATCCCTACGGTATCTACACCATCCCTGAAATGTCCTTCATCGGCAAGAACGAAGAGCAGCTCACCGACGAAGACGTTCCCTACGAAGTCGGCTTGGCGTACTATCGCGAAATCGCGCGCGGCCAGATCCGCGGCGACACCACCGGCCGCCTCAAACTGATCTTCCATCGCGAAACCAAACTGCTCCTTGGCGTCCACATCATCGGCGAAGGCGCCACCGAACTGCTGCACATCGGCCAGGCCGTCATGATGCTCGGCGGCACCATCGAATATTTCGTCGACACGGTTTTCAACTACCCAACGCTCGCCGAATGCTACAAAGCCGCCGCCTTCAACGGCCTCAACAAACTCTCCAAGTTCGACTGCTGAGCCCCCGGAACAGCTGGCAGCGGTACACTAAAACGAGTTACCCCAGGAGCGCCAATAAATGCGCCCGCCATCGCCAATCGCCGCGCTGGTTTTTACGCTCGCCGTCGCGTACTGCCAAAACGACGCTGATTTAATCCAAAAATACCAGCAAGAAATCCAGGCCAACCGCTCCAACTCGCGCGCCCACTACGAGCTCGCCGAAATTTATCTTCACCAATCGAACTATCAAACCGCGGCAAACGAATACCGCATGGCCCTGAACGGCGACCTCGAGCCGAGACTGATCGAAACCCTCTCGCACCTCGGGCTCGCGAAAATCTTCGACCTCAGCGGCCAGTCCGACCGCGCCGCCAATGAACGCCGGCAAGCGGCGCGTAGCTCCGAAAGCCAAACCCTGCGAGTCTCAACTCCCCAGCCCGCTCCTTTCCCCATCAGCCGCACCGACCCCGAATACTCCGACGAAGCCCGCGCCGCCGGACTGGAAGGCATCGTTTTCGTCACCGCGAACATCCTCCCCGACGGCACACCGGATAGCGCGCGCATCCAGTCTCCGCTCGGCCTCGGACTCGACGAAAAAGCGATTCAAGCCGTCAACCAGTGGCGCTTCCCGCCCCGTCTGCTCACCCAAGCCGCTACAGTCGTCGTCAACTTCCTGCTGCCCGCGAAACTCTCGCGCTGGCATCTGGTCGCCGCAACGTTCCAACCGCCTGAAGGGGCCACGCGTCCAATCTTCCTCACCGAACCGTATCCGCTTGGCCCGGGCGTCTCCAACAAAGCGATCGACGAAGGCTGGGTGATCTCCGCCATCCCGCGCTCGGCCACCGTCAGTCTCCAGTTCGTCATCAACGAACGCGGCGTCCCCACAAAATTCCAAATCCTCCAAGTCTCCGCCGACGTCTGGGGCGACGAAGCCATCGCCGTAGTCCGCCGCTGGCGCTTCACTCCCGGCAGTAAAGACGGCCAACCTGTCCCCGTCCCCTGCACCATCGACCTGGTGTGGGGCCAGAAGATCTGGACCCCCGAGACCCTCGCGAAAGTCCACGAATCGATGCTTCCCCCGACTCCAGAACCTCCTAAGGCCTCCGCGTCCCGCACGCCCCCGACTGTTACCTCGATCTCACTGCTTGAAGGCGACACGCCCCGGACGCCCTATGCCGTAGTCATCAGCCTGACTATCGGAACCGATGGCATGCCCACCAACCTGCGTATTTTGCGCAGTCTCGGCGCCGAATTCGACGCGCAAGCCCTGAAAGCCGCGCGCCAATGGCGCTTCCAACCACCCCTCCTGAACGGCTCCCCTGCGGCGTTGCCCGCCAACCTCGAGCTCGATTTCTCCGCAACTCAATGACATCCAAGCGCTCGGCCCTCCCGCTCCGCGCGCGCTCTGTTATCGTGAATTTCGCGTGCCCACGGGAATCAACTCCCGCGCCCGACAGTACTCGCAGTACCGATTATTAAAGTTTTGACGCCGCTTCCCACAAAGCCCCCGTTTGCGTCATGCCGCACCCAACTCACGCAGCCATTGACAGCCGCGTTACACTAGACCCTGGTTATTGTGTGTAGGTGGGCACGCCCCTGGCGTGTAGCGTTCCCCACTCCTGGGGACGTTAAAGTAAGGTAACGGAAAAAAGGCCGCGAAATTTGCAGCCCCTTGAATCTTCAAAAATGCCCCGTCCGCGAATGCCAATCCCCCCCCTCGCATTCCTAGCGCTGCTCCTGGTCCATCCCGCCTCCCCGCAATCCCACATCGACGGCGTCCCCGCCTCCTCCCTCCCCGCCAAAGAAGCCCTGACCTACACCGTCGAATGGCGCCTCATCTACGCCGGCAACGCCTCTCTCAAAGTCGACCCTGTCGGCTCCCTAGACGGCTCTCCCTGGCAGGTCAAACTCCACCTCGAGTCCGCCGGCCTGGTCTCCAAGCTCTACCGCTTGAGCGACAACTACGATGTCAAAATGGACGGCCACTTCTGCACCTCCAGCACCGAACTCGACGCCATGGAGAAAAATCGGCACCATGACACCAAAGTCGAGTTCGATCGCGCACACGGAAAAGCCAGCTACCAGGAGCGCGACCTCATCAAGAACACCGTAATCAAAACCGCTGAGACCGACATCCCGCCCTGCGTCAGCGACATCATCGCCGCGCTCTACAAACTCCGCACTCTCAAGATCGAGCCAGGCCAATCGGACCAGATCAGCGTCAGCGATGGCAAGAAAACTGTTTCCGTGCGCGTGGAAGCGCAGGCTCGCGAGAACATTAAGCTCAAATCCGGTACGTTCGACACCGTCCGCTGCGAAGCCAACATCTTCAATGGCGTGCTCTACAATCGCAAAGGTCAGTTTTACGTCTGGCTCACCGACGACCCGCGACGCCTCCCGGTCCAGATCCGCGCGCGTATGAACTTCCCCATCGGATCCATCACGCTGGAGCTCGAAAAGGAAGAGCATCTGTGAGATCGTTCTGGCTGATTTTCTGCGCACTCGCACTCTACGCGCAGCAGCCGCCCGCTACTCCCTCAGCTCTCCTCAACACCAAACAACTTCTCGATTCGTATTCACGTTCCATCCAGCTCATGGAATCCACCGGCGTCGCCTTGCCCGATCTCGCACGCGCTGGCGCACCTCTGGTCGAAAGCGCCCGGCAGTTCTCCGATAACGTCCGCGCCGATCCCGCCAACGCCGACGCCAACTATACCTTCCTCGCCAACCTCCGCGCCTTCATCGCGCTCTCCGACGCCGTTCCTAAGCCATTCCCGTTTTCCGAAGAAGCGCAAAAGCAGCTCCACGAGCTGCGCGATATCGAAGCCCGCCTCGACGCCCACTTCCGCGCGTTGATCGATCAAAAAGACCGCCAGCTCCGCAATCCGGACCGCGACAATCGCGCGCGATACTCGGAACAAAACACCCGGGCCGGTGCGCCCACTCCCGGCAAGCCTCGCATCGTGTTCCTGGGCGACTCCATCACTGACTTCTGGCACCTCAACGAATATTTCCCCGACCGCGATTTCTTGAATCGCGGCATCAGCGGCCAGATCACCGGCCAGATGCTGGGCCGCATGGAGTCCGACGTGATCCGCCTCCAGCCGGCCGCGGTGGTCGTGCTCGGCGGCACCAACGACATCTCTCGCGGCGTCCCGCTTCCGACAATTGAAGACAACCTCGCGATGATCGCCGAACTGGCCACGTATTACAAAATCAAAGTTCTGTTCTCATCGGTACTTCCTGTCAGCGACTACCACAAGGACGTCGACCCCAGCTACGAGCGCACACGTACCCGCCCGCTCGCAACCATCCGCTCGTTGAACGATTGGCTCAAGGCCTACTGCGCGAAACGCAACCTGGTCTATCTCGATTACTACTCAAAGCTCACCGATAACTCAGGATTTCTCAAAGCCGACCTCGCCGATGATGGCCTGCATCCCAACAGCGCCGGGTATCGCCTGATGGCACCCCTCGCGCTCGACGCCATCAACAAACTCACGGCAACTGGCGCCCCAGTCCCGGAACAGAAAAGACACAAATTGTTCGGGAAGTAAACCGGCTACTTGAAAGCTTCCGGCGTAAAATCGTCTTCCTTCAGCGGCAGGTTGTAGCGGATCTTTTCGAGCTTCAGCACGGTCCGGGTTTTCCGCGCGGCATCCTCGATCTCGATCGTGCGCGGTGTCAAAATCCCATCCACTTTCTGAATATCGGTGGAGTGAATCGTTCGGATGAGCTTCTGTTCGTGGTAATTCTCAATCTGTACGACGACATAGTCGTCCTTGCGAATCGAGAGCACCGACCGGTCGTACTGCGAAGTCTTGGTCCCCTTCGGCCTCGATTCGATCTTCCAGCACGGCGCGCCGTCCACCGCGCTGGTGCCCGCGAGCTTGTAGTCGAACTGATCGACATCGCGCTCTTCGATGTCTTCGAAGCTGTAGCCGGTTCCGAATAAACCCGTCGCGCGATCCTGCAGCGCGATGGGCCGGTTGCGCCCGATCGCCGGAGTCCACATCCATTGATCGGATGCGTGATCCCGATGGTTCACAATCAGCAGCGCCACGCCTTTGATTTCAGGCGGCGCTGTAAAACGAAGAATCGCTTTGCTCTCTCCGAACGATCCGATGCGCTGGAACGTCCAGCGCTTGACAGTGCTCTGATTGGAGGAACTGATGACCTCGAGTGTCCCCTCGTATTCGAGCGACTTCGATCGCGCCCGGGTCTGCGACTCCGTGACAATCTGTCGCGCATCTTGCGCGCACGCAAGCGAGGCGAGCAACAATAAACCAGCGACGATCCTACTCATATTCGAGGGCTTCCACCAGCGACCCGCGCACCGCCGTCTCCGCCGGTCCAATCGCCGACAGAAACGCGACCCCAAGAATCACCGGCAGCAGCGCCAGCGCGATCGGATACGGGTACTCATAAGCGAGCCGCAGGCCCGCGATGTCTTCGGCCACAATCTTCAAACTGAAGTACAACTGAAAAGCTCCGAACGCCAAACCCAGAATCAGCCCAACTGCGGCAATCGACAACGCCTCCAGCCAAATCGTATGCCGGATCTGGTTGCGCAGCCCGCCGACCGCTTGCAAGACGCCGAGCTCGCGCCGTCGATCGGTGATCGAGACGGTCAGAGTATTCACGATCCCGAGCACTGCCACCAAAACCGCAACCGCGATTTGAATGTAGGTGATGCCGAACCATTGATTGGTCAGTTTCAGAATGTACTCACGCACATCGCGATTCGCCAGCACGAACATCCGCCGCTCGGAGCCGAACTTTTCGAGAATCCTCCGCTTCACTTCCGCTTCGGTCGCGCCCGGCGCCAGATACAAGCGGAAAATGTTGACCGTATCGTCATTCCAATAGCGCTGGTACAAACTGCGATCGATCAGAAGGCTGCCCTGCTGGTCGGAGTAGTCGATCACGATTCCCGCGACCGGCAAATGCAGCACGCCGCCAGGACTCGGAACGTCGATGACATCGCCGACCTTCACGCCCCGCAGCAGTGCGAAGTTCTCGGACGCCAACACTCCGCGTCCTTGCGCCGTCTCGCGATACATGGTCTTCGGATCGCCCGCGATCACCGGTGCTTCCGTGTGCCGCACCAGCGATTCCACATCCGCGGCGACGAACAGAATCGGCGCGCCGCGCACTTCGATTCGCGCATCGCGCACGCCTTGCACATCGGCGATTCCGGGAATCGCGCGCAGCCCGGCTTCCATCGATCCGGGAAATCGAAAGCTGCGCGACGTCAGACTCTGCGACGGCGTAACGAAGAGATCGGGATTGCCAACCACCTTCAGCCAATTGAAAATCGAATCGTAGCTGGCGCGCGTCAATCCGCCGAGCGCGACTACCAACGCGAGAGAAAACATCAGTGCTGCAACGGCTCCCGAGGTACGCCTCGGCGCCTGCAGCAGACTATCGGCTGCCAGCGTTCCTTCCACCGGCCGAAGCCACTTGAGCACCGGCCGGAGAATGCGCGCGACCAGGAGCGCCAGCGACGGCGTCAACAGCAGCATTGCGAGCCACGTGAGCCCGTCGCCCGCGTACGCAAGCAGCCGGTACTTCGAAAGCAGCACGCACACGATCGCCGGGACAATCAGCGCCAATGCAGCCAGTCGCCGCGCTCGATTCTCGCCAACGCTCAATTGCTGGAATTTGCCTTTCTGCAACGCCTGCACGGGATCGACGCGCGCAGCGCCTCGCGCCGGCAGGAATCCAGCGATCACGCTTGTGATGACGCCGAGCACAACCGCGAAAATCAACAGCTTGGGATCGGACGAGATTTCATCAGCGCGCTGCGCAATGCCATAGACCTCGCCCAGCAACGCCCCGATATAGCTGGTCATCACGCGCGCGATCGCGATTCCGAGCAGCAGTCCGAACGCCGAGCCGAACAATCCGGCAACCGCGCTTTCCGCAAGAAAGATAGTCCGAATCTGGCCGCGCGTCGCTCCGAGAGCGCGCAGGATCCCGATCTCCGAGCGGCGCTGCGCCACGGCAATCTGGAATGTGTTGTAGATGATGAACATTCCGATGAAGAGAGCGAAAGCGCTGGTGATGTCGGCAGTCAGCGAGTAAATGCGCGAGATGGATTCGAACTGCTGTCCGCGCGCCGACGGTTCTTCTACCTGGAATCCCGGCCCGAGCATCGCGTTGAGCTTCGCGCGAACATCGGTTACGCTCGAGCCAGGTTTCAGAGTTATGTCGATGCGATCGAATTTGCGGCCGCGCCCGAACACCTTTTGTGCCGCGTAGACATCCATCACCGCGAGATTGCCGCCGAAGGCGCTGGTCAGCCCGCCGGTCTTCATGATGCCTCGGACCGTGAACTGCTTGCGCCCATCCATGGTGTCCATCGGAATTACCGAACCGATGCCGAGATGGTTATCGCGCGCGAACGTTTCGGTAATCATCAACGAATCGGGCTGCGCGAGAAAAACCAGTGGATCGTCGATGATGGCCCGGTCGCCGCTGGCAAGATCGTAGTCGCGCAGATTGCGGTCGCCGGTCATGTCGACGCCCAGGATCAGAAGGTCGCCCTGACCTTGGAGCCCCGTGCTCACCACTGCCTCGATCACTGGAACCGCGACACGAATCTCCGGAACGGACTGAACGCGTTCCAAAACATTTTCGTCGAATCCCGTTTCGCCGGCCGAGATCTGCAATTGCGTCGCGCCGGCGATCCGGTTGACGGTTTGTCGAAACGCGTACAGCACGGACTGATTGGCCGTGTGCATGCCGACGAACACAGCCACGCCGAGCACGATTCCAGCAAGCGTCAGAAGCCAGCGCAACCGGTGCCTGCGGACGTACGGCCAGCTAATGAGTTTGAGCAGAATCATGCAGCGTCAATCCGAGTTTGCCGGCGCGGTCTTCTTCGACGTGTCCGTCGCACAGCGCGATCACGCGCGCGCAGCTTTCGGCCACATGCGCATCGTGCGTCACCATAAGAACAGTGGAGCCAAGACGCTGGTGCAGGTCGCGAATCAACTTCAGAATCTCGGCGCCGGTGTGCGTGTCGAGGTTGCCGGTGGGCTCGTCGGCCAGCAGCACCGGCGGATATACCGACAGCGCTCGCGCGATTGCACAGCGCTGGCGCTCGCCGCCCGAGAGCTCATCAGGCAAGTGACTGGAACGATGCGAAAGCCCGACCAGCTCCAACAGCTCTCTCGTGCGCTCATCGATCTGTTTCTTCGGCCAGCCGCGCAGGTGCAGTGGAATCGAGATGTTCTCCCTCGCGCTCAGAGTGGGAAGGAGATTGAAGAATTGAAAAATGAAACCGATCTTGTCGCGACGGAGGCGCGTGAGCTCATCGTCGGAGAGGCCGCTCAGCCGCGCGCCGTCCACTTCGATCTCGCCGGAGGTCGCCGTGTCCAGGCCGCCGATCAGGTTCAGCAGTGTCGACTTGCCCGAGCCCGACGGCCCGATGATGGCGGTCATTTCTCCGCGCGCGATTTCGAGGTCCACGGATTCAAGCGCCGTCACTTGCGCTTTGCCGGAGAAAATCTTGCTGACTTGAGCGAGTCGAATCACCTATTAGCTATCATGTCTTATCGCGACACCTCGTCGCAGAAACATCACAGCTCATGCGCATAGGAATTGACGCCGGAGGTACGTTCACCGATTTCATCGTGTATCACGATGGCGGGCGGTTGGAGACGTTCAAGCTGCGATCGAACCCGAAGTCGCCGGCGAGCGTGATTCTGGCGGGAATCGAGAAAGCGGCGGGATCGAAAAAGGCCGAGGTGATTCATGGTTCCACAGTTGCTACGAATGCGCTGCTGGAACGCAAAGGCGTACGCACGGCGCTCGTGACCACGGCGGGGTTCGAAGACGTGATTCACATCGGCCGGCAGAATCGCACCGAGCTGTACAACTTGCGGCAGGTTCCGCGAGTCCCAATCGTTCCGCGCAAGATGTGCTTCGGGGTGCAAGAACGCGCCTGGTTCGACGGTACGGTCGCCGAGAAGCCGACGCGCGTGGATCTGGCGCGATTGAAGGCGCGGTTGCGGCGGGCACGTGTGGAGTCCATCGCGATCTGCTTTTTGCATGCCTATCGCAGCGCCGCGAATGAGAGGCTGGTGGCCGAGGCGCTCGAAGGGCTGGGTTACTTGTGCTGTTCGCACGATGTCTGTCCTGAGTTTCGCGAGTATGAGCGTTCGTCTACCACGCTGATCAACGCCTACGTCGGTCCGCTGATGGATCGCTATCTCGGCGAACTGGAGCGCGGGGCGCATAATTCAATTTCGCACTCGATTTCGATCATGCAATCGAACGGCGGATTCATGTCGACGCAGGAAGCGCGCCGGGATGCGATTCGCACGGTGCTGTCGGGACCGGCCGGCGGCGTGATCGGAGCGCTGGAAGCCGGGCGCGCCTCGGGATTTCCGCGCATTCTCGGATTCGATATGGGTGGTACGTCCACCGATGTGAGCCTGTGTGACGGCCAGCCGCGGGAGACGATGGAGGCATCCATCGATGGGTTTCCGGTACGCGTGCCGATGCTCGATATTCATACCGTGGGTGCGGGCGGCGGATCGATCGCGCGCGTCGATGAAGGCGGATTGCTGCGCGTTGGACCGGAGAGCGCGGGCGCCGATCCAGGTCCGGCTTGTTACGGCGTGGGCGAGCGCCCCACAGTGACGGATGCTCACGTGGTGCTGGGGCGAATCGCCGCGGATCAGCTTGTCGGCGGCGAAATGCATCTCGACGTCGCGCGGGCGGCTCGCGCCGTGGATACCATCGCGCGCGAGTTGAAGATCGGTCGCGTGGCCGCGGCTGCGGGAATCGTGCGCGTCGCGAATGCAAACATGGAGCGCGCCATTCGAGTGGTGTCGGTGGAGCGGGGGCACGATCCGCGCGACTTTGCGCTGATCGCGTTCGGTGGCTGCGGCGGTCTGCACGCCTGCGAGATGGCGCGGGAACTTGGGATTCGGACAGTGCTGGTGCCTGAATATGCGGGGGCGCTTTCGGCGCTCGGGATGCTGATTGCCGATCATGTGCGCGATTATGCGGCGGGGGTTCTGAATCGGCCGGACATCGAGCTCGAGTTTGCGCGGCTGGAGCGGATCGCGCGTAAGGAGCTGCGCGGCGCGGAACTGATCCGGTCGGCCGATCTTCGCTACGCGGGCCAGAGTTACGAGTTGACCATTCCCTGGTTCGCCGAAGATCCGGCCGCGCAGTTTCATCGGGAACATCAGCGAGTTTACGGCTATTCGAATCCGAAGCGAGCTGTCGAGATTGTGGCGGTGCGAGTGCGCGCAAGGTTGCGGACGGAGAAGCCACGAACGGCGCGGAGGGCGGTGAAACACAAAGCGGGAAGACCGCAAACGCGGCGTATCTACAGCGCGGGGAGCTGGCGTGAGACGCCCGTTTACTCGCGTGTGCAGTTGTCGAGTTCGGTGCAGAGCGGACCGGCACTGGTAGTCGACTACGGCTCGACAACGTTGATTCCACCGGGCTGGAAATTCGCGCTGGATAAATCCGGCACGCTGCGAGCCCAGTGCTAGAGTAGGCCCTGTGGCCGCTCGCAATACCGCGATTCTGCTGGTGAGTTGTCCGAAGCGGAAAGAGCTAGTCCCCGGCATAGTCGATTTCCTTTACTCGCACGGCGGCGATATTCTGCATGCCGATCAACATCACGTTCAGGATCAGAGTTTGTTTCTGATGCGCGTGGAATGGGCGCTCGAGGGTTTCGATTTGACGCCGGATCAGTTTCCGGATGCGTTCGAGCCGGTGGCGTCGCGGCT
>Ga0335078_10010068_pt1 | contig 13996 bp, 12 predicted proteins | sample Lox_Sample_32_FD_206711 | JGI IMG/M metagenome (GOLD analysis project Ga0335078, IMG submission 206711) | Soil microbial communities from Loxahatchee National Wildlife Refuge, Florida, United States - Lox_Sample_3.2 | ecosystem: Environmental > Terrestrial > Soil > Wetlands | place: USA...
CGGCTTTCCGAGCGCACCAACAGCTCAAGCGCCTTATCCACGATGGCGCGCTTCGTGTTGAGCCGCGTCAGCTTGCGCGCTTTCCGCACCAGCGTCTCGTCAATTTCAATGTTGGTTCGTCCCATGCGAAAAGCATACACCATTTCATAAGAAATGGGTGTATGTTTCCGCCAGTCAGGCTGTTAACCACAGGCTCATTCAGCCACACGTTCTCATCCAGCTACACTGTCCTGCCCAGCCTGGCGAATGTCAGCCCGGGCCTTCCGAGGGATCTGCTTTTCTCGTCTACCGCCTTTGTCTCTGCGAATCTTGCATCTTCTGCGCCCTCAGGCGCTTTCTTCCTCTGTCTCCTGACCTTACCCGGCAAGCTCAAGTCCTCAACTTTCGCACTAGCTTGCACTCTTTTGCACCGTGCGATTCGTCAACCCTTTTGCAATCAATAAGTTGCGCACTCTTTGTGCAAAACACCCGGGCTCGCATACCCCGGTGACCAGCCGTGGCTCCCTTTGGCTGGCCGGTCGGCACTTTTTCACGGGACACGGAACACGGGTCACGGGCACGGAACGCGTCTTCCGCATGGAACAAATCTCCAAGTTGCACGTCATCACCAGTACGAGCGCCCCGATGCCTCCACACCCAAGACAAGCATTCGCATCGAGGCCGCCCTGTGGGGAAATTCGACTGAGCTACTGAGGTGACGTCCATGCGCAAATTCTTCCTGTGGTTCGCGGCGGCCATCCTGATGGCCGGGCTCGCCAATCTCCGCCCCTTGCTGCTTCGCGCCGATGACTCCATCCAGGGCGACTGGTCCGCCCGCATCACGACTACGTCCGAAGGCCCTTGCCTCCATCTCGAGCTGGAGCGCTCCAGCTGGGGCAATCACAGCCGCTGGGGCAATACGCACAAGCTCAGCGACTTCACTGGCCTCGACGCCAGCCTCGCCGCCAAGGACGGGCCAATCCACTTCGAGATGCGCCGCGATGCCGGAACCATCAGCTTCGACGGCCGCTTCAACAATGGCGAAGGCCACGGCAAATTCACTTTCGCCTCCAGCCCCGACTACGTCCAGGGCATGAAGGCCCTCGGCTATTCCAACCTCTCAAATGAACAGCTTTTCGGCTTCACCATGCACGATGTTTCCCGCCAGTTCGTTAAGGACATGGCCGACGCTGGCTACCCCCATCAGGATACCGACCAGCTCATGGCCTTCCGCATTCACGGCGTCTCGCCCGAATTTGCCCACGCCATGCAGCAGCTCCTGCCCAGCAAGCCCTCCGCCGACGACTTGGTCGCTTTCCGCATCCACGGTGTTTCTCCGGAATTCACCAAAGCCATGACCGACGTGCTTCCTGAAAAACCGTCCGCGGACGGTCTGGTCGCCATGCGCATTCACGGCGTGAATCCCGAAGACACCAAGCAGATTGACACGTTGCTCGGAAAGCGCTTCGACGTGGACCAGCTGGTGGCGTTTCGCATCCACGGCGTGTCGACGGAATTTGTCCGGGGCGTCCAGGACTCCGTAGCGAAAGATGTCTCAGCCGATGATCTCGTGGCCATGCGCATTCACGGCGCCGACCCCGCATTCGCCAAGGGCATGAGCGCTCTGCTCGGCCGCCGCGTTCCCGTGGATGAGCTCGTTGCGTTCCGCATTCACGGCGTCAGCCCGGAATTCACCGAGCAAATGCAGCAACTCGTCTCCAAAGATCTCTCCGCCGATGAACTTGTAGCCTTCCGCATCCACGGCGTGAGTCCTGAATTTGTGCGTGGCATGAACGACGTCGGCTACGCGAAAATTTCTCCCGACCAACTCGTGGCCATGCGCATCCACGGCGTGGACGCCGACTTCGTCAAAGAGGTCCGCAACCACGGTGTGAAAGACGCCACCATCGACGACCTGATCGAGATGCGCATCCACGGCAGCTACCGCCGCGCCTCGATATAGCCCGCGCCTCGCGGCGCGCCTGCCGCGACGTTTACAGTTCTGCGGCAGCACCGTCCGTGTCTGTTACGTGCCTATTCAGTCTCGCGAGTCGAATGCCGAGTCTACTAGCGCTGGTAGTACCAACCCGGAAGCGATAACGTTTCACTCTTCGTCGAAGAACAAAAGACCGACAGGAGCTGGATCGATGTCGCGCAGGCGCAAGCCCTTCAAGACGCATTCCTGTTTTCGAACGCTTTTATTTTTTCCCGCGTTGAGTCTGTTCCTGTTTTCTGCGGTCCTTCCGCTGCCGGCACAGACGCCGGATGCCGCTACTGTGCGGGGGCAAGTGCTGGACCAGAGTCATGCGGCGTTGGCCGGCGTGGAAGTGAAACTCACCAGCAAGCTCACCGGTTCAGAGCGTAATGTGGAGACCGACATGGCCGGGAACTTCGTTTTCTCCGGAGTGGCGATCGGCAGCTACTCCATTCAAGCGCACAAGCAAGGCTTTGCCGATGCGAACCGGAACATCACTTTGCTCGGCGGCACGACGGCGGATGTGGAGTTGCAGCTGAGCGTGGCCGCCGGCCAGGTACAGGTCGTAGTGACCGGAACGGCGGGGGAAATTCGCACGGACGAGCCACAGCTCGGGGACCGGCTGGGACAGGAGCAGATCCAGCAGATGCCGCTGCTGAATTCGCGGATTACGTACCTGCCTTTGCTGAATGCGGCGAACCGTCCGGCGATCAACATGGGCGACGTGTTCATGAATGAGGATTTGTTCACGACGAACGGCTCGGGCCGCCGGCAGACGGCGTGGGTGGTGGACGGCAGCACGTCGAATGACAGCTGGGGACGGCAGACGATCTTCTCGAATGTGCCGCGAGACGCGGTTCAGGAAATGACAGTGCTGGAGAACGCGTTTTCCGCGGAATTTGGCGCGACAACGGGCGGCGTCGTAAACATCGTCACGAAAAGCGGCGGGGATGAATATCACGGAGGCTTATTCGGATTGTGGAGACCCAGCGACCTGGGAGCGAAGCTGGCGGGATTTACCACGACCAATGCAACGAGCGGAAACCAGATTGTGACCGATTCGCTGGGACAGATCGGAGCGTCGTTTGGCGGACCCATGCCGAAACTGGCAAAGACCTACTTCTTTTTTGCCGGAGAATACAGCCGGCAGGACCGTGGCTCGCCGGTTATTTCGCCGCTCGATCCGGGGGTTTTCGTGGGGCACTACGCAGGCTGGTTGTCGCTGCTGCGGATCGATCACCAAATCAACGACGCAAACACGTTCTTTTTGCGTGGGAACACCGATAGTTTCCACGATACGAACCCGAATGGGACGGTGGGAGGAAACAACCTGCCGACGGTTGACCGGATTTTCCGGCGGCGGACGTACACCATTGATGCCGGGGAAACGGCGGTGCTTTCCCCGACGCTGGTGAATACAGCGCGGGCCACGTTTCAATTGGCTTCGCCGATCACGCAGTTCGATCCAGTCGTTTTTGGAACCCAGTTTGTGGTGCCAATCACCGCGGTGGGCACGTTTACGAGCGGAACATCTCAGTCGGCGCTGCTTCTAAACCGACAGTACGGCGTGAGCGATACGGTTGCGATGACGAAAGGCGCGCATCAGTTCAAATTCGGCGCGGACGTTTCGCATGCGCACAACGGCGGGAACAGTAAGGAGTTTGGAGGGCCGATCTTCCTGGGGCAGTTGACGTACAAGACGTGCACGCAGGCCGTGTCAGTCTGCGAGAGTTCCGCCTACCTAAACAATATCGGAAACGTGCAGCAATACACGCAGAGCTTCGGCAATGGCAGCTATACGGTGGACGACACGCTGTGGTCGCTCTTCGCGCAGGATGACTGGCGTGTCCGGCAGGACTTGACGCTGAATCTCGGGCTGCGCTACGAGCGGCAAACATTTACGGATGGCGAGAAGAACTTTGCGCCGCGCGTGGGATTCGCCTACAAGGTGCGCGGCGATGGCAAGACGGTGATTCGCGCGGGATTTGGAATTTACTACTCACAAGTGGTGGACAACTCGGAGGCGAACTACGCGCTGAGTGGTCCGACCGGCGTTTTCAACTACACCGCGCAAGCCGGCCAGGTCGGCTTTCCCACGAGCGTGGCGGCGGTGCCGCTACCAGCGTTTCCGGCGGGCGCGGTGTTGCCGGTGCGGACGATTTATATTCGGCCGGGACGGGCGGCGTACTACAACCAGTTCTTTCCGGTGGCGGACCTGATCGGGTATCCAAACGCGCTCTTGAATCCGTATTCAGAGCAATGGACGTTCGGCTTCGAGCGGCAAGTGGCCAAGGGCTGGGTGCTCAGTGTGGATTATGTAGGATCGCACACGGTGCACGTAGTGAGGCCGCTGGATGTCGATCCGCCGACGCCGTACATTCGAACGGCTCAAGGGCAACCCCTGAGAACCGCGCAGGCCGCCAACTGCACGAGACCTCTCTGGGTACTATTCTACGCGAACCTGGGTATTACTTGCAGTGCGACCCCGACCAATCCGCCGCAGCCGACACCGGCGTATGGAGTGATCACTTCCGACGTGAACAACGGGTATGTGTATTACGAGGCGCTGAACGTGAACCTGAGCCATCAGTTCTCGAAGCATTTCGCGATGCTGGCGAGCTATGTGTACTCGCACACGATTGACAACGTGGACCCCGACGCGACCGGGCAGAATCCCAATGATCCAAACTTCGCCGGGAGCATCGAAAATGGCAACGCACTCTTCGATCAGCGGCACCGGTTTGTCGTGAGCGGGACGTACAGCGCGCCGCTTGGTTTTCACGTGGGAGGGATTGCCACGCTGGCGTCGGGGCTGCCATTCAACTACACGACCGGAACGACGAACAGCGGAGACAGCGGAGCGACGACGGACCGGCCGGTGATCAACGGAGTCGTGGTCGGGCGAAATGCAGGACGCGGGCGGCCGATCTATGATTTTGCGCCGTTCGTGGAGAAGGAGTTCCCGATCAAGGAGCAACTGCAGGTGCGGCTGCGGGCAGAAACGTTCAATGTGTTCAACCACGCGAATTTCGTGGGATACAACGGAATATACGGAAACAATCCGACGCCGAGTCCGACGCTTGGCCAGCCATTGACAGGCATCACCAACCAGCTACCGGCGCGCTCATTTCAGTTTTCAGCCAGGTTGCAGTTCTAAAGGAAACCGAGCCGAGCCGCAGACCATTTGCATTTAGTGCTGTGCAGTGCCGGGTGCTAATCCGGCGCTGATGCTTCGCTGCATTCAGACTGACCTTGGTGGCTGGACTGCAGATGAGTGGATTTGCGAGATACAGTAGACGCGGAGGAGGGTAAGGATGAAGAAACGGATCCTCGTGGCATTGCTCATTGCTACTGCGGCAGTCGCGCAGCAAACCCACAATCAATATGAGCCGCCGAACGCGCCGGGCGCCGGCCAGAAGCTGCTGGCGCAATTTGCGGGCGACTGGGACGTAGTCAAGACGTTTTTCCCAATGAACGGGAAGCCGATCGAGACAAAAGGCATGTGCAAGCAGTACATGATTCAAGATGGCAAGTTTCTGCAGTCGGATTTCGTGTTCTTTAATGCTGATGGAACGAAAACCACCGGCACCGGCATCTCCGGCTTCGATTCGAAAACGAATCGCTTCACCACGGTGTGGTACGACTCGCACCAGACGACCATGTCGATTCGCCAGAGCGACGGCACGTTCGACGGCAAGAACATCGTTCTATGGGCCACGCCCCTCGACACCGAGCATCCCGGGCGCAAGACCGTCGCGCGGGCGCACCTTGAGGAAGACGGCCGCGTTCTCCTGCATCGCCATTTTCTAATCAACGAAAAAGGCGAGGAGCGGTTGATGATCGAGCTGCGGATGACGCGAAAGTAGCTTCTTTAGCGGAGGAAGAATTCCAGGAGTTCGTGAACGGAGGTTAGAGCGAGAGGCGAGAGACAGAGTAATGCGAGGCCGCCGCCGACGATCAGAATGGCGGAGCCCGCGAGGCCAGTTTCCCGGCGAGAACGGCAAGGAGCAGCTGGCGAGCTCGGACAAAGGAGCCGTTCGACCCGGAGCGAAAGGTCGCGATCGTCCGCAAGAAGAGACGTAGAAAGATACGGTAGCTCAGGACTGGCACCGAGGCGCGCGACTTGCACCAGTGCGGCGGCCAGAGAAACGGCTCGGAGCGGATCTCCGGCGGTGGCTTCATCGTCGGCCGCCCATTCGGAAAACCTGGACCAGGTACGCTCCAAATCGCGAAGTGGATGGAGAAACGGAAGCAGGTCCGGTGCGAGAAGAAAGAGGAAGCGTTTGAAATTGTCGCGGGAGCGGCGATGAGCCAACTCATGGGAAAGAACAACGCCGAGCTGGTCGGGACTCAATCCGTCAAGCACGACCTGGGAAACGAGAAGCCTGGGACGAAGCACACCGGACATGGCCAGAAGAGGGGCTTTGGCGTCAACAACGACGAGATCTGAAGGGGCGCCAGAAGCCGGATGCTGCAAAACGGCCGCGGAGCACAAGCGAACGTGGCGGACAGACGCCAGCACGGCGCGGGCGGCGCGCGTGGCAGAGATGAAAAACAAACCTGCACCGAGGATGCCGAACAGGATACATAGGGAGCCGACGCGTTCCGCGGTAGCATGCGGCTCCAGCCAGAGATAGCTGGGAATGCAGAGCGCCAGAACGAAAAGCGCTCCAAAGAAAAACGGCAAGAGGCGCACCGCCAGCAGAAAACGCGCGGCTGAGCGCGGGACGGTTTTTTCGGCAGAGCGAATCAGAAAATCCGACAAAAGCCAGACAAGCATGCTGGCCGCCGCGTTCAAGAGAAAGAAAGAAGCGAAGCTGAGGCAGACAAGACGGAGCGCGTAGGACAGCGTCACGGTTGCTCCTGGCGTTCGATTTCTTTGCGACGCGCGCGGATCTTTTTTTCGAGTTCGTCAAGTAGGGTGGCGTCGTGCGTGCCGACGGCGTCAAGCAGGCAGGAGAGCAGGAGTTCGCGAGAAGGGTTGGGGCCGGCGAGGAAGCCGGCGACGAGGTTGCCGGCGCGCTGGCGCTCCCATTCCTGGCGGGAAAGGTGCGGGGAATAGAGGAAGGCGCGCTGGGACTTGCGGCGATCGAGAAGGCCTTTTTTATAGAGACGATCGAGCGTGGTCATTACGGTGGTGTAGGCAAGAGGGCGCTGCAGTTCGCTGACTACGTCGCGGACGGAGCAGTCGTTACGCGACCAGAGAATCTCCATCAATTCAAATTCGAGGCTGCCGAGAGCGACGGATTCGCCGCGGCCACCGCGCCACCCAATGCGATTTTTCAAGAAACGAATCATAGCTGGCTTGACGAGCGCTCCCGAACCAAGGCGATTGATTTTATGCTTTCCGGTAAAGAAGTGTGAAGCCAAAAAACGGCCTGCCGGAGAAGCGGGCACGGGGTTTTGTTTCTTCGCCACCGAGAAGATATCAGAAATCGCGTGTTTCGATGAGCAGGATTGACGCAAGAAGAAAGACTCCGGCGACGGACAAGCTCGCAAGGATGCCCAGCCAGGGTAAATGGGCCGAAAGCAGGAACGTGTTTCGATCTATCGACAAATCGCCGGTCACGAGCCGCCAAACGTTGAAGCGGCGAAGCCAATTGTCGAATAGCATTGCAGCTAGAAGCACGAACCCAAAAGCGAGCGCAGGAGCGGTGTATTCGCCCGGAACCAAAGACGAAACCAAAACTGCCATCGCGAAATAGATCAGACCGCCTCCGACCAGGAGCAGCGCGTATGACCCGACCTGCTTTATAGAAATCGGCACATTTGCGCGGAGGGAGATCACAAGAACGGCAAGCCACGGCAGGACACCGAGCACGATCGCCTGAAAGACGCCCATTGCCGCGCGGACAAGCATGAGGCGCACCCTGCTGACGGGCAACGTCAGAGTTAGAGAAGAGGTTCCAAGGGCTTTCTCGCGAACGAGTCCGCCCATTCCCAATAGGACAACCGCGAGAATCCACATGATGACAACGTATTGCTGATTGACGAAGAGAAGGAAGTGGAATTCTGACCTCCATTCGGAGTGCCTGACTTCTTCCGGGCACGGAAAAGTGTTCAAACAAGAGATGTAAAGCGCATGGTGGACAAAGAGCGAACAGAAGATGATGAGAGTAGCGAGAGAAGTTAGGAATCTGGAGCGAGTCTCGAGCCAAGCTTTATACCAGAGCACGATTCAGTTCTCCCTGACCGTTTCCAGAAAAACGTCGCGAAGACCAACGGGTGCAACCTCGATGGAAACGGCGCTCAAATCATGTGCACGTTCGACCACGGCTTCGGCATTGCTGCTGGCGAATACGCTCATTTGATTTCCGGCCGTCTTGATTCTTTCGACGCCTGAAATTCGAAACTCGTGTTCGGGCGGAGGTGCAGGGAAAACCATATCGACTCGCCGGTAGGATTCGCGGAGTTGGTCGACCGAGGCATCCACGAGAAGACAGCCTTTCTCGAGGATGCAGATGTGATCGGCGACCCGCTCGACTTCAGCGATCTGGTGCGAAGAGAAAAAAACGGAGACGCCCTCGGCGGAGCACGATGTGAGCATCCGCAATAGGTACTCGATGCCTACGGGATCGAGTCCCTCGCTAGGCTCATCCAGAATGAGGAGGTCCGGGCGGCGGGCGAAAGCCAGCAGAAGAGCGAGCTTCGTGCGCATACCCTTGGAAAGCGATCTTACTTTTCGATTGGCGGGCAACTCAGAGTCCAGAAGGAGTTTCTTTTCCATGGCTATACGCCAGTCCGAGTAAAAGGAACGGGCGAACGCGATGGTCTGCGCGACAGTCATGTAGCCATACAGGGATTTGTCCTCCGCGACGTAGGCGACTCTCCTTCGCATTTCGCGGTTCTGTACGGCGTCTGTGATCTCTTTTCCCAATACAGTGCCCGAACCGGCAGTGGGCCGGACCAGACCGAGCAGCATTTTGATGGTGGTGCTCTTGCCCGCGCCGTTTCGCCCGAGAAAGGCAGTAATCCGATGGCGGCCCACCGACAGATTCAGTCCTCGAACAGCGTGTGCGCCGCCGTATGATTTTGCGAGGCCGCGGGTGACGATGACGGGTTCGTCAGTCATCGCTTCCTGACAATTTCAGCCGGGAAGAGAAGTTCTGCTTCGAAGGCCCGGCGGATCTCTTCATCGAGAAGGCCCTCGTCGCGGAGCCGCTCGATAAGGTCGCGAATTCTGCGTCGAGCCACGTGAACGGAGTCCGTCAAGAAGCGGGTGCGGCGCTTCACGCAGACGAACGCGCCAGAGCCCTGGCGCAATTCGAGAAGACCCTCATGTTCCAACTCGGAGTAGGCCTTGGCGATGGTGTTTGGACTGACGACGAGCTCCTCGGCAAGAGTACGGATACCGGGCAGCTGGGAGCCATCCTGCAGTGCTCCGGTTTCGACGGCGTGGCGAATCTGCTGCATAAGCTGGAGGTAGAGAGGGTGGCCGGTCGTGGGATTCAGCTTGAAAAACATGAGGCGTTAACTGTATCAGTGTAAAGATACAGTATAACAGTAGAGGGGTCAACGAAGCGGCTGGCAGGTAAGAAGCTCTTTCAGGGAGCCTTCTGCGCGCAGGAGGCCGCCGCGCTCGAGCTGAAGTGGACAACCGTCAGCGTGCATTCCAGACCACTGGCGAGATGGATCGTGGCGCGATAACCCGACGAACGGGTTAGCTCGGGAGCAACGGTAATGTGCGAGCCGGTCAGCCAGCGCTGCGTGAACGGAGACAGAGAAGACTCCTTGGCGAGACGCTCGCCAGTGAGCTGGAGGTTCGCGGTGGTTGGCTGAAATTTGTCGAGCGCGTGGCGAGTCTCCTGGAACGGCTCCCAGCGCGAGAAGAGCAAGCCCGCGGAGGCCGAAAAACTCCAGAGAATCGTCAGCGCAGCGAGCGGCAGAATGCAGCGGAACATCCACCGGGCGCTACTTTGCGGCGGCGTTCGAAACAGCCAGTAGCTCTGGAGCAGCGCAAGAAGCAAGGTGGGGACAAAGAGCCAGAGTACGTGCCCGCGGGCAAAGTCGATGAGGGTCGCGAAAGCGAACGGGTTGAGATGGAACGAGGAAACCACGAGATCTCTTAGTGTTCCCGTGCTTTGTGCCAATTCTTCTCCCAGCGATACGCCACCGGCACAGGCAAGCGAGACGACGACGGTTACCGGGACGGCCCAGACGGCGGCGCGCACTGTGCCATTGGCGGCGCACGCGCACCAGAAGCAGGTAAACGTCAGGATCGCGAAGAGGATGAAATCGTCGGACAGGGAATGGAGGTCAACATACATCAGCGGCGAACCGTAAACAGCTCCGCCGGCAATCATCGCCAGAACCGGGAATGCTGCGGAGCAGGCCACTCCTGCGAACATCGCCAAGAACAGCTTGATGAGCCATTGACGGCGCGCAGAAATGGGAAGAGTCATGTGCCAGGCCTGTGTTCCTGAAGTTCGTTCCTCCCCCAGGGAAAGAATTCCGGCGAGACCGGCCATGGCGACGCAGAGGGACACCAGCGGACCGAGTAAGACCCATTCGAGCACAGTGCGCGGCTCCGGGACCGGTGGGGCGGGCAAGAGCCTGAAGATGGCCAGGGAGGCTACGTAGCTGACAACCAGCAACGCGACCAGCCAAAGCGGCCGGAGCAAACGAAGCTCTTTGCGAAGCAAGTTGAGGAAGGCGCCGGTGGGCCGAGGTCGCAGCCATTGCGCCAGGGATTCCGGCACCAGCGCGGGGCCGGCAGTGAGAATATCGGCGTCCGAATTCCCGCCAGTCACCTGGAATCGCGCCAGTTTTCTCACGCCAAGCCAGAGCATTAAGGCGGCAAAGCCGGCGCCGAGGATGGAAAGTAAGGCGATGGACAGCGCGGTGGATCCTGTGCGCACTTGCGGCTCTTTTCCCACGCCCCCGCTGAATAGCATGCCGAAGAAGAGGACGAAACTAATGAGCACGAGACTGCCCAGGGTCGATTTGGTGCCCAGAGTCCAGTAGGTTGCCGAGGCCATCGCCACGACGACATAGATCAGGGCCAACACTTTGTACGTGAGGTGCATGTGCGGCCAGGTGACGGAGAACATGACGACGCTGGAAACCAGTCCCGCGGATAAGACCGCGGGGACCATCACGCTCATCTTCTCGGCCCAGAGCTGCATGCGGCTGAGGGGTTGGGTGAGCCAGAGAGAGAGCGTGCGGTGATGAAATTCGTTGCCTAGCGAGAGCGTGGCAAGCAGTGGAACACCAATGAAAAGGCTAACAAAGCTAAGCGGCTCGGCATAGCGGTGCGGCAGGACGAGCGGCGACGCTCCGACGAGCACGACGGCGCACCACGGCCAGAACAGGGCCCGCACTTCCTTCTTGATTCGCACGGTTCGCGCGCTCATCCTTACGTTCACGAGCCCCTCCTAGGATTTCAAAACCGCCACGAAAACCTCTTCGAGGGTCAGCGCCTCTGTGGTGAGCGCTTCGGGATGGTGCTGGCGCAGGGACTCGATGAGCGCGGGACCGCCGCCATTCACGAGCAACTCCAATTCGCGGCCCTCGCGGCGCACGCGCAGGGCGGCGCGGAGATCGAGATCGGGCGGAGTTTGCGCGAAGCGCGCGCGGATTTTCTGGAAGCGCTGGCGGGCCTCGTCAGCTTCGAGTGTCAGCACGGTGCGCCCTTGATCCATGATGGTGAATTCGTCGATCAGGCCTTCGAATTCCGTGATGAGGTGGGTGGAAACGAGGATGGTGCGGTTGCCGGAGTTGCCTTCCTGATAGGCGCCGATGACCGTTTCGATGAACTCGCGCCGGACGATAGGGTCGAGACCGGACGTAGGTTCGTCGAGCACCAGGAGGTCCGTCTCGGGACAGATCGCGGCGATCAGGCCCAACTGGGTGCGCTGGCCTTTGGAAAGAGCTCCGGTGCGCTTGGCCGGATCGAGCTGGAAGCGGTCGAGCAGCTCCTGCTCGGTCTTGTGGTTCCAGTGCTCCCGGAACGACGCTAGATAGTCGAGCGTTTCGCGGACGCTCATCCAGGGATAAAACGCCAACTGGTCCGGTACGTAGGCGAGGCGGCGCTTCACGTCCACCTCGGCTTTTGCGGGGTCGAGACCAAAGACGCGGACTTGGCCACGCTGCGGACGCAGCAGATTGAGCAGGCACTTCATGGTGGTCGTTTTGCCCGCGCCGTTGCGGCCGAAGAGTCCGTAGCAGCGACCGGGCAGTACCTGGAAGCTCAGGTCGTGGACGGCCTCTGCCTTTCCATAGGCGTAAGCGAGATGCTCGACCTGGATGACGGGAGTAGGAGCGTTCATGCTTCAGCCCTCCTTCTGGTTTTCTTTCTGACTCTCGTGGGCCCGCCGTTTGTCATCGAGCGCCTTGATGCGCTCGTCAACCAATTCCAAAAATTCGGGACCGGGCACCTGGAGATGGTGTGCCATGACGATGGCCTGGTCGATTTCTTCGACGAGCAGCTCGCGGCGGACTTCCTTGCGCAAGGGCGAGTGATTCTCTTTGAGGAAGCACCCTTTGCCGGGTTGTGCTTCGATAACGCCGAGGCTTTCGAGTTCGCTATAGGCCTTGGCGATGGTGTTGCGGTTGACGCGAAGCTCCTCGGCCAAGGGACGAATGGAGGGAAGGGCCTCGCCGGGCTGGAGCGCGCCAGAGGCCGCCGCGGCCTTGATCTGGTCAACGACCTGGAGGTAGACGGGCTTGCCGGATTTGAAATTGATCTGGAGAAACATGGTGGCTGCGATGCCAACTGTCCTATGACACTGTGACAGTTAGATGAGAGAGTGTCAAGGTTTTTTCCCCCAGGACGTTGCTGGCGGGGCGGGTCACTGCCTCCAACGAGAAGACCGCGGCCCGACGCGACGTTGTAGGATGGACGTACGCGCCGTTTATTTCATTGTTCCTAAAAGAGTTAATGGTGATGGGGCCCACTGCGTGTGCAAACAGAACTTTTTATTGAACAAAAGGGAGACTAGTTTCGTCTATACCTAGAGCAAACTAGTCTTAGGCGAAAGGGGTTGTTGGCTGAAATGACAAAAGAGACGCAGCGGGACCTGTTCCCGGGGGCGCTGGAGATGATGATTTTGCGGACGTTGAAGCAGCAGCCGCTGCACGGGTATGCGCTGGCGCAGCACATCAAGCGGGTGTCGGACGATTTGCTGCAGATTGAGGAGGGCTCGTTGTATCCGGCGCTGCAGCGGTTGCTGAAGGCGGAGCTGGTGAAGGCGGAATGGGGCGTGTCGGCAACGAACCGGCGGGTGCGCATTTACCGGCTGACGCCAGCGGGCGTGAAACATCTGGAGAAGGAAGTGTCGAGCTTTGAGCGGATGCTGAAGGGAATCTCGCGGGTGCTTGCGCCGGAGGAGCCGTGAACTGGATCAGGCAAATGCTTTCGCGGCGGCGGATGTATGGGGAGTTATCGGAGGAGATTCGTGCGCACCTCGAGGAAAAGGTGGAGGAGTTGGTGGAGGGCGGGATGGCACGAAAGGATGCGGAGGCAGCGGCGCGGCGGGAGTTTGGGAACGTGACGCTGACGGAAGAAGAGGGGCGCAACGTTTGGAGGTGGCTGAGCATGGAGAACTTTCTGGCAGACGTGCGCTATGGCTTGCGGATGCTGCGGCACAACGCGGTGTTTACGCTGGTGGGGCTGCTGACGATTGCGGTCGGGATTGGCGCGAACGCCGCGGTGTTTGGTGTGGTCAACAGCGTGTTGCTGAAGCCATTGCATTATCCGCACTCGGAAGAATTGGTGTTTCTGCACCAGATTGCGCCGGGCGCGGCGGGATTAGCGGATTTTGAGAACGGGCTGCTGCTCTCGCCTTCGATGTATTTCACATACGCGGAGAACAACCGCACCTTCCAGGCAGTCGGCATCTGGGACGTCGGAACGGCGAATGTTACGGGTGTCGCCGAGCCTGAACAGGTGCGTGTGGCGAACGTAAGCGACGGCCTCTTGCAAGCCCTGGATGTCGCCCCGGAGCTCGGCCGCTGGCTCTCTGCGGCTGACCAGGTGCCCAACGGTCCCGCGCGCGTGATGCTCAGTCATGGTTATTGGCAGCGCCGCTTCGGCGCAGACCG
>Ga0335078_10010069_pt1 | contig 13996 bp, 13 predicted proteins | sample Lox_Sample_32_FD_206711 | JGI IMG/M metagenome (GOLD analysis project Ga0335078, IMG submission 206711) | Soil microbial communities from Loxahatchee National Wildlife Refuge, Florida, United States - Lox_Sample_3.2 | ecosystem: Environmental > Terrestrial > Soil > Wetlands | place: USA...
GAGCGATAAATGGCATCGCGCGGTTAATGTAGTCCCAGAGCGTCGGTGCGTACGGCCAATAGCTGCCGACCGAAGGCTCGGGCCGGTCCGCGGTCAGCGTGCCTTCGCCGCCCATGAGTTTGGGAAAGCGGCCTTCGCCCTCGCCGAACGTGCCGTGACAGGCTGCACATTGTTGGGCGAAAACATCGGCGCCGTGGTCCACCGTGCCTTGCCCCGGTGGCAGGCCGGCGCCGTCGGCGCCGCGCACATCGATATTCCAGCCGGCAATCTCCGCAGGCGTCGGCGCTTTGCCGTAGCCGAATTGCCCGGGACTGCCGGCATGGGCCGTTGCCGCGAGCACGGTAAATGCGCCAGCGAGCGCGGCCGGCGCCAACAGAAGCCGTCTAGCCGATCTGGACATCGAACACGCTCCCGTCCGGCTTGACTTGCCAGGTCTGAATCGAATTGTTGTGATAGATCGAGTTGAGCCCGCGCACTTTGCGCAGCTGCTCGATGGTGGGCTGTACATAGCCGGTTTCGTCGACGGCGCGCGATTGCACCAAGGCCGGAGCGCCATCCCACCGCCACGGCATCGTGAAGCGCGTGAGCGCCTTCGACAGGATCGGCTCGTCCAGTTGCGCCGCGCTCCAGTTGACGCCGCCGTCGAGCGACACATCGACGCGTTTGATCTTGCCGCGGCCGCTCCACGCCAGTCCGCGGATTTCATAAAGCCCGGGCGCGGTCGGTGGCTTTTCGGGGCAGGGGAAGGTAACGACCGACTTGGCTTCGTTGATCCAGGTGAAGCCGCGCGATTTTCCGTCCGCCATCAGGTCGGTGTATTTGGAGGTCTCCTCGCGCGTGAAAGTCGGTTGATCGCCGATCTTGAGCCGGCGCAAATATTTGATGTTGACGCTGCCCTCCCAGCCGGGAACGATCAGGCGCAGCGGGTAGCCTTGTTCGGGCCGCAACGCTTCGCCGTTTTGCCCGTACGCCACAAGGCAATCGTCGAGACATTTGTCGAGCGGCAGGCTGCGGTCCATATGCGCGGCGTCGGCGCCTTCGGCCAGCACCCACTTTGCCTCTTTCTTGAGGCCGACCTCATCGAGCAGGGTCGACAGCTTGACGCCGGTCCATTGCGCGCAGCCGATCATGCCGTGCGTGAATTGCAGCGAGTTGAGCTGTGCGCCGCGCCATTCCATGCCGCCGTTGGCCGGACACTCGATGAAGTAAATTCGCGAAACCGATGGAAAGCGCAGGATATCGTCCATCGTCAGAACGAGCGGCCGCTCGACGAGGCCGTGGATCAGCAGGCGATGCTGATGCGGATCGATATCGGCGCGGCCGCCGTGGTAGCGCTCAAAGAACAAGCCGTTGGGCGTGATGATGCCGTGCATGTTTTGCAGCGGCGTAAAACTGACCGAGGACTGCGGCGTCGCCGTGAGCCACGGCACGTCGCGGCGGATGACATCGCGCTCGAATTTCGAAGGGTTGCCGTAGGGGCGGTCATCGACGCCCGGGCCGATACTTTTCGACCAATTTGGATCGGCGGGCGGTGAACTCTCGGCCGCTGTCGCGCCCGTTCGGCCCAGCAACAGACCTCCTGCCGCGGCGGCGCCGGCGCGCAAAATTGCGCGCTTGGACGCTTTCAGGTCATTTCCTCGATAGCCGTCTTGGCGCTGACCGGACTGCTCTCGCCAAACCGGGCTCATGGGCTTTCTCCCTTGCGCCGCGCTCCATCGAGTGCTGCGACGGGCTTGTGTTGCCTTTGTCTAGCGGCCACGTCGTCTTGCGGACTTCTGGCCTGCTGCCCCGCCCCTAGCAATGGTCCTTACTTTAGTCAATACTAAACAATAGCGCAGGTGTTATACTGCGATTCGCAAATTCCGATGCGCTCGTCATGGATATCGCACACACTACGCAAGGCACGGCCCGTTCATCCCGCACAGCAGCAGCGGTGAAGAAACCGAATTCCGGTTTCGATCTGCAGTTGCTCACTCGTCAGGCTGCGGCGGCGGCCCGTATGCTCAAACTCATCGGCAATGAGCGCCGTCTGCTCATTCTTTGTTTCCTCGCCGCTAACGGCGAGATGCGCGCCGGCGATCTGATGAGCGTGGCGGGCTTGAGCCAATCCGCATTGTCGCAGCACTTGGCGAAGATGCGTGCGGACGGTCTGGTCGCGTTCCGAAGAGAATCCCAGACGCTGCATTACCGGATTTCAGATCCGCGCGCCGCGCAGATCCTCAACGCGCTGAAGGATATTTACTGCGGCGATCTCCCGCAAAGGCCCAAACGGCGGCGCTGACCTGCGTCGCCTTACGCGGCGGTAAGGCCGCACCGTTTCAAGAAATCCACCGTGAGGGTTGCGCACTCTTCCGGCTTTTCGATCTGCAGCAGGTGCCCGGTCTCGGGGACGAAGCTGTAATCGTAGCCGCCCTCGGTGCCGAGCGCCCTGTTGGCCGGGCCGGTGGTCGAGCCTTTCGTGTTCGGGTCGCAGCCGATCAGTTTGACCGGACCGCCGAACGCCGAGGCCGCGGGCCACAGATTCAGGGAGATCGCCTGAGCGTAGATTGTTGCTTCGTTTTCAGGATCGCAGACGAGTTCGTAGCCGTCGCCATCCGGGCTCTTGCGCAGCACCGAGCGCGCCATCAGGTCGTACGCGCCGGGCACCCAACGCGCCGCTGCGCGCGACTGCCGGTACTCTTCGGCCAGCTCTTCGATGGTGTTGAAGCGCCGGCGCCGTGCCTTGGCCCAGGCGGTCAAGCGTTTCTCGAATGCCGCCATGATGTCGAACGTCGGATGTCCAGGCGGCGGCACGTTGGGCGGATCGAACAAGATGAGCGCATCCCAGCGCCAGCCGACCTCGATGGCGTGCTTCATCGCCGTGCGGCCCGACATCGAGTGAAAAATTCCCGCCGTCGGTTTTTTGCCGAGGCGCGCGTTGACCTCCTGCACGACACGTTCGAGATCGCGCACCAGCTGTTCGTAGGTGTGATGCGACGGCACCACTGGAACATTCTGGCCGTGATTGCGAAAGTCGAATACCAGCAAGTCGAACTGCGGCAACAGATGCTGCCAGTAAGGGAAATAGGCGTCGGCGGCGAAACCGTTGCCGTGCGACAGCAAGAGGCGAACGCCATCGGCGCGGCCGTGGCGGCGCATGCGAATGCTGGCGCCGTCATCGAGCGCGACGTCGAAGGTCATGTGCGGCGAGGGAAGCTGAAACTGCATGATTATTCTGGCTGGATTGGAGCGCTACCGGGGCACCGCTTATGGCGGCGGGCGGCGGCGCGGTCAACCTTTGCGCCACGTCCCGGATGGGCCATGGTTGCATCTAGGATCCGGGCACCGGGCGGGCTTGTGCTGATGCGGATTGCGCTCTCGGCCTCGATTGTGTTGGCAGCAGTGCTGTGTGCGGCGAGTGCGCTCGGCGCGCCGGATCGGCTGTTCGTGAGCGTGCGGATCACGCCTGCCGGCGAATACACCTCGGAGATCGAAGGACCGGCGGTCGATGCCGTCGGGAATTTGTTCGTCGTCAACCTGCATCGCGCCGGCACCATCGGCGAGTTGCCGCCCGGGGCATCGTCCTCTCGGTTGTTCGCCGTGCTGCCGGAGGGAAGCATCGGCAGCAGCATACGGTTCGATTGCGAAGGGCGGATGTTCGTGGCCGACTACCGGCGGCATAATATCTTTGTGTTTGATCCGGGCTCAAATACGCCCAAGCTTTACTTTCACTCAAACGAGTTTTCGCAGCCGAACGACCTTGCCATGGCGCGCGACGGCACGCTGTTCGCGAGCGATCCGGATTTTACCCGGCACTCCGGACGCGTCTGGCGCATCGAACGCGCGGCGGACGGTGCCGCCATCGGCGCACCGATGCGCAGCGCGCGGCCGATGGGAGAAACGAACGGCATCGATCTCAGTCCGGACGGCGCGACGCTATACGTGAGCGAAACCGAGACGCGCGAGATATGGGCTTATCAGATCGATGGCAAAGCGCTCACCCATCCGCGCCTGATTGTCCGCTTCCCAGCCTTCAAGGTCGATGGCCTGCGCACCGACCGGGCCGGGCGTTTGTTTGTGGCGCGCCCCGGAGCTGGTACAATTGCGATTGCGTCTCCCGACGGAAAGATTCTGCGCGAGGTGGCGCTGCAGGGAAAGTACCCGACCAACCTGACGTTCGGCGGCGCTGACGGTCGTACCGTGTTCGTCACCCAGGTCGACGGCGGCTTCATCGAGGCCTTCAAGACCGACGTGCCGGGGCGCGAGCCATGCTGTGGTTCGCGATGCTAAACAATCCCGCGAGATTTGCTTGGGCTGGCTTGCCGAGCTCGCGCAACGTTCGAAGGCTGGTGGGCGCTGTAGGGATTGAACCTACGACCTCTCCCGTGTGAAGGGAACGCTCTCCCGCTGAGCTAAGCGCCCGTGCCTGTTCGGCAGATCGGCTGCATTTAGGGAGTGCCTCGGCGGGGTGTCAAGCGAGCTTGAGGCGGATATTTTTCAGTTCGTCGAGGCGACGCGCGAGGCGCCCGATTGCAGCGCGCGGATGCGATCGGCGAGCGTGCGCCGCTGCTCGGTGGGCTCGATCCTGGCCGGTCCGGCTTCGCCGCGGCCCATCGCGATCGGCGGGCTGCCATTGGCCGGCACCGCGGCAAGATTGAGATCGTGGATGCCGGCGGCCAGCATGGCATCGATCGGCGAATCCGGTCCTTCGAGTGCCGCGGTAAGACGGGCGACCTCGGCGGCGACGTCGTTGATGCGCTCACGCAACAACGCGTTCTCGACCCGCTCCGACGCCCAGCTCGACTCGGCCTCGCGTTTGAGGTCGGCCATGTCGGCCTCAAGCTTGGCGCGCACCTCATGGGCGGCGGCAAGTTCGCCTTCGAGGCGGGCGATTTCTTCCTTGTGCCGTTCCACGCTGCGCGTGCTGGAATTCGACATCTCGTCGCGCAGACCGTCGTGCGCCTTGCGGGAGGCTTCGGCTTCCTGACGCAGGCGTTCGATTTCATCGTCACGCTGGGCCATGAGCCGGCCCTGTTCGCCGAGGCGGGCCTCCAGTTCCTGGACGCGCTGATTGAACTGTTCGGCTTCGGCCGTCTGCGTCACGAGCTGCTGTTCAAGGTCGGTCTTGCGCGCGTTGAGCAGCCCGAGCTGGCCGCGCGCCTCGGTGAGATTGTTGGCTGCATCGCCGCGCTCACGGGTCAGCCGCTCTTCGGCCTCTTTGACCGTTCGCTCGTAACCGGTGACGCTGACCTTCATGGCCTCGACCTGCGTCCGCAAGGCGGCGAGTTCGATACGCTGGCTGTCGGACGCGATCGACTGGTCGCCCAGTTCGCCGACCAGCTTGGCGAGCTCGGCCTCCTTATCGGACAGCGCGCGCTCGGCATCGCGCAGCGCGCCGGTCTTGAGCTGAAACTCCTGTTCGGTGGCCCGTAGCTGTTCGGCCATCGCCTTGTCGCGCGCTTCGAGCGCGAAATACGCAGCCGTCTTTTCGCCGAGCTCTTTCTTGAGCTGATTGATGGCGTCGGTTTTCTTGCCGAGTTCGGCGAGCTGCGAGGTCGCGCGCGCCTTCATCTGCTCGACGCTCATTTCCAGGCGCCGCGTCGACATGGCGAACTCGGCGCGGAGCTGATCCTTGTCGGCGCGGATTTCCGCGATCGTCAGCGGGGTAGCGGCTTCCAGCCGCCGCACCGTGAGGCGGACGGCCCGGTTATGCACCAGCGGAAAGAACATCAGTGCGAGCAGGGCCGCGACCAGAAAGCCGATGCCGAAATACATGATCGGTTCGACCATAACGCTACACCTCCAACGCTCTCGCGGTCCTCGGCTTTGGGCGGCAGACACAACAACGCGAGCGAGCATCAACTTGCCACGCGCAGGCAAATCCTACCACATTCACCGGCCATTAACCTAAATTCGGCCGTGCGAGCGCCGGACGGCAGGCGGGACGCCGTCCGGGCCGGAGGCCGGCGCCGCTCACGTGGTCAGAACGGATTCCAGGTCGGACGTGAAGTGAATTTCAGGTAGCCGAGGTTGGCCCCGAGCCGCAGCCCTACGCCAGTGCGGATCGGTACCAGGACGATGTCGTTGGCCGCGAGCGCAGTCATGCCCAGACCACCAACAAAATAAGCGGAGCCATCGATGCCGCCGAAGCGATCGTAAATGGCGTCGGTCCGCGGCAGGTTATAGACCAGCATCATGGTGCGCGCGCCGTCGGCGCCGGCATCGAAGCCGATCGTCGGTCCTTCCCAGAACACGCGTCGATCGCCGGCATTCTTGGTGTAAAGCGTGCCGTCGCCGTAGCGCAGCCCGCCGACGAAGGCGCCGCCGGCTTCTTCGCCCAGTATGTAGCCGTTCGGCTGACCCCACTGGCTGCCTGCCCGCTGCACGATCAGGGCTAGCCCGCGCGACACGCCGCCAAAAAAACGATGCCCGGCCTCGATCAACTCGCCCGGGGAAAATTGATCGTCGCGCGGCGGCACAGGATGCGGGGTATAGGCGGGCGCCGGAGCTGGTGGCGGGGGCGAATAAGGGCCTGCCGCAGGCGACGGATAGGGCGGGGCGCCCGGCGGCGGGTAGGGCGCTGCCGCAGGTGGCGGATAAGGCGAGGCTGCCGGTGGGTAGGCCGGTGCCGGTTGTGCGGCTGCCTGCATAGCGATGGCGCCGGCGAAGAGAAGCGCGACGGCGGCAAGGCTGGCGGCGAATTTCATTGCTGTCTCCGGTCTTAACGCCTTGCTCATGGGCTGCGTCTAAGTGTCGGCAGGCCGTTCCGAATCAGTCGAAGCGTTGACCAAAACTATGACGTCAGCACGGCGAGAACGAAAGCAAAACCGCGTGCGCCGAGCGGGCTTTGCCGTCGCGTTGGCGCTGTTGGGCACGACAGCGCCAGCATTCGCGAGCTTGACGAAGCGTGTCGTAGTCGACTGGCATTCCGGATTGGCAATCGACGGCTATGACCCGGTGGCCTTCTTTACCGAGGGCAAACCGGAGCTTGGCAGCGGTAATTTCGAATTGCGTTACGCCGGTGCCGTCTGGCGGTTCGTAAATAGTGGCAATCGGGCCGCCTTTGCGCAGCGGCCCGACGTCTACATGCCCCGATACGGCGGCTACGACCCGGTTGGTGTGGCCAGGGGAGTTGCGGTGCCAGGAAACCCGCAGCTGTGGGCGATTGTCGGCGAGCGACTGTTTCTGTTCTACGACCGCATGGAGCGTGGCAAATTCCTGTCCAATCCGGCGCGTTACCTCGCTACGTCGGGGCGCCGCTGGCCCGATGTCATGAATTCGCTCGATCCTTAAGGCGCGCCGTCCTTTGCCTCACCTGAGGCGATAAAGGCGGGGATCAGGAGTTCCGGGGTGCCGTAGCGAAGCGGCTTGCCATCCGGCGCCAGCATCTCCCCGCCCGCCGCGACAACGATCGCGTGGCCGGCGGCCACGTCCCAATCGTGGGTCGGCGCGAGCCGGGGGTAGATGTCCGCCGTGCCCTCGGCGATGCGACAGAATTTCAGCGCCGAGCCGCAAGCGATGGTCTGCGGTTGCGGCAGACTTTGCAGATAGGCTTGGGTGCGCGGGTCAAGATGCGACCGGCTCACCAGCGCGACGGGCCTGTGTTGCGGACGCTTGCGGGTGCGGATGCGCTCAGGCGACGAAGTCGTCCCATCGGCGGCGAATGCCAGACGCGCAGCGCCACCGCCGACCATGCCGCGCCAGATCGTGCCGTTTGCCGGTGCCACGATGACGCCGGCGAGCGGTGCGCCGTCCGCCATCAGCGCAATGGCGATAGCGTACTCGTCGCGGCCGGCGATGAATTCGCGCGTGCCGTCGAGCGGATCGACTAGAAAATAACTAGCACCGGCGGCGACATGGCGGTGCTCTGCCTCCTCTTCGGAAACGATCGGAATCGCAGGCGCGGCCCCAGCGAGCCCAGACCGAATTGCGGCTTCGGCTTCGGTGTCTGCGGACGTCACCGGCGAGCCGTCCGCCTTGTAGCGGACGCCGCCGCGGCTCGATGCGGCACGGATCGCGAGCGCAGCGCGCGCGCCAATTGCGGTCATCGCGGTTAGAAGTTCCGCGCGGGCTGCAGCGTCGAATTTTGCCACGTTTCGCTTCTCCGGCCGGCCGGGCGCCTGCCCGACAAGGGATTTGCGGTTTATCACGGCCTTACGGCTTGGTGGGTAGCGAATGTCAAATCTGCTCGATAGGCCGGAGCAAGGTTGCCGAATCGGCGATCCTGTGACACGCACGGATCGATTTAGGTTTGCGTGGAGCCACCCATGTCCGGTCCAGCCGTTTCCGGCACGCTCGCGCTTGGCGCCCTCGATCTCGCGGCGCTGTTGTGTTCGCGCGTCTGCCACGACCTGATCAGTCCGGTCGGCGCTATCGTCAACGGTGTCGAGGTTCTCGAAGAGGACAAGGATGAGGAGACGCGCACCTTTGCCCTCGATCTGATCAAGAAGAGCTCGCGGAATGCCTCCGCGCGGTTGCAATTCTGCCGGCTGGCGTTCGGCGCCGCAGGTTCCGCCGGAGCTCAGATCGATACCGGGGATGCCGAAAAGGTCTCGCGCGGGCTCATTGAGGACGAAAAAATCAAGATCGCCTGGAACCTGCCGCGCGAGTTGCGGCCCAAGAACCAGGTAAAGCTTTTGTTAAACATGATGCTGGTCGCTGCCGGCGCCATCCCGCGCGGGGGAACACTGACGGTTGATCCGGTTGAAGGTTCCGCCGGATTTCGCATCGTCGCGGCGGGTCTTAACGCCCGGGTAACGCCTACCACGGTCGAATTGCTTGTCGGTGCGCCCGGCCAGACCGTTGATGCCCATGGCGTCCAGCCGTACTACACCGGAATCCTCGCGCGCGAGTGTGGACTTTCCGTCACCGCGGCACCCGAAGGCGAGACCGTTGTGGTAGCGGCGCGCTGAGCGGGGCGGCAGCGCCGGCATTGCGCCGCCGGGTAGCGTTTGCGCCTCTGCCGCAACCGAAATTAAACCCTTTGGCAACAGACTGGGCGGGACCGTTCAGGCGCGCCGCGCCTGGCACCGCAGCGCGCGCGTCTTGCGCTTTGCGGCGCGAGTAACCTGATGTGTGCGCCACCCGCATCGTGAGGGGCGGCGCCGGGGCGCGTGAGTATGGACGACCTGTTGCGCGAGTTCTTGACCGAGACCAACGAGAGTCTCGAGCGGGTCGATGCGGAGCTGGTGCGTTTCGAGCGCGAGCCGAACAACGCCAACATCCTCGGCAACATTTTTCGTCTCGTCCACACCATCAAGGGCACCTGCGGCTTCCTTGGGCTGCCGCGGCTCGAGGCGTTGGCGCATGCGGCCGAAACCCTGATGGGCAAGTTCCGCGACGGGATGCCGGTCACGGCCGACGCAGTCACGCTCATTCTGAACACGATCGACCGCATCAAGCTGATCCTCGACGAGATCGAGGCCCAGGAGAAGGAGCCGGACGGCGGCGATACCGATCTAATCCACCGGCTTGCCCTCCGAGCTGCCAAGGAGGTGGGGGCATCGCCGCCGCCGCAGCCGACACAGCTGTCCGAGCCACCTGAGCCTGAGGCGTCTGTTGTCGCGGAGAACGTCGAGACTGCGGACGCGCCCGAACCTGCGTTGACGCAGTCGGCGCACGACGAACGCGGCGAACGGGTCGCCAACCATTCGATCCGTGTCAGCGTCGGCACGCTCGATCATCTGATGACGACGGTGTCCGAACTGGTGCTGACGCGCAACCAGCTCCTGGAAATCGTGCGCCGTCACGAGGATTCCGACTTCAAGGTGCCGCTGCAGCGGCTGTCCAACGTAACCGCTGAGCTGCAAGAAGGCGTCATGAAGACGCGCATGCAGCCAATCGGCAATGCCTGGCAGAAGCTGCCGCGCATCGTGCGCGATTTGTGCGGCGAGCTTGGCAAGGAAATCGATCTGAAGATGCTCGGCGCCGAGACCGAGCTCGATCGCCAGGTGCTCGAACTCGTCAAGGACCCGCTCACCCATCTGGTGCGTAACTGCGCCGATCACGGCATCGAAGAGGCCGCCGCGCGGATTGCTGCGGGCAAGCCGGCCAAGGGCACCATTCAGCTTTCAGCCTGTCATCAGGGCGGCCACATCATCATTGAGATCGCCGACGACGGCCGCGGTCTTGATCTTGACCGCATCCGCGCCAAAGCGGTCGAGAAGGGCCTTGCCAGCGAGGCCGAGGTCGCCGCCAAGTCCGACGCGGACATCTGCAATTTCATATTCGCGCCCGGCTTCTCGACGGCCGCGCGCGTTACCAGTATTTCCGGCCGCGGCGTCGGCATGGACGTCGTGCGCAGCAATATCGAGCAGATCGGCGGTACGGTCGATCTGCGTTCCGTTGCTGGCGCAGGCGTCAAATTTACCATCAAGATCCCACTGACGCTCGCCATCGTGTCGGCGTTGGTCGTCGAGTCGGCCAGCGAGCGTTTCGCCTTGCCGCAGCTTTCGGTGCTCGAACTGGTGCGCGCCAGCAGCGGCGGCGAGCATCGCATCGAGCGCATCAAGGACACGCCGGTGCTGCGGCTGCGCAACAAGCTACTGCCGCTGATCTATCTGAGGGACGTGCTGCGCACCGGCGAAAGCGGCGCTAACGACGGCTTCATTGTGGTGACCCAGGTCGGCAGTCAGATTTTCGGCCTCGTTGTCGATGGCGTCTTCCACACCGAAGAAATCGTCATCAAGCCGATGTCGTCGAAGCTTCGGCACATTGCCGTGTTCTCCGGCACCACCATTCTCGGCGACGGCTCGGTGATCATGATCATCGACCCGAACGGGATTGCGCAATTGCTCAGCCGCACGGCGCAGACTGCGCGCGACGACGCGCCGGAACTGACCGAACGCGGCCAGACCGCGGCCGAGGATGTCGTGTCGCTATTGGTGTTTCGCGCCGGCTCGCACCAGCCCAAGGCGGTGCCGCTGTCGCTGGTCACACGGCTCGAAGAGATCGACTGCCGCAAAATCGAAATCTCCGACGGCCGTCATCTGGTGCAGTACCGCGGGCATCTGATGCCGCTGTTGCGGCTCGATACGCAATCCGGGCTCAAGCAGGATGGCGCGCAGCCGATCCTGGTATTCTCGGACGGCGGCCGCTCCATGGGACTGGTCGTCGATGAAATCATCGACATCGTCGAAGAACGCCTCGATATTGAAGTGGCGAGCGAGCGGCCGGGTGTGCTCGGTTATGCGGTGATCAAAGGCAACGCCACCGAAATCGTCGACATCGGTCATTTCCTGCCGCAGGCCTTCGCCGACTGGTTCCGCCGCCGCGACGTCAAGATCGAGCGCCGTGCGCGCACCGTGCTGCTGGTCGACGACTCGGCGTTCTTCCGCGATATGCTGACGCCGCTTATCAAGGCCGCGGGCTGCCAGGTGGTCGCGGTCAGCTCGGCTGCCGCGGCGTTCGAAGCGCTGGGCTCGGACCGGCGCTTCGACCTCGTCATCACCGACATCGAAATGCCCGACATGGACGGCTTCACCTTCGCGGAAAAGCTCCGTTCCATGCCGGCGACCGCCGCGCTGCCGATTATTGCCATTACGGCGGTGGTATCGGCCGATGCGATCGCGCGCGGGCGCGCCATCGGCTTCTATGATTTTGTCGCCAAGTTCGATCGTACCGGCCTGATTGCCGCGATCAAGGAGCAGGGCGCCGACGTCGAGCGCGCGGCATGACAGCCATGAACGACAATCTCAAACTCACCGACTATGTCACGTTCACGACCGCTGGGCAGCTCTTCGGCCTGCCGATCGAGCGCGTGCAGGAGGTCTTCCGCCCGACCCGGATTACGCGCGTTCCGCTCGCCGGGGCCCAGATCGCCGGCGTGCTTAATCTGCGCGGCCGCATCGTCACCGCGATCGACATGCGCCGGCGGCTCGAGCTCGATGCGCGCGACGAAGGTGAAACACTGATGGCGATCGGCATCGAATCCGGGAACGAATCCTTCGGTCTTCTGGTCGACGCCCTCGGCGAAGTGCTGAAGCTTGCCGACAGCGAGCGCGAGCCGAATCCGGTGAATCTCGATCGCAAGCTTGCCCGCGTTTCGGCCGGCGTTTTTCGGCTCGACGGTCAGCTCATGGTCGTTCTCGATGTCGATCGCGTGCTCGACCTGTCAGCCGAGGCGGCCGCGGCATAATGGCGGTGAACAGCAACCAAAGCGGGCTCGCCCGCGCAGCGTAGAGTGAGGAGGCCATGAAAACCTGTTTGGTCGTTGATGACTCGAGCGTCATCCGAAAGGTAGCTCGACGCATACTTGAAGGGCTCGAATTCCAGATCGTTGAAGCCGAGAACGGCGAAGAGGCGATCGAGTCGTGCAGGAAGAATTTGCCCGACGCAATTCTGCTCGACTGGAACATGCCAAAGATGGACGGTTACGACTTTCTGCGCATGTTGCGGCGCCTGCCCGGCGGCGACCGGCCCAAGGTGGTGTTCTGCACCACCGAAAACGACGTCGCGCACATCGCGCGTGCGCTGCATGCCGGCGCCAACGAGTACATCATGAAACCCTTCGACAAGGACATCGTTGAAGCAAAATTCCAGGAAGTCGGACTGATTTAGCGTTGGCCGCGAACTGATGCTGGCCTAAGTCCCAAGGTTCGAGACGGGTTCGTGCGTACGGTCGAAGTGTCATGAGTTCCGCCCTTGCAGCCGCGCATGCTGCGCTTGCAGCAGAGCGGCAAATCCGCGTGATGGTAGTCGACGACGCCGTCGTCGCGCGGAGCATGATGGCGCGCTGGATCGAGTCCGAGCCGGATATGATGATCGCAGCATCGCTGCGCACCGGCCGTGAGGCACTCGACACCGTCGCTGTCCATGATCCGGACGTCGTTCTGCTCGACGTCGACATGCCCGAGCTCGACGGCATCGCGGCGTTGCCGCTGCTGCTTGCGAAGAAGCGCGACCTTGTCGTCATCATGGTCTCGACGCTCACGCGGCGCAGCGCTGAACTCAGCCTGAAGGCGCTGGCGCTCGGCGCGACCGACTACATCCCGAAACCGGAAACCACTTATGAGGCGATGACCTCGGCGGCGTTCCGCCGCGAGCTGATCGACAAGGTCCGCGGTCTCGGCCGCAAACGTCTGCTGCTGCGTGAAGGCGCGCCGTCATTGGCGCCCGAAGAGGCGCCGGCCCCTGTTCCGGCGCTGCGCCGCGCGCCGCCGCCCGCAGTCAAATCTCTGCCTGAACTCAAGTCTCTGCCCGAACTCAAGCCGCATCGCCCCGCCGAGAAGTCGGAGATTACGTTACGCTCCTTCGGCCTGACGATGCCGCGCGCCTTGTTGATCGGTTCCTCGACCGGCGGCCCGCAGGCCCTGACGGTGTTGTTTGAAAAGCTGACTGCGGCGGTTGACCGTGCACCGGTGCTGATCACGCAGCACATGCCGCCCACCTTCACCACGGTATTGGCCGAGCATTTGCGGCGCGTCAGCGGCCGCGGCGCACATGAGGCCGAGGATGGCGAGCCGGTACTTGCCGGCGGCATCTATCTGGCGCCGGGCGGCTGCCATATGCGCGTCGTGCGTGACGGCGACATCGTCAAAATAGCGCTCGGCGACGACCCGCCGATTAACTTCTGCCGGCCTTCAGTCGATCCTTTGTTTTCCTCGGCGGCCGCGGTGTGGGGATCGGCGGTGCTGGCGGTGGTTCTCACGGGGATGGGCTCTGACGGCACGCAGGGCGCCGCGGATATTGTCGCGGCCGGCGGCAGCATCATTGCTCAGGACGAAGCGACCAGTGTGGTTTGGGGCATGCCGCGCGCGGTCGCGCAGGCAGGGCTGTGCTCGGCAGTGCTGCCGCTCGATCAGATTCCGGGGAAGATTCTTCGCCTGCTCGTGGGGAGCCGATCGTGACGCCGCTCGATTACGATTTCCTGCGCAGTGCGCTCAAGCAGCGCTCCGGGCTCGTGCTTTCGGCCGAAAAACAATATCTGGTCGAGAGCAGGCTTTTACCGGTGGCGCGCAAGGCTGGCCTTGCAAATCTCGGCGCGCTCGTCGACGCGCTCCGGCCAGGCGGCAACGAT
>Ga0335078_10010070_pt1 | contig 13996 bp, 14 predicted proteins | sample Lox_Sample_32_FD_206711 | JGI IMG/M metagenome (GOLD analysis project Ga0335078, IMG submission 206711) | Soil microbial communities from Loxahatchee National Wildlife Refuge, Florida, United States - Lox_Sample_3.2 | ecosystem: Environmental > Terrestrial > Soil > Wetlands | place: USA...
CGACCGCGCTCGCCGCGGGGCACCGGCCCTGCGGCTACTGCCGCCGCGGCGACTTCGCGGACTTCGCCGAGGCGTGGCGCGCGGCCGCGCGCCTGCCCCGCCGCCCCCGGGCCGCCGAGATGGACGCGGCGCTGCACCGCGAGCGGGCCGACCGGGCCCGGCGCAAGCGCACCTACCGCGCGGTCACCGGCGAGCTGCCCGACGGCGTGCTGATCGAGGCCGCGGGCCGGCCGGGCCTGCTCATCGGCGGCCGGGTGCGGCCCTGGTCCTTCGCGGGTTACGGCCCCGCGGCGCCCGCCGCGCCCGGCCCGGCGGTGGTGCTGACGCCGCCGTCGATCGTGGCGGCGATCGCCGCCGGGTACCGGCCGCTGGTGCACCCGAGCGCGCTGGCCGGCGGCCGGCCGGCGGCCCCGCCGCGGGTGCGCGCCCATCCCGGGGCCGCGCCCGCGCAGTCCTCCCCGGCACGGGCATAGTGCCTGGCCACCGGACAGCGTATGGTGTCCCGATGACGCGCGCTTTGCGGTCGATGATCGCCGCGACGTATGTCCGGGACCTCGATGCCTCCCGCCGTTTCTACGAGCTGCTCGGCTTTCACGAGCGCGCGTCCGACCAGACCGAGACCTCGGCGTGGTCATCCATGCGGCACCAGGACTACGGGGTGCTGCTGACATCCACCCGGCCGCTGCTGGACTACCCGCCGCTGCCGCTGATGTTCTACTTCTTCTTCGATGATCTCGGCGCCGTCGTCGGGCGGCTCCGCGCGGCCGGGCTGGCGGCCGAGCACATGGGCTATCCCTCGCACGCTCCCGGCGGCGAGGTGAAGGTGCTCGACCCCGACGGCAACACGCTGCTGCTCGGCCAGGAGGAGCCGGCCGCCGCCCAGCCGCCCGCGGCCGGCCAGGCGTCCCGCTTCTCGCTGCTGCGGGAGGCCGCCGCCCTGGTCGAGGCCCAGGGCGGCACGTCGGCCCCCTGCCAGGTGACCAACTTCGACGGGGCCCCGTGCCACAGCAGGGCCGAGGTGAAGCTGGCCGACTCCGGCGGTGAGACGGTCTGGGCATGCCTGGGACACGCCGACGAGATCCTGGTGGCGGTGCCCGGGGCGTTCATCGCGAGCCAGGACGGCCAGGGCATCGCCAGGTTTCTCCGGTCCCGCCGCGGCCCCGGCCAGGCGGCAACGGCCTAGCCCCGGGGGGCGCGCGGGGCGGCGGTCTAGCCGCGCCCGGGCTGGCCGGGGCCGGGCACGGCGCCCAGGTCCGGCGCCGCGCCCAGGACGGCGCTGTGCACCCGGCACACCTCGGCGAGCGCGTCCTGGTGGTGGTCACCGGCGGGCGAGCCCGCCGGATAGGCGCAGAGCAGCGAGAACGGGTACTGGGCGCCCAGCTCGTTCCACATCGCCTCGACCTCGATGGCGGCGTTCACCAGGCCGGCGTCCCACAGCAGCGACACCATCTCGCCGAAGACGTGCACCGGCCTGCCGGTCTCGGTGGCGCGGGCGACCATGGGGCTGACCGCCTGCCAGAAGCTGGCCGGGCTGGGCCAGTCGTCGGCCATGAAGCGGCGCATCGTCTCGCGCGCGTCGAGCGGCAGGTAGGAGCCGTTCGCCCGGGCGGCGGCGAGGTCCAGGCCGGCCTGCACCAGCCGGTCGGCGATCATGTGCCGGTGCGCCGGGGTGGCGATGACGATCGCCATGCCGCGCTCGCGGATCGCCGCCAGGGCGTAGTCGCTGACCTGGCCGGCGAGTTCGGCGACGTCGTAGTAGAACAACACGGCATGGCTGCCGGGACCTCTGCCGAGGTGCCCAGGCGCAGGTGCCACAGTTGCTCCAACGTGCCGGCGGTGATCTTCCGGCCTCCTAGGATAACGTGTTGTGACGGTTGATCCCGATTTGCCCCGTGGCCATGCCCGGTGCCGCACTGCGGCCAGGCCCGGCTCGGTCACGGCGGATCTCGGCCCTCTCATCCCCTGCTCCTCCGTTCGCTATGGTCATGAGCAGGTTTGATGCCAGGCCGCTACCCGGTGACCCGGCGGTTAACCACAGGCGGGGTGCATGAGCGAATCGGCGGTGTCCGCGGCAAGCTTCCGCGCGCTCTACGAGCGGCTGCGCGGCCAGGTGGCGTGGGGAGCGGCCGACCGGCGCGGCACGCTGAACCACATCACGCCCGCCCGGCTCGCCGCGGCGGCGCGCGAGGTCAGCCTCGGCCGGTCGGTGACCCTGGCCGCCCCGCTGGCGGCCAGCGCGCCGGACAACCCCGAGCCGGGCGCCCGGCACATGAAGCGGCTGCCGGGCGAGCCCTCCGAGGTGGCGGGCGTGTCGTTCGCCGCGGACCAGATCACGATGAACATCCACGGGGACGTGGACAGCCATATCGACGCGCTCTGCCACGTGAGCTACGACGGCACCCTCTACAACGGCGTCCCGCCGGACACGGTCACCTCCTCCGGCGCGGGCGAGCTGTCCATCGACGACTCCCGCGACGGCATCGTCGGCCGTGGCGTGCTGCTGGACATCCCCCGGCTGCGCGGCGTGCCCTGGCTCGAGCCGGGCGATCACGTCACCGCGGCCGAGCTGGCCGCGGCGGAGCAGGCGCAGCAGGCCCACGTCGGCCCCGGTGACCTGCTGTTCGTCCGGGTCGGCCACCGGCGGCGGCGCGGCGAGCTTGGCCCGTGGGACGTGGCGCGGGCCCGGGCCGGCCTGCACCCGGGCGCGATGGAGTACCTGGCCGAGCGCCAGGTGGCCGCGCTCGGCTGCGACGGCAACAGCGACACCGCGCCGAGCATCGTCGAGGGCGTCGCGTTCCCGGTGCACGTGCTGGCGATCAACGCCATGGGCATGCACCTGCTGGACTACCTGCAGTTCGACGACCTGGCGCCGGTGTGCGAGGCAGCGGGCCGGTGGTCGTTCCTGTGCGTGATCGCCCCGCTGCGGCTGCCCGGCGGGACCGGCTCCCCGGTCAACCCCATCGCCATCATGTGACACCCCGCGCCGCCGGCGCGCGGCGCGGCACGGGCCGGTCACAGCAGGGCGAGGTCCGCGGTCACCAGGTCGATGGCGCCGCTGTCGGCCGGCCCGACCGCGCAGCAGGTCGCCGTGCCCTCCGGCACCTGGGTGCGGCCCGCGTCGCGGACCAGCTCGACGGGCAGCCCGCCCGCGCGGGCCCGCCGCGCCACATCCAGCAACTGCTCGGCCGAGCTGACCTTGACGACCACCTTGGGCTGCCCCTCGGCCAGCCAGGCGGCGAAGTCGCGGCGGCCGGCGTTGGCCAGGACCGCGGCCACGGCCGCATGCGCCACCTGCGCGGCGATCTTGCCGCGCCCCATGCCCAGGTCGGCCCGGACGACCAGGGTCAGCTTCACCGCCATGAGCACACGGTAGAGGCACCGCCCCCGGCCGTGCCGCGGGCCCCCGCCGGTCCCGTCCGCGCCGTCCCGGCCCGCAACGAGTTTCTCGCCGAACGCTCCGGTCCCGCCACCCTGGATCCGCTCGCGCCCGGCCGTCGTACTACTGTGAGTTATCGTATGACGACATTTTGTAGCCGACCACGAGCGGCGGGCGGGGGACGACCGATGCGGGCGCACACGAGAACGGGACTGGCGGGACTGCTGGCGGTGGTGGCGGCCGGAGGGCTCGCGGTGGTGGGCGCGCCGCCCGCCGGCGCGGCCGCGCCGGGGATCATCACGACCGTGGCGGGCGGGCCCGGCCGCGGCGTGGGCCGGAACGTGTCCCAGCTCCCCGCGTCGGTGGGCGCGGGGCCGGGCGGCGCGGTCTACGTGGGCGACGCGGACGGCGTGGTGCGGCGGCTGAGCGACGGCTCGGACACCGAGTCCGTGGTCGCCGGGGTGGGCGGCCCGTCCACCGGGTTCGCCGGCGACGGGCGGTCCGCGACCCAGGCCCTCATGGGCCGGGTGGGCGGCGTGGCGGCCGACCCGGCTGGGAACGTGTTCGTCGCCGACGGCAACGACCGGATCCGGATGGTCGCGGCGGCCACCGGCACGTTCTTCGGCCAGCACGTGTTCCGTGGTGACATCTACACGATCGCCGGCGACGGCACGGACGGCTTCTCCGGCGACGGCGGGCCCGCCACCTTCGCCGAACTCGCCGGGCCCGATGGGGTCACGCTGGACTCCGCCGGGAACGTGCTCATCGCCGACACCTTCAACCAGCGGATCCGGGTGGTCGCGGCGGCCACCGGCACCTTCTACGGCCAGGCCATGACCGCCGGCGACATCTACACCATCGCCGGCGACGGCGCCAGGGGGTTCGCCGGCGACGGCGGCCCGGCAACGTCGGCGGAGCTCTGGGACCCCGGTGGGGTCGCCGTCGACCAGGCCGGGAACGTGGTGATCGCCGACACGATCAACAACCGGATCCGGGTGGTCGCGGCGGCCACCGGCACCTTCTACGGCCAGGCCATGACCGCCGGCGACATCTACACCGTGGCCGGCAGCGGGCTGGACGGGTCCGCCGGCGACGGCGGCCCGGCCACGTCGGCGAGGATGGGCTTTCCGCTCGGGGTCGCGGTCGACGGCGCCGGGAACCTGGTGATCGCCGACAGCGGCAACTACCGGGTCCGCCTGGTGGCGGCCACCACCGGCACCTTCTACGGCCAGGCCATGACCGCCGGTGACATCTACACGATCGCCGGCGACGGCGGCGACGGCATCGCCGGGGAGGGCGGGCCGGCCACCTCGGCCAGCCTGGGCCTGCCGCAGGGCGTCACGGTGGACCGCGACGGGAACGTGGTCATCGCCGTCTCCGACATCTACCGGGTCCGGGTGGTCGCGGCGGCCACCGGCACGTATTACGGCCAGGCCATGACCGCCGGCGACCTGTACACGATCGGCGGGAACGGGCAGATTGCGCTGTCCGGCAACGACGACGGCACGCTGAACGCGGAACTGGAGGGCCCCACCGGGGTCACCGCCGACGGCGCGGGCTTCGCCAGCCTGGGCCATTCGCAGGCGCGGCTGGTCCCCGCCACCACCGGCACCTACTTCGGCCGGGCGATGAACGCCGGGCACATCTACGCGATCGCCGGGACCGGCCACGCCGGCTACTCCGGCGACGGCGGCCCGGCCACCGCCGCGAGACTGCGCTACCCGGGCGGGGCGGCCTTCGACGGCGCGGGCAACCTGGTGATCGCCGACGGCGGCAACGACGCGGTGCGGGTGGTCGCCGCGGCCACCGGCACGTTCTACGGCCAGGTCATGACCGGCGGCGACATCTACCCGGTGGCCGGCACCGGGAGCGCCGGCTTCTCCGGCGACGGCGGCCCGGCCACCGCCGCCCAGCTCGACCACCCGATGGCGGTGGCGGTGGACGGCGCGGGCAACCTGCTGATCGCCGACACCCGCAACAACCGGATCCGGGTGGTCGCCGAGGCCGACGGGACGTTCTACGGGCAGGCCATGACCGCCGGCAACATCTACACGGTGGCCGGGAGCGGCACCCGCGGCGACTCGGGCAACCGCGGCCCCGCGACCGCCGCCAACCTCGACGGTCCCGAAGGGGTGACCGCCGACGCGGCCGGGAACCTGGTCATGGCCGACACCGTCAACAGCCGGATCCGGGTGGTCGCCGGGTCGGACGGGACGTTCTACGGGCAGGCCATGACCGCCGGCGACATCTACAGCGTGGCCGGGACCGGGCACGCCGGTTACACCGGGGACGACGGGCGGGCCACCGCCGCCGCGCTGAGCGGCCCTGCCGGGGTGACCACGGACGCGGCCGGGAACCTGGTGATCGCCGACACCGGCAACGACCGGATCCGGGTCGTCGCCGAGGCCGGCGGCTCGTTCTACGGCACCGGGATGACCGCCGGGCGCATCTACACGGTCGCCGGGAACGGCAGCCAGGGCTTCGGCGGGGACACCGGGCCCGCGGCCGGTGCCCAGCTCGCGCGGCCCCAGGCGGTCGCCGTGGACCCGGCCGGGGACATCCTGGTCGCCGACACCGGCAACGACCGGATCCGGCAGGTCGCCGGCTGACCGGCCGCGGCAGCCGCCCCGGCCCGTCCGTCCCGGCGGGCCTGGCTGCCAGGCGGCGCGGCAGCGGTGGCCTCAGCGGTGCCGCGCGGTCAGGCCCCGGATCAGCTGGTGGAGGTCGGCCGGGCCGTGCCCGGCCAGCGCGGCGACGAGCGCGATCACCGCCGCCCCGGTGACCGCCACGGTGACCAGCAGCAGCCTTCTCCCCCGCGCGCCAGGTGCGGCCGGCCGGCTGACGTAGGACCCGAGGCCCCAGATCAGCGGGGGCAGCGTGAGCACGATCAGGCCGGCCACCGCGTCCCGCCTGAGGATCACCACGCCGACGGCGCCGAAGGCGATCGCGGTCCGCGCCCAGGCCAGCCTGGTCCGCTCGGCGGCCAGGCCGGGATCGAGGTCGTCGGGGTCCTCGGGCAGCGTCATGGCGCTACCGGAGGGCGGACACCAGCAGGACCACCGCGGACAGCGCGGCGACGCCGGTCACGGTGGTGGTCAGCAGCCACGGCAGCACCGACCGCGGTATCGGCTCGCTGCGGCGCAGCGCCGCCTGGACCCGGCGCCATTCCCAGTAGGCGATCACCGACACGGCCGCGCCGAGCACGATCAGCGGGACGCCGAGCAGATGGCGGCCGAACGGCACGCCGGGGAACGGCGGCAGCAGCTGGACGATGCCCAGCCCCGCCACCACCAGGGCGAGCGCGGTCCGGTTCCAGGCCAGGAACGTGCGCTCGTTGGCCAGGGTGAACCGCGCGTCCGGCTCCCTCGCGCCGGGCACCGCGGCCGCTCCCTCATCGTGACCGCCCGGGCCGCTCGTTGCCCCTCCCCTGCCGTAGGAGTGCCTCGCCACCATGGTGACAGGTGCGCGACGGCCGGCCGTGGCGCCGTGCCGCGTGGCCGCACCGCCGGCCCGGCGGGCCGTGGGTCAGCTCACCAGGACCCGGCGCAGCCGCCACGCCGCCAGCCCCAGCAGCACCGCCGCGTACAGCGCCAGTACCCCCAGCTGGGGCAGGATTCCGGTGATGGCGGCGCCGTGCCCGACGAGCTTGTCGAAGGCGTCGTTGCCCCACGCCTGCGGGGTGATGTGGGCGATCCGCTTCATCGTCGGCGGGAAGACCTCCAGCGGCACCATGCAGCCGCCGAGGGCGCCGAGCCCCAGCCCCAGCAGCAGCGAGATGCCCGCCGCCTGCTGCTCGTTGCGGAACAGCGTGCCGACCAGCGTCCCCGCGCCCGCGCCCACGAGCGCGTAGAGGATCACCACCGCCGCCACCCCGGCCGGCTGGCCCCACCGCACCCCGAACAGCAGCGCCGAGCCGAGGATGATCACCAGGGCCTGGACGCAGGCGATCAGCACCCGGCCGAGCGTCTCCCCGGCGATCACCGTGCCCGGGGAGGTGGGGGTGGCCAGCATCCGCCGGGCCACGCCGATCCGGCGGGTCTCGATCAGCGCGACCGCGCCGGTCAGCGCGATGAGGAACAGGAACAGCAGCAGCTCGGTCCAGGCCCCCTCGTCGAACTGGCCGAGCGTCCGGGAGAACACCGCCGTGCCTGCCGAGGTCTGCGTCACCGTGACCGCCGGGACCGCGGCCACGACCCGGCCGGCCCGCGACAGGCCCGCGGCGAAGCTGGGCGCCGACTGCTCCGCGACGGCGAACCGGGCGGCACCGAGCAGCGCCGCCTGCCTGGCCACCGCGCCGCGCACGGTCTCCCCGAGCTGCTGGGAGGTCTGGTCCGGCCGGGCCAGGTACCGGACCACCGCGGTGCGCCCGGCCCGGATGGCGCCGTCGTAGCCGGGCGGGATCACGATGCCCGCCTCGTAGTTCCCCCGCTCCACGCCGGTGAGCAGCGCCGCGGGGGTGGCCACGGCGACCACCCGGAGCTGCGGGGTGTGCTGGAGCTGGTGCACCAGCGCGGCACCCAGCGGGCCGGAGCGCACCGACACCACGCCCAGCCGGGGGCTGGCGGAGCCGCCGAACGTCGCCCCGAGCACCAGGATCAGCAGCATCGGGAAGACGAACACGAAGAAGATGTTCGCCCGGGCCCGGAACATCCGGCGCAGGTTCGACAGCGCGATCCACAGGGCCTTCACCACTGGGCCTTCACCACCGCGTTACACCTCCGCCAGGTGCCGCAGCCGCAGCATCGCGATGGCGCCGGCCACGGCCGCGAAGGCGAGCATCGCCAGGGCCGGCACCCAGATCACCGACAGGCTGCCGCCGCGCAGGTCGCCGAGCCCGCGCAGGAACCAGGCCTGCGGGGCGATGAAGGTGAGCCTGGACAGGATGCCGGGCGCCTGCGACACCGGGAAGAACGTCCCCCCGAACAGGCCGAGGACCACCGCGACGATCGACTGCCAGTTGCCGGCCTGCTCGGCGTTCTTGGCCAGGGTGGCGATGAGGGCCATGATCGCCGTGGCGGCCAGGATCGCCGACACGACCAGCACCGTCACCCCCAGCGGGTTCCCCCACGACGCGCCGAACAACAGGGTCGTGGCGACCACGAGCACGAACATGCTGATCAGCCCGAGCATGAAGCTGGTGAGCAGCTTCCCGGCCAGGATCGAGCCCCGCCGGATCGGCGCGGCCAGCAGCCGGGCCATGGTCCCGTCGTTGCGTTCCTCCAGCAGGCTCGTCACGCCGAACTGCACGGTGAAGAACAGGAAGAACACCGCCATCCCGGCGGCGAAGAACGACTTCTGGTCCAGTTCCTTGCTCTTCGCCGACACGTCCGCCACCGCCACCGGCGCCGCGGCGGCGGCCGCCCGGGCGGCGAGGGCACGCAGCCGGGCGGGCGGCGGCAGGGCACCCGGCGCGCCGGCCGCCACCGTGGCCACCGACAGCCGCACCCGGTTCAGGTCGGCGGCGTAGCCCTCGGCGATGGACCGGGCGACCTCCGCGGAGATCGGGTCGTCGATGTTCCCGATCACCTGCATCGAGGCGGGCCGCTGCGACTGCACCCGGGCGGAGAAACCCGCCGGGATGATGATCACGGCGTCCAGGGTCCCGCCCGCCGCCAGCGCGCGGGCCCGCCGCAGCGACGGCTCGCGGTGGATGGCGATCAGGCCGCTGCGGCCGACGGCCTGCAGGACACCGGTGACGAACTGCCGGGACGCGACACCGGTGTCGGCGTTGACCACGCCGAGCGCGATCGCCTTGGAGTTGCCGCCGATGCCGCTGAAGATCGAGTTGAAGATGAGGGCCAGCCCGAGCGGGACGACGATGCCGATGAGCAGGGCCGACCGGTCCCGCAGCCGGGCCTTGAGGTCCTTGGCGCAGATCAGCAGGGTGGCCCGCATGGCGCTCGTGCGCCCCCTTTCAGTCGCGAAGTGCCCGGCCGGTGAGGTGGAGGAAGACCGCCTCCAGGTCGGGTTCGGTGACCTCCACGGACCGGACCGACGTGCCTGCCGCCGCCGCCTCGGTCAGCAGCGCGGGCAGGTTGCTCCGGGCGTCCTCGACCACCAGGTCGATCCCCTGGTCGGTGGCGCTGGCCTGGCGCGCCCAGGGCCGGCCGGCCAGGGCGGCCGCGGTCTTCGCCAGGTTCCCCATGGCCAGCAGCCGCACCCGGTCCCCCTCGCCGACCATGCTCACGAGCTCGTCCCGGGTGCCCTCGGCGATCAGCTTGCCGTGGTCGATGATCCCCACCCGGTCACACAGCCGCTCGGCCTCCTCCATGTAGTGGGTGGTGTACAGGACGGCCATGCCCGCCCCGGACAGCCCCTCGACGCTCTCCAGGATGGCGTTGCGGCTCTGCGGGTCCACGCCGACCGTCGGCTCGTCCAGGATCAGCAGCTTGGGCCGGTGCAGCAGCCCTATGCCGATGTTGAGCCGGCGCTTCATCCCGCCGGAATACTTCTTGGTCTGGTCGCCCGCCCGGTCGGTGAGGCCGGTCACCTCCAGCACCTCGGCGGAGCGGCGCTTCGCCTCGGCGGTGGGCATGCCGTAGAGCCGGGCGAAGAACATCAGGTTCTCCCGCGCCGACAGGTCCGGGTAGATGGCCAGGTCCTGCGGCACGTAGCCCATGGCGGCCTTGGCCCCGACCGCGTGGGTGCTCATCGGCTTGCCGTCCACCGTGACCTCGCCGGCGTCCCGCTCCAGCAGCCCGGCGATCATGGAGATCGTGGTCGTCTTGCCCGCGCCGTTCGGGCCGAGCAGGCCGTAGGTCTCCCCCGGGGCGATCTGGAAGCCGACCCCGTCAACCGCGGTCAGGTCGTCGAAGCACCGCCGCAGCCCGCGGCACTCCAGCATCGGCTCGCCCGTCATCCCTGCCCGTCCGGTCGTGATCGCGATGACGCCATCGTGCCGTGGCCGGTGTCGCGGGACAACACCGGGCGGGTTGCGTGTCGGTGTCGGTTTGCGTTGACTTCCCGGGCCGGCCGGACCACGCTTTGCTCATCCATTACCGGTGGGGGGCTGGTGCCGTGAACGGGGCGGGCAGGCTGGGGGCGGCGCTGGCCGCGCCGGGAAAGGCCGCCGGGGCGGCCGGGATCGGCGTCATCGCGGGCCTGGTGCTGCTGGTGCCGATGGAGGCGGGCGTCCCGGTGCCGCTGCCGGCGGACCTGGTCATGCTGGCCGTCGGGGCGCGGGTCGGCGCCGGTGACATCCCCTTGTGGGCCGCCGTCCTGGCGTTCGAGGCGGTGGCGGTCATCGGGACCACGGCCTTGTTCGCGGCGGCACGCGGGCCCGGGCATGCCCTGGTCCGGCGGCTGGGCCCGCGGCTCGGGCTGACCGCGGCCCGGCAGGCGCGCGCCACCGGCCTGATCGAGCGGCGGGGCTGGCCCGCCCTCGCGGTGGGCCGGGCCACGCCGGGCCTGCGCACGCTGACGGTCGTCGCGGCCGGCGGGTCGGGCCTGGCCCCGCGCCGGGCACTGCCGGCCCTGCTGGCAGGCAGCAGCGTCTTCCTGCAACTGCACCTGTTCCTCGGCTACTTCCTCGGCACCGCTGCCGAGCATGCCCTGCACGCGGCGACCGGGCCGGTGCTCATCGCGCTGGCCGTGTTCGCGGCCGCGGCGATCGCGTTCTGGTTCACCCGGCGGGGCAGGCGGACGGCGGCGGAGAGCCTGGCCGAGGCGGCCTGCCCGGCCTGCCTGGCCCTGGCCTTCCTGGCTGAGCGGCCCGGCGAGGTGCGCGCCGTGCTCGGCGAGCGCCCGCCCGCCGAGGGCACCCCGGCCGCCGGGGGCGCGCCGCGCGCCGAGGCATGACGGGGTGATCCCGGCCCGCCGCGGTGCGGCCGCCGGGATCACCCCGCCGGTCAGGCTCCCGGCGTGTGGTACGCCAGCAGCGGCACCCAGGTGACCTTGGGCATCGCCGTGATGCCCCCGGCGCCCAGCGCCGGGCCGAGCCGCGACTGCATGAACGCGCCCTGGTCGGCACGGGAGGCCCACACCTCGGTGACGACGAAGCCGCCGTCGTCGGCGGTGCCGGCGGCGTGCGAGAGCAGCCCGGCCGGCCAGTCCCCCGCCCCGGTGTGCATGTCGATGTTCAGCTGCTGGTTGACCGCGGCGTACTCGGTTTCGCTCACGCCGGTGAACTCGAGGATCAGTACTTCGGGCATCGGACACTCCTTCACTCCCGGCCCCAGAGCGAAGGAAGGCGCCGTTCCCGGGCATCCCCGGTTCCCCCCCGGAGCGCGATTCCGGCCGCCGCCTTACCGGAAGATGACCTGAGGCCGCCCCCGGCATTGCAACGGCATTTCGGTGCGATCATGCCATGTGCGCGCGTGCTGGGGCGAGAGCCCTAGGCTGAACTGCCATGACGTACCCGACCGACCCGCGCGTCGATGCCTACATCGACGCCCTGCCCGGCTGGCAGCAGGCGGTCTGCCGCGAGGTCCGCGACCTGGTCCACGCCGCGGACGACGAGGTCACCGAGACCATCAAGCGGACCGACCGGCCGTACTTCGTGCTGGCAGGCAACATCTGCGCGCTGCTGGCCGCGAAGGACCATGTGAACGTGTTCCTCTACGACGGCGCCATCGTGCCGGACCCGGCGGGGATCATCACCGGCGGCCACGGCAACGCCACCGCGCGCACGGTGGCCATCCGCCAGGGCGAGACCATCAACGCGCCCGCCCTCACCGCGATGTTCCGGCAGATCATCGCCAACAACCGGGCCGGCGGCTGGCGCAAGCTGAAGCAGAACGGCTGAGCGCGGCCGTCAGAACCTGCGGCGCAGCGCCATCGCCCTGCCCAGCCGCTCCCCGGCCATCTGCTGCACCGCCGCGCGCGGGGTCAGCCCGGCCCGGCCGGCGCGGTCGAGCAGCTCGCCCATGGCGTCCCGGATCTTCTCCTCTATCTCGGCGAACGCCTCGGCGTGGCCCGCGCCGCGGTACTCCGCCGCGGCGCAGATGACGCCGCCCGCGTTGGCGACCACGTCCGGCAGGCACAGCACGCCGCGCAGGTGCAGCTCCTCCTCGGCCTCGTGGGTCAGCGGGATGTTGGCGCCCTCCAGGACCACCCTGGCCGAGATCTTCCCGGCGTTGTCCGCGGTCACCACGTCCGGCTGGGCCGCGGGGATGAGGATCTCGCAGTCCAGGCCGAGGATGTCGTCCCGGGGCACCGTCGCCCCGCCGGGAAAGCCGGCCACCGTGCCCGCGGCGCCGGTGTACGCCAGCAGCGCCGGGATGTCGAGCCCGGCCGGCTCGGTCGTCGCTCCCCCGATGTCGGAGACGGCGATCACCGTGGCGCCGCGCCGGGCGAGGAACCGGGCGGCGTTGCTGCCGACCGCGCCGAAGCCCTGGATCACCACGCGCGCCCCGCCGAGTTCGAGGATCTTGCTCTCGCCGAGCACGTCCGCGCACACCGCCAGCCCGAAGCCGGTCGCGCCGAGCTCGTCCAGCGGCACGCCGCCCAGCACGCTGGGCAGGCCCACGGCCCGGCCGATCTCGTCGTGCACGTACGCCATCGACGTCTCGTTCGTGCCCATGTCCGGCCCGGGGATGTAGTCGGCGAGCGGTTCCATCGCGCGGGCGAACGCGCGCATCACCCGCTCGTGGTCGGCGGGAGCGCCGCCGGGCAGCACCGCGATGCCGGACTTCCCGCCGCCGTGCGGCAGCCCCGCGACGGCGTTCTTGATGGTCATGGCCCGGGCCAGGCGCGCCACCTCGGTGGCCGACACGCCGGGCCGCATCCGCACGCCACCGATCGCCGGGCCGAGCGCGATGTTGTCGATGACAACGACCGCCTCGACCCCCGTGCTGGGCCGCAGGAAGACGACCTTCGCCGGGCCCAGCTCATCCGCCATCCAACTTGCCGACATGTGTGCCATCGTCGCCACCTGCCTTGCCTTCCGGGGCGCGCTGCAACCGCCCCCGCACGATCCCAGGCTGTGCCGCCGGATCCGCCGGGCCTAGGGCCGATGGTCCCCGGCCTGGCGGCCCGGCGTCCTCGCCGGGCCGCGCCGCGCCGGCCGCTGCCGCCGGCCGGCGTCCCCGGGCGCCCGCGGCCGGGGGCTGCCGCGCCGCTCTGCCATCCTGGACGGCATGACCAAGCGAATCTGCGTCACCGGGGCCAGCGGCCGGGCCGGCCGGGTCACCGTGGCCGAACTGCTCGCGCACGAGTACGACGTCGTCGCCACCGACCTGGTCACGCCGCCGCACGACCTCGGCACCGGCGTGCTGCTGGCCGACCTGACCGACCACGGCCAGGCGGTGGAGGTGCTCGCCGGGACCGACGCCGTGGTCCACCTGGCCAACATCCCCGCGCCGGGCATCCGCACCCCGGCGGCGACCTTCCACGCCAACATGGCCATGAACTTCAACGTGTTCCTGGCGGCCGCGCAGGTCCGGCTGGAGCGCGTGGTCTGGGCGTCCAGCGAGACCACGCTGGGCCTGCCGTTCGACGAGCCGCCCCGGTACGCCCCGCTGGACGAGGACCACTACCCGCTGCCGACCACGACCTACGCGCTGTCGAAGGTGGCCAGCGAGACCATCGCCGGCCACATCGCCGGGTGGTCCGCCGTCCCCTTCACGGGGCTGCGCTTCTCCAACATCCTCGGCCCGGCCGACTACGCCCGGTTCCCGGAGT
>Ga0335078_10010072_pt1 | contig 13994 bp, 19 predicted proteins | sample Lox_Sample_32_FD_206711 | JGI IMG/M metagenome (GOLD analysis project Ga0335078, IMG submission 206711) | Soil microbial communities from Loxahatchee National Wildlife Refuge, Florida, United States - Lox_Sample_3.2 | ecosystem: Environmental > Terrestrial > Soil > Wetlands | place: USA...
CCGGGAGGCTTCCGGAGCAAGCGGCGATATCAGCGATTTCGTGAGTGAAGCGCTACAACGCATTACGAGCCGGGTCCGCGACAGCGCATCGGAAGCGGGCAAGTCGCTCACCGACGAAGCGGTAAAACTGGGAAGCGGCGCCGTGCAGAAACTAACCGACGAAATCGAGCACCGCCCCCTCATCATGATCGCCGCCGCCGCGGGCCTCGGATTTATCGCCGGGCTCGCCAATCGACGGTAAAACCGTGAGAATCGACCAAGTCGCAGGCGCCGTTGCCGAACAGTTGATCGGCCGCATGGTGCGGCGGCTGGTGCTCGCCGTGGCGGTCGGATTCTTCCTGCTGGTGGCTTTGTATCATTTTACGGTCGCAGGCACGATTGCGCTAGAACAACAATATGGCGCGCTTTACGCGCAACTGATCGTAGGCGCTATCTACGTGGCAGTGGCGGCGGTTTGCATTATTTGGCGGTTCACGCTCGCCCGAGCCTCGTCCGCGCCGGCACTTGCCCAGCAGCGCGAACTTCAGCTTGTCATGCTCGTAGAAGCGGCAATGCTCGGCTATACTCTGGCCCGAAAAGGCGAGCGAGCTTCCTAACTCGCCTTGCGTTCCCGCCGCCGCGCATTGCGTTCGAAGAACAAGGCCTGGCTGAGCACCGCCGATACCGTCGCCGGTTGGAACGGCTTGGCGATGAGGAAGGCCGGTTCCGGCCGCTCGCCTGTGAGAAAGCGCTCGGGATAGGCGGTGATGAAAATCACCGGCACTTCGAACGACCGCAGCATCTCGTTGACGGCGTCGAGCCCCGAAGAGCCGTCGGCCAATTGAATATCGGCGAGAATGATCCCCGGCCGTTTGGTGCGGGCGAGCGCCAGCGCCTCGCTCTGGGTGCGCGCCACGCCGATGACGCGATGGCCGAGGCCCTCCACCAGACTTTCCAGATCGAGCGCGATGAACGTCTCGTCCTCGATGATGAGCACGTCGGTGGCGATTTCGGCGGCGAGCTCGCGACCGGAGTCTTCGACCAACTCGCGCAATTTCGGGACGTCGATATCGAGCACCTTGGCCGCGTCGTCTTCCGACAGGCCCTCGAGCGCCACAAGCAGAAATGCCTGGCGCGGCATCGGGGCAATCTGTGCGAGGTGCTTTTCCCCTGGCTGCTCGACGCCTCCGCCGGGCTGCCCATTGAGCGCGATCGAATTCCAGATCTTGCTGAACAGCCGGTAAAGCGCGATGCGCGTCGAAGCGCCGGTGTCGAGGACGTTGGGATCCTGCACGAGGGCCTCCAGCGTCGCCGTGACATAGGCATCGCCCGAGGCCTGGCTCCCCGAAAGCGCGCGGGCATACCGGCGCAGATAGGGCAGATGTTGAGCAACCTTTTGAGATGTCGACAAGAATCCCTCCGAACCGAGGTGTCCCCCTGACACGGGGACACTGCCCCTAAATACCTATTCAGGCCAGCTTAGTCCTCCTAACTTGCCGCCACGGGAAAAGTTCCCTCGGCCGGGGAACCATCGGCCTATTCGGGGGTTTCGCTACAACGCTGGAAAGGGGAGCCTATGCCCCAGAAGGGGCAAGGGAATTTGGGGTTGAGTAATGGCTGATCAAAAACCTGTGGGACAACAAAAACCGATGGAAGCTGCCGAAACCCGCAATCGGAAAACTAGCAGCAAGCCGGCCAAGCTCAGCCGTGAGGTGCAGGCGCGTCTCGGTCAACAGCTCCGTTCGATGTACGACGATGTGGTCAACCAGGGCGTGCCCGACAGGTTCTCCGACTTGCTTAACCGGATCGATGGCAACGGAAACAAGGACGGGCAATAGCGCATGGATGAATCCGTCCGCAAAGCCATTCTCAGCGCGGTGCCAAGCCTCCGCGCCTTTGCGATTTCGCTGTGCGGAAATGTCGACCGCGCGGACGACCTCGTGCAGGAGACACTTCTGCGCGCCATTGCCAATATCAACTCATTTCAGCCCGGCACCAATATGTCGGCGTGGCTCTTTACAATTCTGCGCAATCATTTCCGCTCCGAATATCGAAAACGCCGGCGTGAAGTCGAGGACAGCGAAGGCCGCTACGCCGACTCGTTGAAATCGCAGCCCGAGCAATATGGCCGCGTCGAGTTCCGCGAATTCCGCGAGGCGCTCAACCGATTGCCCGCCGACCAACGCGAGGCCTTGGTGCTGGTAGGCGCGTCGGGATTTTCCTACGAGGAAGCCGCGCATATTTGCGGCTGCGCGGTCGGCACCATCAAATCGCGCGTCAATCGCGCGCGCACGCGGCTTGCCGAATTGATGTCGATCGACGATGCCGACGATTTCGGTCCCGATCAGCAAACGCGCGCGGTAATGGCTGGCGGCAGAGAATGATCCCCTCCGACTGCAGGCGCCCCATTACGGAATGCGATAGAACGGATTGGGCAATAGAAACTGCCGCGCCGGATCGTCCGGATTGCCGCCGGCAAGATCGCTCGGCTGGTCGCCCATATTGGCGATGATCGTATAGCCGTCCGCCGCGATTTTCGCCCGTTCGCGCGCTTTGAATTCGGCCGCCGATTTCACCTTGAGCATCACCGGCTTCATCACCAGCCGGGCCCAGCCGCGATAGCCGGCACCATGCAGGTTCCTGATCGTCGCCGCCCGTTCGTCTTCATCGCGGCCAGTGATGAAAATGACGCTCACGCCCTTCGCCCGCGCCGTATTGAACAATTGCAGCGTCGGTGCGATCACCGGCGCCTTGGCCGACAACTCCCAGGCCCTCGCGCCGCAGGGACCTTTCGGCAATCGGTTACAGGCCCCGCTTGGGATATATCCAAAATCGTCGGCGAGGATGCGCGGCCAATTCGATAAGGACGTTTCATCGATGTCGAGAACCAGCGCCGGTTTTGCCACCTCGCCGGCATGCTCCTCGATAGTGGCCTGCGCCCTCGCCGCTACAGCCGCCAGACCGCGCGCATAATCGCCCGAAGCTTGGTACGAGAGCAGCCGTTGCTTGAGTTCGCCGATATTCGGCGGCTCGCTGCTCTGGCTTTCCAGAGCCGGTTGCGCCCAGGCATAGCCGGCAAACTGAAAAGCAAAAGCGAGCGCTATCAGCGCTGCCTGCAAGGCTCGCGTAAAATTCCGGGATGGTCGAAAACGCGACACGAAAAGGGCGCACTCCAACACGGCAAGACCGCGACTGAAATATGACATTCAGGCGAGCGCGATGGGCGCGTCAAGCCTGCCCACGTGGTGGCTTCGAGCACGACCAGCCGGAACTATCTTTTCCAATGACAGAGTTACAGCATAGATTGCTGGCCCCCGCATTGCGCGCGCCGCGGCGATCACCACATGAACGCGTTGCATGACTAATAGTGAAGCAGAAGTAGCCATCATTGGCGGCGGCGCCGCCGGCATCGCCGCCGGCCGACGATTGCAGCAGGCCGGCGTCGATTGCCTGCTGATCGAGGCGCGCGGTCGGCTCGGCGGGCGGGCCTGGACGATTGCCGACGCAGCTGGGGATGCGCTCGACCTCGGCTGCGGCTGGCTGCATTCGGCCGATCGCAATCCCTGGGTCGCGGTTGCGCAAGAGCAAGGTCGCACCATCGATAAGACGCGTCCGCCCTGGACCAAGCCGTCGCTGCCCATTCGCTTTTCACTCGAAGCGCAACAGGAATTCCGCCGCGACATGAACGCGCTCTACGAGCGGCTTGAGGCCATGTTGGCCAACGGCGGCGATGTTACAGCGTCTGCCGGGCTCGAACCCAGCGGACGCTGGAACAATCTGCTCACCGCGGTCGGCACTTATATCAGCGGCGTTGAGCTCGGCGGCATGTCCGGACGCGACTTCATCAACTACCAAGACTCGGAAACAAACTGGAGCATCGTCGAAGGCTACGGCGCGACGATCGCGGCCGCCGGCGCGCCGTTGCGTGTCGCGTTGGGATGCCCGGTCCAACGCATCGACCATCGCGGGGAACGCCTGAAGATCGAAACAGCGAAAGGCGTTATTGCCGCGGCCAAAGCCATCGTGACGCTGCCGACTACGGTGCTCGCACAGAGCGAAGGCCTGTTTTTGCCGGCACTCCCCGACAAAATGGAAGCCGCGCAGGCCCTGCCCCTTGGCTTGGCCGACAAGCTGTTCATCGCGCTTGCCGATGCCGAAGAGTTCGAGCCAAATAGCCGCGTCTTCGGCCATGTCGATCGCGTAGCCACGGCAAGCTATCAGTTGCGCCCGTTCGGACGCCCATTGATCGAGGCCTATTTCGGCGGCGCCAATGCCGCGGCGTTGGAAGCCGGCGGCGAACGCGCGTTCTTCGATTTTGCGGTGGCGGAACTGAACGCGCTGTTCGGCAGCGGTTTCGCGCGCCGGCTGAAACCGATCGCAATGCACCGCTGGGGTGCCGATCCGTTCGCGCGCGGCTCGTATTCGTACGCATTGCCGGGCAAGAGCGCTTGCCGCGCGATCTTGGCGGCTGCGGTCGATGAGCGGCTGTTTTTTGCCGGCGAAGCCTGTTCACCCGGTGATTTTTCCACTGCTCACGGCGGCTGGTTCACCGGCGTTGCCGCCGCCGAGCAAGCGATCGCCGCGCGACAAAGCTTGCAGGTCTAACTTGCAAATCTGGTATGCGACCGGCATTGTTTGACCTAGCTCAACGTCTCTTCCAACCGATCGTGTGAGTTGCCGTCCGGTCACCGATCACCGGGAACATGCATTGGATCGCGCTAATTTGGCGTTGTATCCGCACTTTCTTGGCCAAAGACCAGAATGTTGGCGGCTTGGTTATTCGGCCGAAGGCTGGTTGTAACGATCTAATCTTGCCGGGGAACATCCTATGAACAAATCGAACATCGCGGCCGGCGAAATGCCGCGTGGGATGGCGCTTTTGCGCGATCCGCTGCTCAACAAAGGCACCGCCTTCAGCGAAAAGGAGCGCGACGACTACGGTCTGCGCGGACTTTTGCCGGCGCACGTGCAAACGATGAAGGCGCAGGCCGAGCGCATCCTCACCAATCTGCGCAAGCTGCCAAACGATTTGGAAAAATATGTCGCGCTGAACGCGCTGCATGACCGCAACGAGGCTTTGTTCTTCCGCGTCGTCGTCGACAATATCGACGAGATTCAGCCGCTCATCTATACGCCGACGGTCGGGCTTGCCTGCCAGAAATTCGGCGATATTTTCCAGCGTCCGCGCGGGCTGTTCGTCAGCGCCAATGACAAGGGCCGCATCAAGTCGGTCCTACGCAACTGGCCCTATTCGCCCAAACTCATCGTCGTCTCGGACGGCGAGCGCATCCTCGGCCTCGGCGATCTCGGCGCCAACGGCATGGGCATTCCGGTCGGCAAACTATCGCTCTATTCGGCCTGCGCCGGCATCCATCCGAAGCTCTGCCTGCCGGTGATGCTCGACGTCGGCACCAACAACGAAGCATTCATCAAAGATCCCTATTATGTCGGCATCCGGCAGAAACGACTCAAGGGCAAGGACTATGAGGACTTCGTCGATGAGTTCGTTACCGCGGCGCGTGAGGTATTTCCCGGCGTGCTGATCCAGTTTGAGGACTTCGCCAATCACTCGGCGTTCCACCTACTGCACAAGTACCGCTACAAGATTCCGGTATTCAACGACGACATCCAAGGCACCGCGGCGGTCGCGCTCGCCGGCCTGTTCACCGCGTTGCATGTCACCGGTGGCAAACTCAGGGATCAGACCATCTTGTTCCTCGGGGCCGGCGAAGCCGCAACCGGCATCGCTGACCTGACCGTTTCGGCGATGATGGCCGAGGGCGACAGCGAAGCTGCGGCGCGAGGACGAATCTGGCTGGTCGATTCCAAGGGCTTGGTGGTCAAGGACCGCGCCGGCCTCAATCCTGAGAAGCAGCGTTACGCGCATTCGCATGCGCCAGTCGGCGATTTCCTCTCAGCGGTGAAGGCGCTCAAGCCGACCGCTATCATTGGCGTCGCCGCGGTCGGCGGCAGCTTCACGCCGCAGGTTCTTGGCGCCATGGCCGAGATTAACAAGCGTCCGATCATCTTCGCGCTGTCGAACCCGCATTCGCAGGCTGAATGCTCGGCGGAAGAGGCCTATCGTTACACCGGCGGCACGGCCCTGTTCGCGTGTGGCAGCCCCTATGACCCGGTCACCATCGACGGCAACACTTTCGTGCCGCGCCAGGGCAACAATTCCTACATCTTTCCCGGCGTGGGCTTGGGCGCGATCGCCAGCGCGACCAAGCTCGTCACCGACGAGATGTTCATGGCCGCGGCGCAAACGCTGGCCGACATGGTCAGCGAAGAAGACCTCAACCAAGGCAGCCTCTATCCGGCTCTGCCTCGCATCCGCGAAGTGTCCGCACGCATCGGCACGGCGGTGGCGGCCGTCGCCTATCAGCGCGGCCTCGCCGATGGACCGACGCCGAACGATCTTCGCAACGTGGTTGAGTCGCAGATGTACGATCCGCGCTATTAAGCCCCGAGATAGCGCGAGACCCTGGGCGACCGCGGTCGCACAGGGCCTCTTCGCACTCACGAATACGCGATACGCTACGGTACAGTCGGTGCGCGTCCGCGCACCAGCCCCGCCAAAGCGGCGATCGCAAACAATACGATCGCCACGAAGAATACGATTTTGGCGGCCTCGATAGCCACGCCGGCAATGCCGCCAAAGCCGAGCACAGCGGCAATCAGCGCAATCACGAGGAATGTAACGGCCCAACCCAACATGACGGTCCCCTTTCATTCGTTGGCGACTCGAACTCGCGTGCCGAGATAACGCGGTCGCGGTTTGGCCGGTTCCATTTGCCTAGCCGGAGGGAACTCGGGGACCCTGCCGCGCGTTGGGGACGCGCTCGCCGATTACGGCATTCGTGGGCGGCCGCAAGAGATCACCGTGACGAGACCCCATCGCCATTCGCCTGCCCGTTCCAGCGGCTCGACGCTCGCCGCGCATTTCTCCAAATTCGCGCAGACAACCGCATTATGGACCGGGCATCCCGCGACCTTTCTCCTTGCCGTTGCGGTGGTCGTGGCCTGGGTCGTCACCGGCCCGCTCTTCAATTACAGCGACACGTGGCAGTTGGTCATCAATACCGGCACCACCATCGTCACCTTTCTGATGGTCTTCCTGATCCAGAACACGCAGAACCGCGACACGCTCGCGATCCAGCTCAAGCTGTCGGAGCTCGTGCTGGCGGTGCAAGGCGCGCAGAACAAATTCGCCGCGATCGAGGACCTAAGCGACGAAGAACTTGCGAAGTTGCATGACGAATGCCGCGCGCGCGCCGAAATGACCCTGCGCCATCTCAATAGCCGCCGCGACTCCCAAACCGAAACACCGCCGGCAGCATCTCAGCGCGGCAAAACGCAACGGCGAGCGGTGAAAACCTGAGCGCTGGAGGCCTTGCTGCCACATTTTAGCCTTCGGCGTTCTGAATCTATAGCGCCGCGATCGGAGCGACGGACGAATCGATGGGTGGCTGGGGCTGGACAGCGGTCGGATTGGCGCTAGCGAGCATGCTCGCATGCGCGCCCGCCGCGGCTCGTACGGCGAAGCCGATTTCGGGCGTCGCCGCCTACTACGGCAAGGGCTATCACGGCTTGACAGCCTCCGGCGTGCACTACGATCCAAAGAAATACACCTGCGCGCACCGTACCCTACCGTTCGGCACGCGCCTGCGCGTCACCGATGTGCGGACGCACCGTAGCGTCGTGGTTACCGTCAACGATCGCGGGCCGTTTACCAAAGGCCGAGTCGTCGATCTCTCGCTCGCCGCCGCCAAGGAGCTGCATATGCTCGACCGTGGCGTGATCCGGGTGACCGCAGCGATTCAATAGCGCACTTTCAGCGCGTGAACGCGACCATGCGCTTGCAAGCCTGTAGAAGCACCAGCGCGTCGGTGGCAAACACAAGGCCCTGCACGCCGCGTTTCACGAGGCCTTGGCTATAGTCTCGTTCCTGACGGTCGCCGACAGTCGTTACCACGACCTTGGAATATTTGCGGCAGGCCGCGACCGCGCGATCGAGCGCCGCGCTCATTTTCGGATGGTTGAAATCGGCACCGGGCGCGCCGACGGAGACTGAGAGGTCGTAAGGCCCAATGAAAAGTCCGTTGATGCCAGGGATGGCGGCAATCTCTTCGATCTCGTCGATCGCCGCCGTGTCCTCGATCAGCGGCACCAGCATGACCTCGCGGTTGGCTTTCTGCGCATAGGCGTTCCAATCGTCCGGCCAATAATCGGTGGCGCGCACGATGGGACAGGCGCCGCGCTCTCCGTCCGGCGCGTAGCGCGCGGCGCGCACGAGCGCTTCGCACGTCTGCTTCGTGCCATGCGGAATGACGATGCCGGCGACGGCGAGATTGAGCACGCGCTTGATGAGACCAGCGTCGATTTCCGGCACGCGTACCAGAGGCGCAATGCCGCACGCATCCGCCGCGCGGATGAGATGGGCCAGGCGGTCCATGTCGATCGGGCAGTGTTCCATGTCGATGATCACGAAGTCGATTCCGGCGCGCGCCAGAATCTCGATGACCATCGGAGCGCCGATGAAATCGAGCATGCCGGTCAGGACATCGCCGCGCGCGAAGCGTTCGCGCAAGCTCACCGCATTCTTCAAGACCGCTCCTTATATCGCCGCGATCAATCTACCTTGATGTTGGCGGCCTTGACCACCTTGGCCCATTTCTCGGTCTCGCTAGCGATCAGCTTGCCATATTCGGCCGGCGTCATCGGCTTGGGCGCAATGCCGAGACTGGTGAGCTTCGCCTTGGCGGGATCGGCAATGATGGTGGCATTAATGGCGCCGTTGAGCTTGTCGACGATGGCCGCGGGTGTCGCCGCTGGCGCACCGAAGCCGAAATAGCCGCTGGCGTCATAGCCCGGAACGGTATCCGCAACGGGCGGCACATCGGGCAGCGCCGGCGAGCGCGTCGCCGAGGTCACCGCTAAGGCCCGCAGCTTGCCTGCCCTGATGTGCGCGACCACCGTCGGGATCGGCGCAAAGACAACTTGCAGCTGGCCGCTGAGCAGATCCGGCACGTAGCTGCCTTTGTATGGCACGTGCACCATGTCGACATGTGCCATCATCTTGAACAATTCGCCGAACGCGTGCGGCGGCGTGCCGATGCCGGCCGAGCCCATGTTGATCTTGCCGGGATTGGCTTTGGCATAGGCGATGAATTCGGCGAGCGTCTTCGCCGGCACCGACGGATTGACAGTGACGACATACGATCCACCGCCGATACAGGCGACCGGAGCAATGTCCTTGACGAAATTGAAGCTCAGATTCTTGTAGAGCGAGGCGTTGATCGCATTCGACGTCATCACTTCCATGAGGATGGTGTAGCCGTCCGGTTGCGCGCGCGCGACCGCCTCCGTGCCGATGTTACCGCCGGCACCAGGGCGATTTTCGACGATGAACTGCTGGCCGAGTTTCTGCGACAGCCCCTGCGCCACGATGCGGGAGAGGCTGTCGGCTGCCTGTCCGGCCGGAAAGGGCACGATCATCCGTACGGGCTGCGACGGGTAGGCCTGGGCCCAGGCGATTGACGTTACGGCGGGCAGGACGGCGGCGCCCGCTGCCATTTGCAGAAATTCTCGGCGCAGAATTGTCATGGCGGAACTCCCCGGGGGAACCATCAAGCGAACGCTTGTGCGGACTCCGAGCTATACGACAATAACGCGCTTCGCAAGGAAAAGGCCGTCTCAACATGCGGACAGGCATAGGCGGTGCGCCCGGCTGCGCAAATAGGCATAATGCGCCGATGTCCGCGCTCGAATTCTGGTTCGACTTCGCCTCGACCTATTCCTATTTGGCGATGATGCGCATCACGCCGCTCGCGCGCGCGGCCGGCGTGACGCTCCGCTATCGGCCGTTCCTGCTCGGGCCCTTGTTCAAGGCGAACGGGTGGGACACCTCGCCATTCAACCTTTATGCCGCCAAAGGGCGCAACATGTGGCGCGACCTCGAGCGGCAGTGTGTCGATCTCGGCTTGCCGTTCAAAAAGCCGGAGCCGTTCCCGCAAAACAGCCTCGCTGCAGCGCGCGTCGCGCTGATCGGATTAAACGATGGCTGGGGCGCGGACTTCTCCCGCGCGGTGTTTGCCGCCGAATTCGGCGACGGTCGCTCGATTGGCGATATGGCGGTGCTCGGCGATATTCTCACTCAGCTCGAACTGGACGCCGCACCCGTTTTCGACGCAGCGGGCAGCGAAGCCAACAAATCGGCATTGCGTGCGCAAACCGAAGCGGCGCAGCGGCTCGGCATTTATGGTGCACCGAGCTTTACGACCGCGGACGGGGAATTGTTCTGGGGCAACGACCGCCTCGAACGCGCGCTCGCTTGGGCCAAAGACGGGCGCTGAGCGGGATCGACCCGGCTTGTTATTGCAGGCAAGCTTCAACATAATCCGCGACCAATCAAATTTCGGGAGAACGTCATGCCGACTTTCATGATTTCGATGAGCTTTACCGACCAGGGCATCCGCACTATCAAGGATGCGCCGAAACGCATCCAGGCGGCGCGCGACCTGGGCAAGAAACTCGGCATCGAGATCAAGCATGTCTACCTCACCGCCGGCGAAAGCGATCTCGTAGCCTTTGTCGAGACTGCGAACGGTGACAACGTGGCGAAGTTCACGCTCGCGCTCGGCGCGGTCGGCAACGTGCATACCCGCACCGGCCGCGCCTGGACGGAAGCCGAATTCATGAAGCTCGTGTCCGAATTGCCCTAGCCGGACTGATCTTCGCCGACCGGTATCACTGGAGAGCAGCGCCGTGCTGCTCTCCTTTCATTGCCTGACAAGGACCAGCCCATGCCCGCCAAACGCCCGGCTCCCCGCCTTCCCGTCCTCGACGAAGCACACATGACCGAGGCGCAGCGCGGGCTGCTGGAAGCAATCCGCTCCGGGCCGCGCGGCAAATCGGTCACGCCGCGTGGACCCTTCGCGGTCTGGCTGCACGCGCCGGAATTCGGTCACCTGGCGCAGGCCCTCGGCGGTCATTGCCGCTATAAGACCGCGCTGCCGCCGCGGCTTTCCGAGTTTGCCATTCTGTGCACGGCGCGGTTGTGGCGGGCGCAATACGAATGGTTCGCGCACGCGCCGATGGCGGAAAAGGCCGGCGTGACGGCAAAGACGATCGCCGATCTGCGCGCCGGCCGCGAGCCAAAGTCGGCACCAAGGGACGAGCGCGCGATTTATGGCTTCGTGCGGGAGCTTTACAAAACCAAGCGCGTGAGCGACGGCGCTTATAAGCGCGTCCATGCCGTGCTCGGCGACCCCGGCACTGTCGAGCTGGTCGGGATTCTCGGTTATTACGTGATGATCTCGATGACGCTCAACGTGTTCCGTATGATGCCGCCGGCGGACGCCAAATTGGCGTTCGCCGAGCGGTAGGTTGCGTTAAGGACTCACTTCATTTTCATGTCGCCGTGATCCATGTGCATGCCCGACATGCCTTGGTCGCCGGCCGGCGCCTGCGCGCCGATGCCCTCGACGGCGAACTCGACCGGCACCTTGCCCGCCTTGGCAAAGTCGAGCGTCGCCTTGAAGTGGCTGCCCTGCTTGAGCTGCTCTTTGAGCCCCACGAACATTACATGGTAACCGTTCGGATCGAGCGTAACGGTCTGCCCGGGCTTGATCTCGATGCCGCCGGCGACCGGTCGCATCTTCATCACGCCGCCTTCCATTTTCATCTCGTGCACTTCGAAACTCTTCGAGATATCGGCCGAGCCGCCGATGAACCGGTCTGGTGCGGTGCCGGTGTTGGTAATGGTCATGTAGCCACCGCCAACGCTGGCGCCTTTCGGCGTGGCGCGCGCCCAGGGCGATGAAATCTTCAAGCTGCCGGCCATGAAGTCTTTGGCCTGTGCTGGCATTGCCGCCAACGCGGCGAGAACGGCGATTACGAACGATATTCGGGTCATTTTTGTCTCCTGATGATGCGGCACGCGCCAATGCGGGACGCGGCATGCGAATGACGCTTGTTGGAATTGAATTCGCGAGAAATCAGGCTGCCGGCGGCGCCCGCGGTATCTGCGGCTGCCGGTCTGCCGAACGCACGACCGCATCGCCGGTCGGCGTTGGACGGATGATGAAAGCCGATGCGGACAGGTGGGCGACAACGAGCATTGGCGGCCCGGCTAGGCCTTGGGCGCAGCATTGCATCCCACAGCCGGCAGCGCATGGGCAACCGCTGTGACCGGCGGGCGCGGACGTGCCGTCGGCGTTGGTCGCCGCGGCGCATAAGCTGGTCTGGAACGGGCTGCCGGCTGCGACTGATAACGGCAGCAGCAAGGCTTGCAGCGCGACCACATAGGCCGCAAATAGCGCGATGACCCGCCGGGTCCGGGTGGCTTCGCTCATTTGACCAGTGTAAGCGGGACGCCTCCGCCCGTCCACTTAGCGAAGTCTCACACGCCGAGGACGGATAACGGCGGATTGGCACTGTCGCAAGAGAAGGCGTCAGACAGGCAACCTTCCATGCAGGCAAATGCCACCTTTTCGCACCTCCAGTCGGAACATCGAATGGGCGCCACGAGTGTGCTAGACTAATTTTATGAGCCCGGAGCAATCCCCTTCGACCGAGCGCGGCGGGCGCGTGCTGCGATTTCCGAGCCGGCGCGCCCGCGCACGCCTGAGTCCGAGTCTGCCCTCGCCGGTCAACGATCTTGCAAAATTCGAGCACAGCGATGATGTCGACGATTACCGACACCGCATGGTCGTCAACTTCGCCGCCTTTGTCTTTATACTTGTCCTGATCGCGGCCGGGCTTTGGCTTGCCGACACAATGGCGCAGATGCGCAAGGACCAGGACTGCGTCTTGTCCGGACGTCGCGGTTGCACACCGGTCGAAGTACATTCGCGCCGCTGGTGAACCGCCACGGCCGCGCTCCGCTTGCTCGTCCGTTTTCCACGTTATTCGGCAAATACTTGCCGCCATTGAACTTATGACGGCCCTTCGCTATACGGGCTGCCGACCCTATACGGGTCCCTGGCGGTGGCGGAGCAAGCGCGCGCCGGACCGGGCACGGGGGCAGCCCGATCGCGGAAACCCATAATAAAACAGAGAGTTATCTATGTCTTCGACGTTTGACACGATTGCCAATATTATCGCCGAGACCTGCGATATTCCGCGCGACACGATCACGCCAGAAAGCCACGCCATTAACGACCTCGGCATCGACAGCCTCGATTTCCTCGACATCGCGTTTGCCATCGACAAGGCCTTCGGAATCAAGATGCCGCTCGAGCAGTGGACGCAGGAAGTCAACGAGGGCAAGGCCACAACCGACCAATATTTCGTACTCAAGAATCTCGCCGCACGCATCGACGAGCTCGTCGCTGCCAAGAGCGCGTGAGCCGGCAACGCCGATGCGACTTGAGTATTTTACGCTGATCGATCGGATCGTCAGTCTCGATCTCAAAGCCGGCAAGATCCGCTGCGAGTCGACCGTGCCAATGGAGAGCCCGGTCTTCGAGGGGCATTTTCCGGGATATCCGCTGCTGCCGGGTGTGCTGATGATCGAGACCATGGCTCAGACCGCCGGGTGGATGCTGGTCGCGGCCAACAAGTTTCAACGCATGCCGTTCCTAGCGGCGGTTAGGGACGCCAAATTCCGCGCTTTTATCGGGCCGGGCCAGACGCTCGTCGCCGACGCGGCCCTTACCCACGACGGCTCCGGATACGCGATGGCCGATGCTACGCTGTCGTGCGATGGCAGGCTCGTCTGCAACGGAACGATCACCTTCCGTATTGCGGGGTTTCCCAGTCCAGATTTCGAATCCGAAATGCGCAAGCGCGCCGCCGCGATCGGTTTGAGCAACGAGGCGCTGGCCGATGGCTGAGGCCGCCCGCGAGGTCTGGATCACCGGCATCGGCATCGTCTCCTGCCTTGGCGAAGGGCCTGAGGCGCATTGGCAGAAATTGATGGAGGCGCATCCGACCGCCGACACGACGACCTTTCCGCCCTTCGTCGTGCATCCGATGGCGCCCGTGAATTTCGACGCACAAATCCCGAAGAA
>Ga0335078_10010073_pt1 | contig 13993 bp, 15 predicted proteins | sample Lox_Sample_32_FD_206711 | JGI IMG/M metagenome (GOLD analysis project Ga0335078, IMG submission 206711) | Soil microbial communities from Loxahatchee National Wildlife Refuge, Florida, United States - Lox_Sample_3.2 | ecosystem: Environmental > Terrestrial > Soil > Wetlands | place: USA...
GGGGCGGGGCGGGGCGGGGCGGGGCGGGGCGAGTTTGGGCACACTCGACGAGATCCGTCGCTCGAGTGGCGAGGTGTTCGGCCTATACGCGAGTGAATCGCCATTCGGCGCCGGAGTGGGGTCGAGTGGCGAGAAAGTCGGGGTGCTTGGGGGCGCGGTGGCGCTGCCGAGTCTGGCGCCGGCCCCGGGGAGCGGCGGCGCCCGCCCGGGGAGCGGCGGCGGCGGCGGAGAGCGGAGGCGGCGGCCCCGGAGAGCGGTGCCGCCCACCCGGAGAGCCGCAGCGCCCACCCCAAGAGCCCCAACGCCCACCCCAAGAGCCCCAACGCCCACCCCAAGAGCCGCAGCGCCCGCCCGGAGAGCCGCAGCGCCCGCCCGGAGAGCGGCAGCGCCCGCCCGGAGAGCGGCAGGCGCCGGTGGGCCCGCCTCGGAGGCGGTCGCCCCGGGCGAACGCGGTGTCAGACGCGATCGAGCGCCGGCACCCCGCCGGCGCCGGCGGGGACCACGCGCCGGTCGCGCGCCGCCTCGAGCCCGACGATCAGCTGCGGGACGAGCAGCGCCAGCAGGACGAACAGCGCCGGTGTCCACGAACCGGTGATGTCGTGAACCGCCCCGACTGCGAACGGCGCCACCGCGGCGATCGAATACCCGACCGTCTGCACGAGCGTAGAGAGGCCGGCGGTGCTCGGGACTGTCCCGCCGCGCAGGACGATCAGGGTCAGCGCGAGCGGGAACACGGCGTTCTGGCCGAAGCCGAGCAGCACCGCCCACAAATACGGCGCCCACATCGGCGCGACGATCACCCCGATCCATCCCGTGGCGATGCAGGCGACGAATCCCCACACGAACGCACGCTGGTCGCGCGTCCGGGCCGCCATCGCCGGCACCGTGAGGGCGGGAAGCAGGCCAGTGACCAGGGCGATGCTCAGCAGCAGGCCCGCCTTGGAGCTGCCGGCGCCGTGGCTGTGAAAGACGCTCGGCAGCCACGCGAGCGTCGCATAGAAGCCCGCCGATTGGATCGCGAAGAACATCGTGACCGCCCATGCCACCTTGTCGTGGAGCAGCGAGCGCGCACCCGCCACCTGATCGCCCGGCGCTGCGCCGACGGGCTGCCGGCGCGCGAGTTGCGGCACCCACACGAGCAGCGCGAGCGCGGCCGGGACGGCCCAGATCGCCAGCCCCGGGCGCCAGCCGCCGCCGGACGCGTCGGCGACCGGCACCGAGATGCCGGCGGCCAGCGCGGCGAATCCGATGAGCGTGCTGCCGTACATCCCGGTGAGCAGGCCGATGCGCTCGGGGAAGTTGCCCCGGACCAGAACCGGAAGCAGCACGTTCCCGACCGCGATCGCCGTGCCGGCGATCGCCGTGCCGAGGAACAGAAAGCCGATGCCGGGCAGCAGCCGGACGAGCAACCCCACCAGGAGCAGAGCGAGCGCGCCCCCCACGGTCGGCCGCGCCCCGAACCGCCTGGCCAGCGCCGGCGCCAGCGGGGCGAGCGCGCCGAAGCACAGGACGGGCAGCGCGACGAGCACGTCGGCGCCGGCGTTCGACAGTCCGGTGTCCGACTGGAGCCGGTCGATCAACGGGCCGATGCCGGCGGCCGCGGGCCGGAGGTTCGCCGCGACGAGCACCATGCCGATGGCCAGCAGCACCGAGGACCGCGACCACTCGGTGCGCCGCCGGCTCAATCGACCGGGGGGAATCCGGCGCGATGCCGTACGCCGCTCGATTCCGCACCGCCGGATTACCGGTCGCCGAGCTCCCCGCCGGCGAGCCACTCCGCCCCGCGACGGTACAGCCGCTCGACGCCCGGGCCGACGAGACCGGGCATGTCGCGCTTGACGTCGTAACCGATCTGCGTCTGCGCGTAGGCGAGGTGGCGGTACCCGACCGGGAAGCCGGCGAGCCCGTCCGCGTCCAGCTTCAAAACGGCCGCGGGGTCGACCGGGTCGAGGCGATCCTTCTCGTAGATCGGCTGGCGGAGAACGATCCCCCACCGGCCCTCGCGCTTCTCGAGGAAGTCGTAGAAGCGACCGGTGCAGACCACGTCGCACGAGACGCCGTGCACGTCGGCCCGCTGCGAGATCGTCATCTTCGTCTGCGAGATCGCGCGATCGCCGGCGACGTCGACCGAGTTGCCGCCGAGGAAGTGGAGGATGCTCACGCCACGGTCGAACGCCTCGCGGCTGACGCGGATGAAATCGGCGGCCGGGCCCTGGAACCAGGTGGCCATCATGAAGCCGTCGTCGTGCCACACGGTGGCGAACCGCTCCCAGTCGCCGGCGTCGCGCCACACCACCCAGTTCTCGACCAGTTCGCGGATGAGCGCGCGGTCCTCGGTCATGCGTGCACGTGCTGAGACAGCATCGGCACCTGGCTGGTCGGCGGGATCGGCGGGCCGGGCGGCTTGCCGCTCACATCCGGCGTGCCGTAGGTGTGGAAGGTCTCGATCGTCTTGACCCCCCAAGCCTGACCGCGGGCGCGCTCGGCCTGGGTCCACACGATCGGCTCGTACGCGGGGTCGAAGATGAAGTGGGTGCCGGTCGTCACCTCGACGCGGTTGCCGCCGGGCTCGTACACGTACAGGAACATGCCCTGTGCGACCGCGTGCTTGGACGGCGCCGCCTCGATCGGGACGTCGGCGTCGAGGAACAGGTCGGCGGCGCGGAGCAGCTCCTCGCGGGTATCGACGAACCACGCCAGATGATGGAGCCGGCCGTTGCCGCCGGCGTGGTCGGCGGTGTAGATCAGCTCGTGCGCCGCGATCGACAGGCTCATCCACGCGCCTTGCTCGGTGCCGTCGTCGTTGATCACCTGCTCATACACCCGGTACCCCAGCTGCTCGGCGGCGAACCGGCGGTTGGCGGCGACGTCCGCGGCGAGAACGTTGACGTGGTCGATGCGCTTGACCGCGGCGCCACGGTCGACGTGGCGCTGAGGCACGTTTTTCAGCCGGGGACGCAGGTGCTCGGGCGGCACGTACCGGTCCTGCTCGTAGAAGATCTCGAACCGGTGCCCGTCGGGGTCGTGGAACTGATATGCGGGGCCGTGTCCGCGGTCGCCGTCGCTCCACCCCACCCCGAGCCCGGTGGCCTCGATCGCCGCCACCCGCCGCTCGAGCGCCGAAGGGCTCCACGCGCGGATCGCGGAATGACCGAGGCCGGGCAGCTCGGACTCGGTCAGCTTCAGGCCGTACGGCTGGTACTCACCCCACCCGCGAAGGAACACCGATTGGCCGTCGCGGTGCTCGATCTCCATCCCGAATAACTCCACGAAGAACCGGAGGCTCTCCTCCGGGAACGGCGTCAGCAGCTCGGCGTGGGCGATGTGGGCGAGGTCATGGGTGGGGTCTCCGGTCACGTCGCCGTTTCGACCTTATCGCGCAGGCCGTCGAGGTCGTAGGACAGCGCGCCGTCTTGGAGCTTCGAGCGCTTGACCACCTCCCGCCCGACCCGCTCGCGCGAGGCCTCGAGCACCTCCTGCACGCGCTCGGACTCGACGACCGCGACTCCGTCGGCATCGAGCACCAGCACGTCGCCGGTGCGGACGGTGGCGCCGCCGACCACCACCGGCTCGCCGATCGCGCCCGCGACTGCCTTGGCCGCCCCGCGCACGCGCACCCACCGCGCCCAGATCGGCAACCCGAGCTCCCCCAGTTCCTCGACGTCGCGCACCGAGGCGTCGACCAGGATCGCCGCGGCGCCCTGCACCTTGGCCTGGGTCGCGAGCAGATCCCCGACGAGCGCCACCGGTCGCGGCTCGGGCATCGTCAGCACCAGCACCTCGCCGGGCTTCACCGCCGCCATCGCCGCGTGGACCATCAGGTTGTCGTCCTGGCCGCAGCGAACGGTGCGCGCCGGACCGGCCGCACGCGAGCCGGGCACCACCTGGACCAGATCGAGATCGACGTAGCCTCGCCGGCCGCCGGCCTCGTAAACCGTCGCCGATCCGAGCTCAGCGAGCTCCGCGAAAACTGAGCTCACAGCGCGCTCACCACGGCCGGCGTCACCCGCTGGAACGCCTCGGCCTGCCGGATGTCCGCGTTGCCCGACGACCGGCGCGCGTGATTACCACGATGATCGGCGCGCTCGGCGTAATACGTCTGGAGGTACTTTTGAGCCTTCATCTCGGACATCGCCGCGAGCTTCTTGTCGATCACGTCCGTGATGTCGACGAACGTCGTCGGCATGAAGTTGCACAGCTCGGGCTGGTGGGGCTCGAACAGAAACAGCGCCGGCGGGCTGATCGTCTCAAAAGCGCTCGCCACCCCGGCGCCCGCGGCCAGGCCACGCGCCCGGTCGACCGCGTGGTGGGCGATCGGATGATCGGGGTTGAACGGGTCGGTGTCGGTGTGCGTGATCAGGACGTCCGGCCCGAACTCGCGAATCCGGTCAGAAATCAAGCGCAAGCCATCACCATCGATCTCGAGCGGGTAATCGCCAAGATCAAGACAGTCGAACGAGGCGCCGAGCGTGGCCGCGGCGCGCTCGGCCTCGCCGTGGCGGATCTTCTTGACGTTCTCGATCGTCTGACCTTCCTCCTTCCACAGCTCCCCGGACTCGCCCCGCTCGCCATACGACAACGCGATCACGCTCGCCTCACCGCCACCCGCCGTCGTGACCGCGACCGCGCCGCCGGCGCGCCACACGAAATCCGCCGAGTGCGCGCCGATCACCATCATCCGGCGCGCGCTCACCGAGCCTCCGCTCCCGCCACCAGGCGCGTGTTCACAACGGCCATGACGTATATCTCCTCCTCGTTGAAGCCGCTTTCGAGCAGCCGGTCGACCATCAGCGCCATCCCGTCCTGCACCGGCGGATTGAACACCTGACCGAGATCGGTTGACACGACCGAGCGCTCCGGTCCGGTGGCGCGAATGTTCTCGATCCACCGCTCCCAGGTGACCTTGCCCGTGTGCGGGGTCGTAAAGCACCGCTCGAGCAGGGCGCCTTTGTCCGCGAGCGCGTTCTGATCCTCGACCGACAGGTCCTGGGACGGAAACTCCGGGTGCGTGATCACGATCGTCTCGACACCCGCGTCGACGGCCGCGTCCACGACCGCAAAGATCTCATCGCGGCTGAGATGACCCGTGGCCAGGCACAGCTGGTGCCGCGCGATCATCGCGAGCACCTCGTACAGTTCGGGTACGAGGGAGCCGTGCTCGTCGATGACCGGCACCGGCGGGAGCTCGATCCCCTGCTCGCGCAACTCGAGCTGGAGCTTGACCCAAACGGGCACCCTGGCCCCCGGAGCGGCCTCGCGCTCGTGCGATTCGTTGACGGAGTCGACCGTCGGCAGCCATACGGTACGGGCGCCCTCGCGCGCAGCGATCTCGACCGCGAGGGGATTGATGCCGCCGACGGCCCGGTTCAAGGAGATCGCACCGAGCACGTTCACCCCCGGCACCGCGGCCCGCACGACGGCGGCTCGTTCGGCGGTCGAGCCGTAGTGCGACTTGAGCACGAACCCGTCCATCCCCAGCTCATTGAACTTCTGCGCCAGTGAGATGTCATCGATGATCCGCTCGACGACATCCGGTGAGATGTGCATGTGGGTGTCGTACGCCCCGCGCAGCAGCTCCCGGGCGCGGTCCGAGGGTGAATCGGTCATCGGGCTGCTCCTCTCAACGCCTCGGCCACGTGCGATAGATGCGTGCGCATCGCCGTCTCCGCCGCCTCCGGATCGCCAGCGGCGACGGCGTCGACGATCGCCTCGTGCTCGCTGAACGAGCGCTCGCTCCGCCCCGGCAGCATGATCGTGCGGTACTGGAAGCGGACGAGCTGCGATTTGAGCGTCGCGATCAGCCGGGTGGCGGTGCCGTGACCGGAGACCTCGAGCAGCGTGCGATGGAGCACCGCGTTCTCGTCGGAGGCCCCGAGCAGGTCACCCGCGTCGAGTCGCCGGCGCATCTCGTCGAGGATCTCGCGCAGGCCCTCGATGTCCTCCGGGGTGGCCCGCAGCGCGGCGTGGCGCGCGGCGAGGCCCTCGAGCACCGCACGCGCCTCGAGGATCTCGACGGCTTCCTCCGCGACCACCAGTCGCACGCGCGCGCCGCGGTGGCGCTCGTGCTCGACCAGCCCTTCGTGCTCGAGCCGGGCGAGCGCGGTGCGGACCGCGGACCGCCCGACACCGAGGACCCTCGCCAGGTCGGTCTCGACCAGGCGCTCGCTCGGCTGAAACCGGCCGGTGACGATCGCCTCGCGCAGCCGGTCCTCGGGACGGCTGTCGGCCGGATTGTCGACAATCTTGTCAACCACGACCGGGAATGGTAACGCGCCCCGCAAGTCCTGGGGGGTAGCGATGGCTTGCGGTGGCGAGTGACGGGCCGCGAGGCGCCGGGTGGCGTCTACGCCGTACGGCCCGGGTCGACGACCGCGCCACCGCCGTCGCCCGGCGCCAGCACGATGTCGTTCTCGAGCGACACCCACTCGCCCTCGACGCCCGCCGGGCGCTCGGGATCGTCGGGCGACCGCTCGACGAAGGTCCGCAGCAGCGACGGCTTGACCGCGAACACGGTGTCCGAGTCGAGGTACTTGCTGGTGGCGTCGAACACGTGCGTGGTGACGGTCTTGTGGCCGGGGGCCCGGACGATCATGTGGATGTGCGCCGGGCGCCACGGGTGGCGGGCGGTTGCGGCGAGCATCCTGCCGACCGGGCCGTCGTCGGGAATCGGGTAGGGGACCGGCCGGACGGCGACAAAGGCGTACGTGCCGTCCTCGCGCGCGAGATAGCGCGCCCGGAGGTGCTCCTCGGGAGCCTCGGGCCGCTGGACGGCGTACAGCATGTCGGCGCCGTTCTGCCACACGTCGAGCTCGGCGCCGGCGATCGGGGCACCAGAGGTGTCGAGCACGCGACCGTGGACCCACGCCGGGACGCCCGCCCCACTCTCGACCACCATGCTCTCGCCGTACTCGCGCAGCGGCGACCCGGGGACGTAGAACGGACCGAGCACGGTCGACTCGGTGGCGGCCGCGGGGAGTTCGTGCGCGAGGGCGTCGACCAGCATCGACAGGCCGAGCGCGTCCGACCACAAGATGAACTCCTGCCGGCGCTCGTCGGTGATGTTGCCGGTGTCGGTGAGGGTCGCGATCATCCGCCGCCACTCGCCCTCGGTCAACGACGTCTCAGCGGCGAACGCGTGCAGGTGGCGGACGAGGCTCTGCATCAGGTCCCGCAGGCGTGGATCCGCGCAACCCTCGAAGCTCGCCACCGCGCGGGCGGTGATGTCCGCCGGCGTTGTCCTCGATGACGACGACCCCGTGGTGGCCACCGCTACTCCCCCACCACGCATTCAAGGACGAGCGGCTCGCGCCGGCCGGCAAGCCCGGGCAGCACCTCGTCGAGGACCCGAATGAGATCGCCGTGGCCCTCCACCCGCACCGAGGGACAGCCGAGCGAGCGGGCAAGGCCGCCGATGTCGACCGACTCGAATCCCGGCCATGCCCCCTCGCCGCCACGGCGGCGCGCGAGCGCGTCCATCACCGCGTAGCGCCCGTTGGCGAGCACGATCAGCAGCACGCCGACGTCGTAGCGGGCGGCGCTCCACAGCGCCTGACTCGCGTACATCGTCGAGCCGTCGCCGAGCACCGCGACGACCGGGCGGTCCGGCAGCCCCATCCGCAGCCCGATCGAGCCGGCCAGGCCGAAGCCGAGGCAGCCGTTGGCGGTGCTCAGGTAGCCGAACGGAACCCGAATCGGGATCCGCTGATACAGCTCGGGCTGCGAGGAGGGGCACTCCTCGACCAGGAGCACGTCGTCCGGCAGCCGCTGCGCGAGCGCGTCGAGCACGTGACCGGGGCGGAGCAGCTCGCCCGCCGCCGGAGGAGCGAGAGGCGCCGGCCGGCGCACGGGCTCGGGCGGGTTGCCGGCGCGCTCTGGCAACCGCTCGGCCACCGCGCGGCAGACGATTCCGACCGGCGCCACCACCGCGAGCTCACACGGGCTGCGATGCGCCTCGGCCGGGTCCGCGGTGAGCACGGCGACGCGCGTCTCCGGTCCCACCAGCGCAACCGGCTCATCGAACAGATACGCCCTGAACGCGTTGGTCCCGACCGTGAGCACGACGTCGTACGGTGCCAGTGCGTCGTGCAGCAGACGGCGCTGCCAGGCGAGGTGCCCGGCGAACAGCGGGTGGTCCTGGGGAAAGCCCACGCGCCGTGTGAACGGCTCCTGCCAAACCGGGCAACGCAGCCGCTCGGCGAGCGCGATCACGGCGTCCCAGTCCCCCTCGTCCGGAGCGCCGACGACGAGGGCCGGCGACTCCGCGGATGCGAGCAACTCGGCGAGCTCCTCCACCTGCGAAGGCGCGACCGAAACGGGCCACAGAACTCGAGCAGGCGCGCCGGCCGCGAGCTCGTCGGCGGGCTCGAGCCAGTCCCCCATCGGCACCACGAGCACGGCCGGTCCGCGCGCCGCCTTCGCCTCGTGGTAAGCGCGCGCGATCGCGCCCGGCACGTCCTGCCCGCGCGCCGGCATGTGCCGCCAGACCGGATACTCGCCGGCGATCCGCTCGAGCGCACGCCCGGTCAAGAACGGCTCGAACGCGATCTGGCGGCGGTCCTGCTGGCCGACCAGGATCACGAGCGGCGCGCGGCAGTCGCGCGCGTTGGCGATCGCGTTGACCGCGTTGCCGAGACCGGCGGCCGTGTGCAGGTTGACGAATGCCGGCTCGCCCCGGGCCAGCGCGTAGCCGGTCGCCATCCCCACCACCGACCCCTCGTGGAGCCCGAGGACGAACCGGATGTCGGACGGCAGGTCGGTGAGAAACGCGATCTCGGTCGAGCCCGGGTTGCCGAAGATCGTCGTCAACCCGTGGCGGCGCATGACCTCGAACGCGGCATCGCGGACGGTCGCGCCGCTCACCCGCCGGGCATCGCCGTTGCCGTGCGCGGCGGCAGTTTGCACCGAAACCGAGTCGGCCATCGCGCGGGATCCTACTGCGCGCCCCGTCCGCTAGTGTTCGCATGCCGAACGACTGGTCACGATAGACCGACGTGCCCGACAGACCCGCTCAGAGCTCAGACTTCGTCCAGTCGCTGGAACGCGGCCTCGCGGTGATCCGCGCGTTCGATTCCGACCATCGCGAGCTCGCGCTCAGCGAGGTCGCCCGCTCGACCGGTCTCACCCGCGCCGCCGCGCGCCGCTTCCTGCTGACGCTGGTGAAGCTCGACTACGTGAACTTCTCCCAAGGCCGATTCTCGCTGCGCCCGCGCGTGCTGGAGCTCGGATACGCCTACCTGTCAAGCCTCAGCCTGCCCGAGGTTGCGCTGCCGCACATGGAGTCGCTCGTCGCGGAGGTCAACGAATCGTCCTCGATCTCGGTGCTCGACGAGCTCGATGTCGTGTACGTCGCCCGCGTCCCCACACGCCGCATCATGAGCATCACGCTCGCGGTCGGCACCCGTCTGCCGGCGTTCGTCACCTCGATGGGGCGCGTGCTGCTGGCCGGCCTGCCCGACGACGAGCTCGAGGAACGCCTCGAGCGGATCGAGGTCGTGCCGCTGACCTCGCGCACCGTCAAAGACAAGGACGCGCTGCGCGCGACCATAGCCACCGTGCGCCGGCAAGGATACGCGGCCACCGACCAGGAGCTCGAGGAAGGCCTGCGCTCGCTGGCCGTCCCGCTCCGCAACTCATCGGGCACAGTCACGGCCGCGCTGAACGTGTCCGTGCACGCCAGCCGCGCCTCGATCACGGCGCTCCGGCGCGACTTCCTACCGCTGGCGCTGGCGACCGCCGCGGCGATCGAGGAAGACCTGCGCGGAACCGGGGATCAGCGCGCAGGTTCGTTCGCGCTGCCCGATGCCTGAGAACCGCTAAGCCGCCAATTTCGGTCCGGGGGCGCACTGGTGGTCGCTGCCCTCAGGCGCCGCCGGCCATCTCAACTAAAACGGGCGCCCGGGGTTTACAAAACGAGCATCGGGGACAGAGTCCCACCCGAGAGCCGACAACGTGCGGCCGTGGTCGCATTGCATCGGTGAGCTGAAGACCTGGGACGCACCGACGGGTCGCAAAATGCGGACCCTCGCACGGACCTCGTGTTGGAAACCCCAAACGGAGGTCCAATGTCCGTCACCATCCAGACGCGCGACCTGGCCCGTAGTCCCGACGAGGAACTGCTCGCCGCCTACCACGAGGACCGGGACCCCGAGGCCCTCGACGAGCTCGTACGGCGTTTCATCCCGTTCGCGCGCAAGCTTGCGCTCCGCTACGTCCACAGTCGCGAGCCGCTGGACGACCTCGTGCAGGTCGCGAGCGTCGGCCTGCTGAACGCGCTGAACCGGTTCGAGCCCGGTCTCGGCAAGAGGTTCACGAGCTATGCCGCCCCGACGATCGTGGGCGAGCTCAAGCGACATTTCCGCGACAAGGGGTGGAGCGTCCACGTACCGCGCGATCTGCAAGAGCGAGCGCTCGCGGTCAGCCGGCAGACCGAGCGGCTGTCGGTGCGACTCGGCCGCTCCCCGACGGTCGACGAGATAGCGCAGGCGCTCGCGTGCCCCGCCGAGCAGTTGATCGAGGCGCTCGACGCCGCCCACAACTATCACCCGGCATCGCTCGACGCTCCGATCGCGCACGAAGCCGACGATCGCTGCGCCCTCGGCGAGACGCTGGGCGACCTCGACGACGGATTCGAGCTCGCCGAGGATCGCCAGCTGCTCGCGGCCGGGTGGGCGTCGCTCACCGACATCGAGCGCCAGGTGCTCGGGCTGCGCCTGCTCTACGACCTCACCCAACGCGAGATCAGCCAGCGGATCGGATGTTCGCAGATGCATGTGTCGCGGTTGCTGCGCCGATCGATGGTCCGGCTCGACGCGGCCGCGATCGCCGGGTGATCTCAGGGAGCGGCGCCCGGCGGAGGAAGCACACACCACAGCTTCGAATTCCGGCGCTTGCGCTCCGGCGCTGTGGGTAGCCCTTGCTTTAAGCACACACGACGCTGCTGACGCGCGAGGAGAATGAGCGGAGAGATCGATTCACCGAGGGTCCGCCTCGAGCTGACCAGTCGACCCGAGGCCGCGAGGCTGGTCCGCGGCATGTCTTCGGCCGCCGGGGAGGCGCTCGGGTTCGATCCGGAGCTTCTCAGCGATGTCAACACCGCGATCAGCGAGGCGTGCAACAACGTCATCCAGCACGCCTACGGCGGCGAACCCGGGCCGTTCTCGGTCGACGTCGCCCTCGTCGCGGATGGGCTAGAAGTGCACGTCCTCGACCACGGGCGCGGCATCCGCGAGGCCGCGCCCGACCACGACGGGCTGAAGGTCGGGCTGGCGCTGATGAGCGCGGTGGCCGACCGGGCGGAGTTCATACGCGCGCCCGGCGGTGGAACCGAGGTGCGGCTGTGCTTCAGGGCCGCCGCCGGCGCGGGCGGTGCGTCGGGCGCCGCCCTGAGCCGCGCGGGCGAGGCGCCCCAGGTGTGGCAGGCGCGCCTGCCGACCGGCCTGTCTGGCGACGTCGTCCTCACGGTCTCGCCGGTCGAGTTGCTGGCGCCGGTCCTCGGGCGCATCGGCAGGGCGCTCGCGCCGAGCGCGGGGTTCTCGCTCGACCGCTGCGCCGACGTCTGCCTGGTCACCGATGCGCTCGGCGCACATGCCGAGCGGGCCGCGCAGACCACATCGATCAGCGTCGCCCTGGGGGCTCACGATCAGCTGCTCGAGTTCGCCGTGTCCCCGCTGCGGAGCGGCACCAGCCGCCGCCTCGGGGACCGACAGCGCGAGCGCAGGCCCGAATCACTCGCGTCCCTGACCGACGAGCTCACCGTGAGCTATGTCAACGGTCATGAGCTCCTTCGGGTGGCGATGCGCGACCACCGCCGCTCCTGAGATCCGCGCCGCGCCCCGTGCTACCTTTGTCCGCCGCGGGGAGCGGCGAGGGGCACGACGATTGCACAGGGATTTCGGCGTACAGATGCACACGACGGGTCGGGTGGTCACGTTGACCGTGACGGGCGAACTCGACCTGGTGTCGAGCCCCATGCTCGAGCGTGAGCTCGAGCGTGCGATCGGCCTCGATGCCGACCTGATCCTGCTCGACCTGAGGGCGCTCGAGTTCATGGACTCCACCGGCGTCCATCTGCTGCTCAAGGCCCAGCAACGCGCCGAGCAAGCCGGCCGCCGGCTTGCCCTGACCAAAGGGGGCGAGCAGGTCCAGCGGCTGCTCGAGCTGACGGGCGTCGCCGACCTCGTTAGGATCGTTGCGTCGCCGGCGGAGGTGCTTGGGGCGGACTGTGCTCCCGACGGGCCCTGAGAAGGTCAGGACCCGTCGCCGGGGCCCCGATCGGGAGCGCTGGTCCAGTACGTCGCGCTCATGTCCTCGTCGCCATGCTCCTTGGCGCCTTCGGCCAGACGGCGGCGGATCGTGCTGAACAGCGGCACGTCGAGCTCGCGGCGCTGCGCCGACTCCTCGATCAGACGCGCGTCCTTGGCCGCGAGCGTCAGCCGGAACGACGGCTCGAAGTTGCGTTCGGCGATCGCCCTGCCCTTTATCCGCAGGTACGGGAGATCGAGCGTGCCGCCATCGATCGCCTCGAACAGCAGCGCCGGGTCGAGCCCGAGCCCCTCGGCGAGGGCGATCGTCTCCGCGCCGCCCTCGACGACCGTCAGCACCCAGCCGTTGACGACGAGCTTCAGCCGCGTGCCGGCGCCCGCCGCGCCCACCCACATCGTTTTCTGCCCGACCGCGTCGAAGATCGGCTGGAGCTTCGCTCTGGCGCCGTTGTTCTCGTCGGGGCCGGAGGCGAGGATCACGAGCTTGCCCTGCTCGGCGGGCTGCTTGGTGCCGAGCACGGGCGCGTCGAACAACGCGATCCCGTGCGCCCTGGCGATCTCGGCGCACCGCTCGGTGCCGACCTCGCCGATCGTGCTCATCTGGAGCCAGACGGTGCCCGCCCGCATGCTCGGGAGTGCGTCCTCGGCGGCGTCGAGCACGGCGCCCGAGTCGGACAGCATCGTCAGGAGGACATCCGCTCCGTCGGCCGCCTGCGCCGGTGATTCGAACACCCGGACGCCGTCTGGCTCGAGCGGACGGGCCTTCTCGCGGGTCCGATTCCAGGCGCGCACCTCGAACCCGGCGCGAGCGAGGTTGCGGGCCATCGGCAGGCCCATCGTGCTGCCTGCCCCGAGGACCGCTATGTGTGTTTCGGTAGCCATGAGCAGCCTCTTATACCCGTTGCCCGGCGCCCGTACGCGGACGGCGCGCAAAGGCGCCGCCGTCAGGCGCCGCCGAACGATCCGACGACGTTTCGCCCGCGAGATCGCGCGGACCGACAGGTTGATCTATGCCGTGATCGCGGCGCGGCGGGCGGATCGAGAAGCGGTGGCGCGCGACGCCATCCTGCCGATGCTGCTGTCCGCGGTGCACGAGGACGGCTCGGCGATGACCGATCGCGAGCTCCGCGACGAGCTGCTGACGCTGCTGGTGGCCGGCCACGAGACGACCGCGACCGGGCTCGCGTGGGCGGTCGAGCGGCTCGCCCGCCACCGCGACAAGCTCCAGCGGCTCGCCACCAAGCTTCGCGCCGGCCAGGACGAGTACCTGAGGGCGGTCGTATACGAGACGTTGCGCCTGTGCCCGGTGATCTCGCTCGTGAGGGAGGAGGAGACGCAAGTGCGGCCCTTGCGCCGAAGTTGCACAGGGAGTGGCCCGGATAGCACCACTTCTCTGCAATTCGATGGCGCAATAGTTGAGGTTTGCCGGGTAGCCCGGCCCGGTCACAAGCCGAGCAGCTCGGCGGCGTTCTGCTTGAGGACCAGTGGCCGGACCTCGTCCTTGATCGGGAGCTTCTCGAAGTCCGCCAGCCAGCGGTCGGGGGTGATCAGCGGAAAGTCCGAGCCGAACAACATCTTGCGCTGAGCGCGGGTGTTGATGTACTGGACGAGGATCTCCGGGAAGTACTTCGGCGACCACCCGGAGAGGTCGATGAACACGTTGGGCTTGTGGACCGCAATCGCGAGCGCCTCGTCCTGCCAGGGAAACGAGGGATGGGCGAGGATGATGTCCA
>Ga0335078_10010075_pt1 | contig 13993 bp, 14 predicted proteins | sample Lox_Sample_32_FD_206711 | JGI IMG/M metagenome (GOLD analysis project Ga0335078, IMG submission 206711) | Soil microbial communities from Loxahatchee National Wildlife Refuge, Florida, United States - Lox_Sample_3.2 | ecosystem: Environmental > Terrestrial > Soil > Wetlands | place: USA...
CGGCACCGGGTTCCTGGGTGTGGGAGCGGGAACCGCCTCCGAGTGAACGAGGGGTGCGGGCGCGGGGTGCACCGTCAGCTCGGGCGGGGGCGCGGCCGACGGGGTCGGGACGGGCGGGGCGACGGGCCCGGCGACGGGCGGGTGAACCGGTGGGGGCAGCTCGACGGCCACGGAGATCATCGGAGCGGCCGGAGCCCCCGGAGCGGGAGGTACCAGGATCGGGCTCGGGGCCGGGAACGGGGCCCGTTCGGCGACCTCCCGCATCCCCATCGAGATCTCGTTCAGGAGGCGGGAGAGCTGGGCCGCGAGCAACGGAGGCTCGGGCAGGCGGGCCGGTGGGATGCCGACCCGCGCCGAGTCGGCGCGGGCGAAGATGCGGGCCAGCGCCGCTTCCGCGGGCGCCGGGAGCGTGTGATGAACGACCCTCGGGCTGTCCGGCGCCACGGTCCCGACCGCGAGCGCCCGGCTCACGTGGTTCGCCGCTTCGGTCACCTCGCCTTGGCGGGCGGCGGCGAGCGCCGCTTCGACCTCGGCGCGGACCGGTCCGATGTCTTGGCCGACGAGGAGGAGGTCCCGGACCTCCTGGTCGAGGAGTTCGACCGGGCTCGGCTCGCGAAGCGCCGGCTCGCCCGTACTTTCGAGCTCGGGCGCCGGAGTGGCGAGGACCACCTGCGTGTCGCGCGAGATCGTGGCCGCGAGATTCACGTCGACCCCTCGGACCCCGATCCGGTAGGGGTGCAGTCGGACGTCGTGAGAGCTGCCTCGGAACTTCTCGACGCCGACGGCCCGTACGGTCACGCCCTCGAGCTCCCAGCGGAAGAGGCGGATCTCCCCGCGCGCGAGCATCCGCTCCGGGCTCTCGATGTCCTCGAGCGGGGACTCGACCGTGAGCAGCGTGGTCACGCGGAGGTCGGAGAGGAACCGGAGGAACGACTGCGCGCCCAGGCCCGGTTCGTACCCCTTCATGCAGAAGTACTGAAGGGCGGTCAACGAGTCGACGACGACCCGGCTGTAGCCCCTGCGTTGCACCTCGGTCCGCAGCATCTGTTCGAGCGCCGAGATCGTGACCTCCACGCTCGTCAATTCGGGCGTCTTGCGGATCGACATCTCGACGCGCTCGAAGGGGAGGGCCGAGCGGACCGCGGCGATGTCCTTGAACGGGGTCCGCTCGAAGCGCATCACATCCGGGATCGCGTCGAACACCTCGACCTTCCCGAGCTCGGGCAGGAGGTGGCGGTGGTTCCAAAGGATCTCGTTCGGCGGCTCTTCGACGGTGACGAAGAGCGTCCGCTCCCGCTTCCGCACCCCTTCGCACAGGAACTGGAGCGCGAGGGTCGTCTTCCCCGTCCCCGAGGGTCCGACCAGGAGGTACGGACGCCGGGGCATCAGCCCGCCGTCCAGCATCCGGTCGAGCTCGGCGGTCCCCGTGGAGATCCGGGGCTCGCCGGGCGCACCGTGATCGCTGGATGCCGACACCCGTTCTCCTCCTCGTCCGGCGCCCCGCCCGGCGGTCCGGCGCTGATAGAACGCGAGAGCGGGGTCTTGAACCTTCTCACGCGAAGACCGCGCAAGCGCTATCTCTCGCCGGACGCCCTGCGGGCCATGGCGGCCCCCCCGTCGGACGGCCCGCACCGCATGCGCGCGCTCGCGGCCGCGCTGCCGAGCGCGCTCGTCGACGGGTTCCGCCTCGGGCGGGAGATCTCGCTCCCGTCCGAGTCCCAGCCCGTTCACGTCTTCGTCGCGGGGATGGGCGGCTCGGGGATCGCGGCCGACCTGGCGCGCGGGGTCATCGAGGCCGAGACGAGCGTCCCGCTGCTCGTCCTGCGCACCCCCTCGCCCCCGCGCGCGCTCTCCTCGCGCTCCCGGGTGCTGCTCGCGAGCTACTCCGGGAACACGTGGGAGACCCTGCGGGCCTACGACGCGGCGGGACGGGCCGGCGCCTACCGGGTCGCGGTCACGTCCGGCGGCGCGCTGGCCGAGCGCGCGGCCCGGGACCGGGTCCCGATGCTTCCCATCCCTCCCGGCCTCCCGCCTCGCTCGGCCGTCGGCTACCTGCTCGGCGGGATCCTCGGCCTCCTCGACCCGTGGTTCCCGGAGTCGAACGAGGAGCGCGTGCGTCGTGTCTCCGAGCGGGCGCGGGCCTACGTCGCGGCGTGCGCCCGGTCCCGGGGTCCGGCGGCCCGGATCGCGGGGGCGATCGGTCCGCGTCTTCCGTTCATCTACGCCGAGAGCTCCTTCTTGGGCCTCGCCCGTCGCTGGAAGACGCAGGTCGAGGAGAACGCCAAGCGTCTCGCGGTCTTCGACGAGGTCCCCGAGCTGTTCCACAACGCGATCGTGGCCTGGGATGCGGTATCGCGCGCGGAGGCGAAGCGCTACGCCGTGGTGATGCTGGATTGGGCGGGCGCCCAGCCCCTCATCCGGCAGAGCGAGAAGTACCTGTCCAAACTCCTGGCCGCGAGGGGATCGACGGTCCTTCCGACCCCGCTCGTTGGAGAAGACCGGTTGGAGGCGCTCATCAATGGGCTCACGCTCGGCGACCACGTCAGCCTCTTCCTCGCGGAAGCCGGGGGGGTCGACCCGTACCCGGTCGACGCGATCACCCGCCTGAAGGGGGCGCTCGGCTCGGCCGAGCCGGGCGGCAACTCGGGGTCGGCCCCCTCCACGGCGCGAACGGCCCGGCGCCGGGTCGCGCCGAACTGAACCACGGCAGAACCGCCCCCGTCCCTCGGTTGAGTCGACCTGGCCCGAGCCGGCTGGGTGCCAGAGCGGAACCGCGCAGAACCCTCCATACGACTCCGCATGCCTCGGAGCGACATCCCTCCGTCGTGCAGCGGGTCGCTCCCACCACCGAGAGCCGCCGGGGGTCGGCGCGGAACGGTCTCGCCCCTCACCCGGGGCGAATCATCTCCTGGACGCGCTCGCTTGGCGTGTGGTCGAGGGTCGTGAACTTGCCGGTGGCCCGGAATCCCCTCGACAGGTAGAGGCGGACCGCGGCCACGGCCCGGGGATTGACTTCGAGCACGACGGGGCCTCCCGGGGCCATCCGCTCGATCCAGGCGAGAGCAGCGTCCAGGAGACGACCGGCAATGCCTTGCCCTCGCCGCTCGGGTGCGACCCACATCGCGAAGATGTGAAAGGTTCCCTCCAGTCTGGCCGCGACCACGATCCCGACGAATCGGTCCACCTCGTCGACCGCAGCCCAAGTCGCCGCTGGAGAGTCGGCCGAGTCCCGGGCTACGAGCTCCCTCCAACGGCTCTCCGGGTACTCCCTCTCGCGAAGCAGCGTGGAACCGAATGCCCACGGTTCCGACTCCAGCGCCTGGAGCCGGATGTCACGGTAGGAGGCCCAGTCGGCCGCTTCGGCACGACGAACCCGAACCTCGGGGGCGCCGACCGTCACGAGGCCCGGAGAGCGGTCGACGCTATATCCCACCCTCGCCCCCTCGGTCGGATCGCCTGCTCCCTCGCACGCGAGCCGAGGAAGGGACTGCCGGCCACGTGAGCGCGAGACGGCGCCGCGCGGCTTCGCGACGCGGGTGCCAGCTCGGAAAAGGCCTTATTCGGGGCCAACTGCTGACGTGCCGGGTGCTGAGGTAGCCTAGCTCGGCCAAGGCGCCAGATTCGAGATCTGGTGGTGCGTATGCATCGCGGGAGTTCAAAGGCCGCTCGGGGGGACCCCCCGACGACGGAGACTCTCCCCCTCAGCGCCTCCACTGCATCGTCCCTCTCGGTCGAGGTGGAGGTCGCGCGCGCCGGCCGGGTCGAGTCGCATGCGCTCCACCTGGCCCCCGGCACGACGGTCCGGGAAGCGGTGCGGGCGACGGGCCTGGCTCCGGAGGGGACCGCCGTCTTCCTGGACGAGGAGTCCGTCCCGCTGGACGCACCCCTCGATCGAGCGTGCCGGCTGATCGTCGTCCCGACCTTCTCGGGGGGTTAACCGGCGCCGACCGGACATCCCAAGAGATTTAGCCCGCGGGTTCCGTCTCTAGGGGCTAAGGTTGCTAACGTGCCGTCGAGTTGTCCCATCTGCGAACAGCCGATCTCGATGACGGGCCTCCATTGCACCGTCTGCGGCTTCCCGACCGCCCTCGCCATCGAGGGGCTCCGCTCGATCGACACCGTCCCGCCGCCCACGGACCCGGCCGCCCCGCCCGAGCGGCCTCGGCCGATGCGGACCCTTTCCCCCGAGGCCGAGCTCGCCGGCCGCATCAGCCGGGACCTCCGCGCCAAGATGGACATCGTCCACGAGCTCGGACGCTCGGTCCCGGACGCCACGAGCGAGCTCTGCCAGGCGGCGCTCGGGGAAGCCGAAGGGCGGGAGGGGGAGGCGCTCGAGACGCTGCGCTCGGCGCAGAGCCGCGTCGAGCGCGAGCTGGACGAGCTGCTCGACCAGCGGCTCGCCTCCGTCGTCGCCCGGCGGGACGCCCTGCAGACCCACGGGCTCCGCCTCGCGATCGGTCGGGACCTCGACCGAGTGGCCGAGGAGCTGCAGGCCCGGCGTCGCAACGAGGCGACGACGATGCTCCTCGAGGTCGAGGGGCGCATCAGCCAGTTCGAGTCCGACTGGCGGGGCCTCCAGGGGTTGCTCGCCCAAATCGAGGGCCTCCGGAACGAGGCGACCGAGCTCGGCCTACCGCTCGGGGAGATCTCCGGGGAGATCGAGGAGATCCGGGACCGCCTCTCGAGCCCGAGGCTCACCGAGGAGAACCTGGACGAGCTCGCCCAGGCGGCCGCCCAGGCGCTGATGCTGCTGCACGAGGCCGTGCCGTCCTCTCTCGAGGAGGAGCTGGCGCGCCACGCCACCACGCTCGATGCCTACCCCGAGGAGCACGTGCCGAGTGCGGTCGCGCGCCGGCTCCACTCGGAGGCGACCCGCCACCTGAAGAAGGGCCGGCTGCCCGAGGCGATCCAGAGCGTGCGCGAGCTTCGCCAGCAGGTCGAGGCGATCCAGCGCGACGAGGCCGCCCGCGCCCCGCCGGCACCGGCCCCCGCCCCCGCGGAGACCGAGTCGGAGACCCTCGACCGGCTCCTCAAGAAGGCGCGGTCGCTCGCCGGCCGCGTCCGGACCCTGCCGCCCGAGAGCGAGGCGGCCCGCGAGGCGGCCGTGCAGATCCGCTCGGCGACCGAGCACCTCAAGTCTCGAGAGTTCGACGAAGCGGACCGCATCCTGGCCCATCTCATGAAGGTCCTGGCGCTCGGCACGGGGGTGAGCGACGCGTGAGCCCGGGGAATCCGCCCCCTCCGGACCTGCGCTCCCGGCTCGACGCCCTCAGCCAGCGGGCCCACGCGCTCGAGGCCGACGGCCTGCCGCCGCTCCCGATCCAGCAGATCCAGGAAGCTGTGGCCCGCGCCCTGGCCGCGGGCACTCCCGAGGAGGCGACCCAGGTGATCAAGCGCGGCGAGGCGCTCCTCACCAAGGTCTCCGAGGATTGGACATGGGTCAAGGAGCTCTTGCGGCGCGCAGAGGAGCTCCGCGCGATCGCGGGGACCATCGGCGTCGACCTCGCGATCCTCGACGCCCGGGTGGGCAACCCGAGGAAGAAGCTCTCCCAGGGTTCGCTCAGCTCGGGGACGCTCGACAAGACCGCCGCGAGCGCGTCGCTCGCGCTCGCCGTGCTGAACGACGCGGTGCCGAAGTTCTGCGCGCAGGAGGCCCAGCAGCTCGGCACGACGATCCGCCGGGCCCGGGACCGGGGGGAGGACGTGCGGCTCGCCGCTGGCGCGTTCAGCCGCCTGCTTCAGGCGATCCAGGACCAGAACCTCCCGACCGCCGCCCAGCGGCTGGTCGAGGTCCGCAAGGAAGTGGCGCGGATCCCGCGCGCGCCGGCCATGCCCCGGCTCGGTTCCGAGGAGGAGGAGGAGATCCTGCTCGAGGCCCGCAACCTGGCGCGTCGCCTCCAGCGGATCAAGGGAAAGGCGCACGACGCGCACAGCGCCGCCCGCCTCATGTCGCAGGTCCGACAGGCCCTAGCCGAGGACCGCCGCTACGGGACCCCCGAGGAGGAGATCGAGGAGCTCTGGCTCGAGGTCTCCCGGATCACCCAGGAGAACCGGCGCGCGTCGGAGGCCCCTCCCGGGACCACTCCGGGGACCGGCCCCCGACCCCGGGACGAGCGGCCCGCCTCGGAGGTCATTCCCGCGGCCGAGGCCGCGGCACAGCTCGAGGCGGCCGCCCGGGAGGAGGGACCGACCCCGCCGCCCGCGCCCTCTCCCGAGCCCGCTGGCTCGACCGTCTCGCGCCGCGGATTCCTGGTCCCGTACGTCCCGCCCGAGATGCCGGCGCTCGCCGGCCCGGAGGACCCCTCGAACTCGCCGACCCGCCCTCGACCGAGGCCGAGGGTTCCGCCGTAATCCTTTAATACGTATCGCAAGTCGTTTATACCACTTGTCGCGGGGGGGCGCACGAGCGGCATACCGGCCGGTCGGGACCGTGTTGGCCGTGACCCCGTCGGGGTCGCTGACGGTCCGCTCGCCCGGTCCGGACGTCATCGGCGAGGGCGCAATGGTCTCCGAGCCGAGGAGCGGGGTGCGCGGTGTCGTCACCCGGGTGTTCGGCCCGGTGGCCCAGCCGTATCTCAGCGTTCGCCCGCGCCGCGCTCCGAGCCCCGCGGAGGGGATCCGGCTGATCGGGGCATCCCTGGTGATGGAGTAGGAGGGCATCGATGGTGGACGGAGAGGCACCGACGAGCGGCGACAAACCGGCGGCCCGACCGGAGGACCTCGCGGTCCCGACCCGATGTACGAGCTGCGGGTCCTCCCACCTGACGCGCGACTACGAGCGGGGCGAGCTCGTCTGCGACGAGTGCGGCCTGGTCCTGGAAGAGTCGATGATCGACCAGGGACCCGACTGGCGCGCGTTCGACGCCGAGCAGGGGGAGAAGCGCGCCCGCACCGGTGCGCCGACCACCCTCACGATCCACGACAAGGGGCTCTCCACCGAGATCGGCTGGAAGAATCGCGACCCGTACGGCAAGTCGATCCCGACGCGCAACCGGGCCCAGCTCTACCGGCTCCGAAAGTGGCAGCGCCGCATCCGGGTCTCCAACGCGACCGAGCGCAACCTCGCGTTCGCGCTCGCCGAGCTCGACCGGATCGCCTCGGGGATGGCGCTTCCCCGGAACGTCCGCGAGACCGCCGCGATGATCTACCGCAAGGCGGTGGCCAAGAACCTCATCCGCGGACGGTCGATCGAGGGCGTGGTCGCCGCGTCGCTCTACGGGAGCTGCCGCCAGTGCAACGTCCCCCGGACGCTCGACGAGATCGCCTCGAAGTCCCGGATCGGCCGCAAGGAGATCGGGCGCACCTACCGGTTCATGACCCGCGAGCTGCACCTCAAGCTGATGCCGACCCGCCCGCAGGACTACATCCAGCGATTCTGCTCGGAGCTGAAGCTCAAGGGCGAGATCCAGACCCGGGCCAACGAGATCCTGAAGCAGGCGACCGACCGGGAGCTGACGAGCGGGCGCGGCCCGACGGGGGTCGCCGCGGCCGCGATCTACATCTCGAGCGTTCAGTGCGGCGAGCGGCGGACCCAGCGCGAGGTCGCCGAGGTGGCGGGCGTCACCGAGGTGACGATCCGCAACCGATACAAGGAGCTCACCGAGAAGCTCAACCTCCGCGTGATGCTCTGAGCGGCCCCGTCATGCTCTAAAGCGGGCGGGTCCTCGACGCGGCGTGCCGCGGACGCTTCCGATCGGCGTGCTCGTCTCCGGCGAGGGCACGACCCTCGAGGGGCTCGCCGAGATCATCGGTGGCGGCCACCTCCCGGCGAAGGTGGTCCTGGTCGTTTCGGACCGGCCCCACGCTCCCGCGATCGAGCGGGCGCGCCGGCGCGGGCTCCCGACGCTCGTGCTGCCGTCCAAGGGAGCGGCGGCCGCCGCCTGGGAGGAGGAACTGACCCGCGCGCTCGAGGCCCACGGCGTCGAGCTCGTGGTGCTCGCCGGGTTCCTCTCGATCCTCTCCGACGCCTGGGTGCGGCACTGGCTCGGCCGGGCGATCAACATCCACCCGTCGCTGCTCCCGCAGTACGGGGGGAAGGGGATGTACGGCCCCCGCGTCCTCCGGGCGGTGCTCGGGGCGCGGGAGCGCACGACCGGCGCGACCGTCCACCTGGTCACGAACGAGGTCGACGGCGGCCCCCCGCTCGCCCAGGAGCGGGTGCCCGTCCTTCCCGACGACACCGTCGAGACTCTGCGGGCCCGGCTGCACCCGGTCGAGGTCGCCCTCCTCGCGCTGACGATCCGTCGGTTCGCGGAGGGGACGCTTCCCCTGCCCTACCCTCAACCGGAGCCGGGCGCCCGGGCCCCCGACGTCCGGGACCGGCCCGACGTGCGGCGGTGATGGACCGGCGGGCGCGGCGCCGCACCGCGCGGGAAGAGGTCGGCGAGCGGGGTCGAGCGGCGCGGTAGCTCGACCGACAGGATGTGACGGGTCGTCTTCGGGGAGAACAGCTGCCGGGCGGCGGCCCGGCGGACGACCTCGGCGCGCTCGATCGGCGGTCCCTCGTCCCACCGCTCGAGCCGGATCAGCTCCGAGTCGTACGGGATGACCCACGCCGGGGCGCGTTCGGCCCCCAGGGCCCGGAGCGCGGCGACCCGGTGGTGGCCGTTCAGGATCACGTTCGAGTCGGCCGCGACCCAGATCGGGTCGTCCACGGCCCCCACGCGGCGCAGATGCGCGGCGAGCGCGCGGACCGCCGGACCGTGGATCTCCTCGTGCGGCAGGAGGTCGGCGAGGGGCACGAGACGGAACTCGGGGTGGTGGGTCATCCGGCGCTCCCCTCGCGCACGGCGCGGACGGCCCGACGGACGTAGACCGAGACCATCCGCCGACGGTAATCCGGGAGGAGGAAGGTGTTGTGCACCGGCCGCGTCGCCTGCTCCACCTCCCGGGCGAACGCCGCGAGACGGTCGTCCGAGAGGTGCTCGCCGACCAACGCCTCGGTCAGGGCGTCATGACGCTTCGGAGCCATCTCCGCCCCGCCGACCGCGAGGCGGAGCGCCCGCACCCGGTCGCCGTCGAACGTCCCCGACGCCGCGACGCCGAGCTCGGGAAAGTCGTAGGACGGACGCATCCGCAGCTTGAGGTAGCGGCCCGGCCGCCCCCGGGTCTGCGCGGGGAGGTGGACGCCGACGACCAGCTCCCCCGGCGCCAGGCTGAGGCGGCGGATCCCGTCGCCGCCGAGGTCGTACAGTCGGTCGAGGGGAAGGCGGCGACGGCCCCCCCGCCCGGCGACCTCGACCTCCGCGTCGACCGACATTAGCGCGGGGGCGAGGTCCCCGGAGAAGGTCGCATAGCACTTCGTCTTCTGGGGGACGACGTGGCACCGGTCCCCGTCGGCCTTGAGGCAGAACCCGAGGCTCTCGCGCCAGAAGTAGCTCTGGTTGAAGAAGAAGCACCGGGTCTCGACCAGGAGGTTCCCCCCGACGGTCCCGCTCGCCCGGACGAGCGGCGTCGCGACCTCGCGGACCGCGTCGCCGAGCGGCGGGTAGGCCGAAAGGAGCGGCTCGTCGAGCTCGAGGTCGGCCAGCCGCTCCATCGCCCCGATGCGCTCCAGCGAGCGGCCGCGCAACTCGGCGACGTCCTCGAGCGCGACCAGGTGCGGCCGCAGGTTGAGGTGCATCTTGTAGTTCGGCAGCAGGTCGGTCCCGCCGGCGAGGTAGTCGAACTTTCCCTCGAGCTCCCGGGCCAGGCCCAGCACCTCGTCGACCGTGGCCGGCCGGTGGAGCTCGAACGGGTCCAGGTGCATCGCGCTACGCCCCCTTCCACGGGCGGCCTTCCTGCCGCCGCTGGTCGATCCCCTTCAGCACCTTGTCCGGGGTGATCGGAAGGTCCGTGAAGCGGACCCCGACCGCGTCGTAGAGCGCGTTCCCGACGGCCGGCAGCGTGGCGATCAACGGCCCCTCGCCCGCCTCCTTGGCGCCGAAGGGTCCCTCGGGGTCGTCGTCCCCGACGAGGAGGATCTCGACCTTCGGCATCTGCTGCGGCATCGGGATCTTGTACTCGAGGAGGGAGGGGTTCATGAGCCGCGTCCCGCGGTAGTTCATCGACTCGCCCATCACCTGGCCGAGCCCCATGTGGACCGACCCCTCGATCTGGCCCTCGACGGCGAGCCGGTTCAGGACCCGGCCGCAGTCGAAGGCGGCCCACACGGTGTCTACCCGGTACACCCCGGTTTCGACGTCGACGTCGACCTCGGCGACGTAGGCGGCGAACGAGTAGGCCGGCGCGGTCCCCGCGCGAGCGCCCTTGAACGTCCCCCCGAGGGGTGACGTGTTGTACGAGCCGCTTGCGACCAGCGCCCCCGAGCGCTCCATCGCCTTGTGGAGCGCCTCCATGAACGAGACGCCGACCTGCGGGTCGACGCGGGAGAAGTACCGCTCGTGCCCGACCTGCATCTCCTCCAGGGGCCGGCCGGTCAGCTCGGCTGCGGCCCGGAGGAGCTCGGCCCGGATCTGCTCGGCCGCCGAGCGGGCGGCGTTCCCCATCATGAACGTCACCCGGCTCGAGTACGACCCCAGGTCGACCGGACTGACGTCGGAGTCGACGCGCTGCACGTGGACGCGGTCGATGTCGACCCCCAGGACCTCGGCGACGATGAGGGCCAGCAGCGTGTCCGAGCCCTGTCCGATGTCGGCCTGCATCGAGTGGGCGGCGATCCCTCCGTCCATGTCGACCTTGAGGTGGACGGTCGACTGCGGCATGACCGGCGTGAAGTGGATCGGGCTGTTCGACCCCGAGATGTAGAAGCCGCAGCCGAGACCGACCCCCCGGCCGTAGGGGAGCTTGCGGAACTTGTCGTCCCAGCCGCTCCGCTCCCGGGCCGCGGCCAGGCACTTCCGGAACGAGGTCGACGTGATCCGGAACTGGTTGACCGTGGTCGAGTTCGGCGGCAAGGCGTTCCGGTCGCGAAGGTCGAACGGGTCGACCCCGGCCCGCTCGGCGACCTGGTCGAGCGCCACCTCGACGGAGTAGCGGATGTTCGTGCCCCCGTGAGCCCGCATGGCGCCGGAGGGCGGCTTGGACGTGTAGACCCGGCGTCCCCGGTATCGGAAGTTCGGTACCCGGTAGGGCCCCATCGACAGGACCCCGTTGTAGTAGGTCGTGACGGTGCCGAAAGAGCTCCAGGCTCCGCCGTCGATCAACGCCTCGATGTCGTAGGCGAGGATGTGGCCGTCCGCGTCGGTCGCGACCCGAACGTCGTTCTGCGTCGGGTGCCGGCCGTGGTTGGTGTAGAAGACATCCTCCCGGTCGACCAGCATCTTCACGGGGCGACCGGTCTCGAGCGCGAGTGCCGCGCACGCGATCTCGTGGGGGAGGGGGTCGGACTTTCCGCCGAACCCGCCGCCGACCTCGGGCTTGACCACGCGGATCCGGTGCATCGGCATCCCGAGGACCTCGCTCAGGGACCGGTGGAGGTAGTGCGGCACCTGGGTCGCGCTCCAGACCGTGAGGCGACCGTCCGGCGTCGACTCCGCGATCGTCGCAAGAGGCTCCGTGAAGGCGTGGGTCACGCCGGCGAAGTTCCCGCGGACCCGGACCGTGTGGGCCGCCTTCGCGAACGCCGCGTCAACGTCCCCGAAGTGCTGGACGACCTCCTTCTGGATGTTCGACCCGTTCAGCCCTCGAGTGTGGATCGGCTCGGCGACCTTGGAGGTCCCCTCCCGGGGGTCCGAGTACTCGGGCAGGGGTTCCACGTCGAACCGGATCAGCGAGAGCGCCCGCTCGGCGGTCCGTTCGTCCGTCGCCGCCACGGCGGCGATGATGTCCCCGATGTACCGGGCCTTGTCGACCGCGATCGCCGTCTCGTCGTGCGTGATCGGGAGAACCCCGAAGGCGGTCGGGTACTTCTCCCCCGTGAGGACTGCGAAGACGCCGGGGAGCGCCCGGGCCGCCGCGACGTCCACCGAGCGGAGGCGGGCGTGCGGCCACGGGCTGCGGAGGAGCCGCCCCACCAGCGTGCCCGGCCGCTGAATGTCGTCCGTGTACTCGGCCCGACCGGTCACCTTGAGCGGCCCCTCCACGTAGGGGACCCGGTGTCCGATCAGACGGTACTCCCCGGGGGTGGGCTCGGCCATCAGACTCCCTGTCGAGCCGCCGATTCGATCGCCTCGAGGATCTTCGTGTACCCGGTGCAGCGGCACAGGTTGCCCGAGACCGCCCGCATGATCTCCTCCCGGCTCGGGTGGGGGTGGTCGCGGAGGAGCGCGGTGGCGGTCACGATGAAGCCGGGGGTGCAGAAGCCGCACTGCGTCGCGCCGGTCTCCACGAACGCCCGCTGGACGGGGGAGAGGCCCTGAGCGGGCGAGATCCCCTCGATCGTCGTGACCGACCGACCCTCGACCAGTCGGGCTAGGGTGAGGCAGCTCAGGGTCGGGCGCCCGTCGACCAGGACCGTGCAGCATCCGCACGTCCCGAGGTCGCACCCCCGTTTCGTCCCGGTGAGATGCAGGTCCTCCCGGAGAAGGTCGAGGAGGATGCGCGCGGGCTCGGCGAGGACCTCCGCCGGATGCCCGTTCAGTCGAAATCTAAGAGGTGCGAGGGACGGCATCCTTCGTTCCGTCGGATGCACCGGCATCACGCGGGGAAGTACGTAAGGTGGTCGGGTGTCGCTCGCGGACGATCTCGGCGACGATGCTCACCGCGATCTCGGGCGGGCTCTCCGAGCCGATCGGGAGCCCCACCGGCGAGCGGACCCGTGCGAGGGCGTCGCGGCTCAGCCCCCGGGAGCGGAGCTGGGCGTACATGTGCTCTCGCTTGGACGCGCTCGCGATGAGCCCGATCTGGTTCGGGAACCGCTCGATCGAGACCGCGAGCGCCTCGAGGTCCTTCTCGGCGTCGTACCCCAGGAGGTAGACGTGGGTGAACTCGGCGGGGTCGAACACCTCCCAGAGGCGTGCGGCGGCCACGACCTCTCGACGGTCGGCGTTCGGGAAGCGGTCGGCGGTGACCCAGTCCGGCCGGTCGTCCGCGACGCTGTAGTCGTACTCGAGGGTCGGGAGGATCGTGGCCAGCGCGTGGGCGACGTGGCCCCCGCCCCAGAGCAGAAGGTTCGGCCGGCTCGGGACGTACTCGACCGCGATCTCCACGGAGCCTCCGCACAGGCTCGGCAGGCCGCCGGGGGTCCAGGCCTGGAGGTCGAAGTGGTGGAGCCCCCCACGTTCGGTCGAGATCGCCTCGGCCGCGAGAGCCTTCACCCGGTCCTCGAGCGCCGCGCCGCCGACCGTTCCCATCGTCGAGCCGTCGGCGCGAACGATCATCGTGGCGCCCTGTTTGCCGGGGACCGAGCCGGTGGCCTTCACGACCGTCGCCCGGACGAACGGCTGCCGCGAGTCGAGGAGCCGAAGCATCTCCCGGGCCAGCCGGCGGTCCATCACTCCCGCTCCCGCGCCTGCCATTCATCGTAGGCGGCGCTGTACTGCTCCGGTGTGTCGACGTTCGCCACCACCCCGGGGTCCTCGACCGCCACGCGGCGAACCTGCGGCCCGAACTCGGGCAGCAGCGAGCGGAGCGGCGCGTCGGGCCGCAGCTCGTTGATGTCGCGACGGATCGACGAACGCCACAGCACCGGATGGCCCCCGCGGCCCTGGTAGGTCGGGATGAACCATACCGCCAGGAGGTCCCGTTCGCGGACCGAGAACAGGGCGTCGATGGTCCGGGTCGAGACGAACGGGTGGTCGACGGGCCAGAGCAGGACGTCGCGGTCCTCGGGGATCGCCCGGAGCCCGGCGTGTACCGAGGCGGTGCGTCCCTCGTACCAATCCTCCGCCTCCGCGACCTCCACCGGAAGACCCCGCAGCTCGTGCGCGATCAGGGCGCGGTGGGCGCCGACGACCACCACGACGGGGTCGGCGTTCTCGGCTAGGCACTCCTCGGCGAGGCGCCGCACCGAGGTCCGCTCGCCGACCGGGAGCAGGGCCTTGGGCTGGCCCCCGAACCGGGTCGACGCGCCGCCGCTGAGGAGCAAGGCTGCAGTACCCATCGGTCCCTAGCT
>Ga0335078_10010077_pt1 | contig 13992 bp, 18 predicted proteins | sample Lox_Sample_32_FD_206711 | JGI IMG/M metagenome (GOLD analysis project Ga0335078, IMG submission 206711) | Soil microbial communities from Loxahatchee National Wildlife Refuge, Florida, United States - Lox_Sample_3.2 | ecosystem: Environmental > Terrestrial > Soil > Wetlands | place: USA...
CGTCGACGACCCGCTGGATCGCGAGCACGTAGGCGGCCGTCCGGTTGTGCACCTTCTTCTCGGTCGCGACCTTGTGGACATCGTTGTACGACTGGACCATCACCCGCTCGAGGCGCTGGTTGACCTCAGCGAGGGGCCAGAAGTACCCCTGGATGTCCTGCGCCCACTCGAAGTAGCTCACCGTAACACCGCCCGCGTTCGCGAGGATGTCCGGCAGCACGGTGATCTTCTTCTGGAAGAAGATCGAGTCCGCCTCGGGGAGCGTCGGGCCGTTCGCGGCCTCGCCGATCAGCTTCGCCTGGACCTTGTCGGCGTTCTTCGCGGTGAGCTGGTTCTCGAGCGCGGCGGGGACGAGCATGTCGACCTTGAGCTCGAGGAGCTCCTCGTTCGAGATCGCCTTCGCGCCGGGGAAGCCGACCACCGAGCCGGTCTTCATCTTGTGCTCTTCGACCGCGTGCGGGTTGAACCCGTCCGCCTTGAAGATCCCGCCGCGGGAGTCGGAGGCGGCGACGATCTTCGCGCCCTGCTCGTCGTAGAGCAGGTTCGCGCAGACGCTGCCCGCGTTCCCGAATCCTTGGACCGCGACCGTCCCGTTCTTCACGCGGACGCCCGCATCCTTGGAGGCTTCCCGGATCGTGTAGGCGCAGCCGCGGCCCGTGGCCTCGCCCCGGCCCTCGCTGCCGCCGAGGCTGATCGGCTTGCCCGTCACGACGCCCGGCACGGAGTAGCCCTTGAGCTGGGAGTACGTGTCCATGATCCAGGCCATCGTCTGGCTGTCGGTGTACACGTCGGGGGCCGGGATATCCATCTCGGGCCCGATGATGCCGCTGATCTCGCTCGCGTAGCGGCGGGTCAGGCGCTCGAGCTCGCCCTTCGACATGTGCTTCGGGTCGCAGATGACACCGCCCTTCGCGCCGCCGTAGGGGATGTTCACGACCGCGCACTTCCAGGTCATCCACGCGGCGAGCGCCCGCACCTCGTCGAGCGACACCTGCGGGTGGTATCGGATCCCGCCCTTGCACGGACCGCGGGCCATGTTGTACTGGACCCGGTGGCCGGTGAAGACCTTGTACGACCCGTCGTCCATCCGGACGGGGAAGTTGACCGTCAGCTCGCGCTTCGGGTGCTTCAGGACATCTCGGATCCCCCCGTCGAGACCGAGGAGGTCCGCGACAATGTCGATCTGTTTCCGCGCCGTCTCAAATGGATTGGCAGTTTGGCTGTTGTTCACCATACCCGAAACCTCCGGGCAATCCGCAATCCCGATTGCTGCTACTTGAGGGTAACGTGGAGACTGTGACGGTTCCGCACGGTCGACACGAGACGACGCGACGGGCCGAACGCTCAGCGCCGGCGACGTGCGAACGGACGCCAGCCGGCCGGGGGCATCGGTCGAACCCGGGCCCCGGAACGCAGCCACGCGCCCCGACCGGAAGAGACCCGTCCGACGACGGAAAGGCGTCCACCGGCCGCGAGCACGTCCCTCTGGGCCTCGGCGACCTTCCCCGACGGGATCGCGCAGAGCAGCTCGTAGTCCCCGCCGAAGAACGCGCGACGTTCGCGTTCCCTGCGGGAGAGCTCCGGCCCTCGCAATGCCGAGAAGAGCGGGAGCCGGGCCTCGTCGAGCTCGGCCCGAACATGACTCGCCTCCGCGAGCAGCCGGGTCGCTTCGGCGATCCCGTCCGACGTGTCGAGCATGGCGCGCGCAAAGCGGCCGAGGGCGATCCCTTCCGCGACGCGCGGCTCGACGTGGAGCATCGCGACCAGCGCCCGCGGAGAAGGGTGCCGGCCCAACCCGAGGCGAGCGGCCGCCGCCCCTCCGCGACCCACGGTTCCGGTCGTGGCGAGAAGATCCCCGGGCCGGGCGCCGGACCGAGGGGCGAGTCGCCCCCGGAGCGACCAGCCGAGGATACTGCTCACTACGGTTAGGGTCGGACCTGGCTTGGTGTCACCTCCGACAAGCTGTCCTCCGAAACGGTGCATCGTCCGCTCGGCTCCGAGGCTCACCTTTTGGGCCCATGCCTGCGGGGTCCCCGACGGCAGGATGACCGCGAGGAGGAGCGCGGCGGGAGCGGCTCCCTTCGCCGCCAGGTCGGAGAGGCTCACCGCCGCGGCGGCCTCGCCGATGCGCTCCGGTGGAGAACGGGGCAGGAAGTGGGTCCCTTCTACCAGAGAGTCCACGGACAGGACGGCGACGCGCCCGGGCGGAGGGCGGAGCGCCGCGGCGTCGTCGCCCAGCGGCAACAGTCCCTCCCGTCCGGCGGGGAGGTTGCGTTGAAGCCAGGCGTGGAAGCGGCGCTCGTCGATCGCCCCGGACCGCGAGCGAGGTCGGGCGGGCATCGTCCTACTTGTACGGCAGGAAATCCTTGCCGAGGAGCTCCCGTCCCAGGATGATGCGCATGATGTTGAGGCCGCCTTCCGCGCCGACGAGGTACGACATGATCCCCCGGAGCCCGATCTCGAGACCCACTTCCTTCGTATAGCCGGCGGCACCGAACCACATCATCACGCGTTTCACGCACTCGAACGCGACCTGCGGCGCCCCGAGCTTCACGGTCGCGACGGCGCGGTCGACCTCGGAGCGGTGCGAGTGGTCCCCCTTGAGCGTGTAGGTGTCGAGCAACCAGGCGGCGCGGCGGCACTGCCACTTGAGCGCCTCGACCTGGGTCCAGAGGTCGACGAGCTCGAACTGGATCGCCTCGAACTTTCCGAGCGGCTGACCGAAGACCTGGCGTTCCCGGATGTACTTCATCCCGGTCTCGAGCGCGCGCTCCGCCGCCCCGATGCAGGCAGCGCTCACGAACGTGCGAGCGACGGAGAACCCCTCCATCGCCACGCCGAACCCTTTCCCCTCGGCGCCGACGAGATACTTCGCGGGGACCCGCGCGTCCTGGTACGAGAGCCCGCCGGTCGAGATTCCCATCCGGCCCATGTTGTGGAATCGCTGCGTCGAGATGCCGGGCGTGTTCGTCGGTACGTAGAGGAAGTTGAACCCGCCCGACCCGTCCTTTGCGAGCGTTAGGTGTCCCCCACCGAGCGACTTCGCCTCCTCGACCCCGGAGATGAACGCTTTCTCGCCGTGCAGCAGGAACGAGGAACCGTCGCGGCGGGCCGTGGTGCGCATCCCCGCGAGGTCGCTTCCTCCGCCGGGTTCCGTGGTCGCGATCCCGAGGAACGCCTTCCCGCCGCACACCGCCGGCAGGACCTCGCGCTTCGTCTCCTCGGTCCCGTGGCGCGCCAGGACCAACCCCCAGCCCGCCTCGAGCAGGAAGAAGACCGCGGTGGCCATCGAGAAGTCCCCCCGCCCGACCTCTTCGGCCGCGATCTCGGTGAGCACGGTGGAGGCCCCCATCCCGGCGTACTCGGTCGGAACCGGCATCGCGAGGAGGCCCAGGTCGGCCATCGCGGCGAGAACGTCCGGGGGAATCCGTCCCTCGGTGTCGATCCTCTGCTCGTTGGCCCGGAGGACCTTGTCGCCGAACCGACGAACCGCGGTTTGGAACGCCTCCTCTTCGTCGCTCAGCCGGAAATCCATGGTGACCGCGCGCGGACGGTCGTCCCGGGATTTAGCTTCGGCGCGCTCGACGGGTCGCGCGACAGTTCCTATAACCCGGGACGCATCGACCCGGCGGGGATTTCCACGGCGCGGGTCCGGGTCGCCATCAACGGGTTCGGGACAATCGGGAAGCGAGTCGCCGACGCGGTCGCGAAGCAGCCGGACATGGAGCTCGTGGGGGTCGCGAAGACTCGGCCCAGCTACGAGGCCCGACGGGCGAAAGAGAAGGGATACCCCTTGTACGTCACCGGCGGCGCGGACCTCGAACCGTTCCGGGCGGCGGGCCTCCCGATCGCGGGGACGATCTCCGACCTGCTCGGAAAGGTCGACATCGTCGTGGACGCGGCCCCCGACAAGGTCGGTCGCGAGAACCGAACGCTGTACGGATCGGTCGGCCTCCCGGCGATCTACCAGGGCGGCGAGAAGGCGGACGTGGCCGAGGCGTCGTTCAACGCGCTCTCGAACTACGCCGTCTGCCGGGGGAAGCGGTCGCTGCGCGTCGTCTCGTGCAATACGACCGGCATCGCCCGCGCCGCGTCGGTCCTCCGCGAACACTGGGGAGTCGACCACTGGGAGGTCACGCTCGTGCGTCGCGCCGCCGACCCGGCCGAGACCAAGAAGGGCCCGATCAACGGGATCCTCCCGACGTTCCATCTCCCATCGCACCATGGCCCGGACGTCCGGACGATCTTCCCCGACCTGCAGATCGCCACCACGGCGGTGGTGGTGCCGACGACGTTGATGCACGTCCACGTCAACCACGCGCGCCTCACCCGCGCCCCGAAGGACGCGGCCTCGGTGATCGAGGCGTTCCGCTCGACCCCCCGATTCCGGGTCTTCGCGCCGTGGGAGCACGTGGAAGGAACGCCTCAGGTGATGGAATACGCCCGGGACCGGGGTCTCGGGTTCAACGACATGATGGAGAACGTGCTGTGGGAGGAAGGCCTCCGGCTCGACGGCCGGGACCTCTACTTCTTCCAGGCGATCCATCAGGAATCGATCGTCGTCCCCGAGAACGTGGACGCGATCCGGGCGGCGCTCGACCTCGAACCCGATGGTCGGGCCTCCGTCGCCAAGACCGATCGCGCCATCGGGCTCACCACGGGCTAACGGGTCCTTCCGAGGCGGCGGTTTGTCACCGGAATGCCGCGCGACCGAATGGCGGTCGCCCCCGTTTCGGCGTACCGCGAACGGCGAACGTAGCTCGCTCGAGGGGACCGACGGGCGGGGAAGAACCTCATCGAGCTCGAAGAGAGGGTCGGACGTCGTCTGGGAGGTCTCGAGACCGGAGACGGGTTCGTGGTAGCGGCCATCTGCATGGGACGACGGCCCCGCTCTCGCTCCCGAGCCCGACCCCAATTATCTTATAGACACCCCCGCTCGCGCGCGGCACATGTACTACCTTGACCACCGGCGAGACGTCGTCCGGATACCCCCCCAACGTTTGGGACCCGAGCTCGCGAGCGTTCTCACGGAGCTCGCCCAGCAGCAGTTCGAGGGGAAGCTGGTCGACGGCCAGAGCGTCGCGGTGACGATCCGGGACGTGACCCCGATCGGCGAGGGTCACATCATCCACGGCGACGGCGGCGTCTACCAGGAGGTCGAGTACGAAGCGCTCCTGTTCCGACCCGAGATCCAGGAAGTGGTCGAGGGGTCGGTCGTGGAGATCCGCAAGTTCGGGGCGTTCGTTCGCTTCGGCCCCCTGGACGGGCTCCTCCACGTCTCCCAGATCATGGACGACCGGGTGAACATCGACGAGCACAACCAACGGCTCGTCGGGGTCGAATCGAAGAAGGACCTCAAGGTCGGCTACAAGGTCCGCGCCCGTGTCGTCTCGCTCTCCCTCTCCGAGATCTCGCCCCGCGACAGCCGCATCGGCCTCACGATGCGGCAGCCCGCTCTGGGAAGGCTCGAGTGGATCCAGGAAGCGCACAAGAAGGCGGAGGGCGGGACGAAGAAGGCGGCCCCCGCGAAGAAGGGCGCGGCGAAGGCGGCCGCGAAGGAAGCGGGAACGGCGAGCTAAGGGGGCGTATCCTCATGATCAACCTCAAGGCCTGCAAGAGCTGCAACTCGATCACCGACCAGGCGAAATGTCCCCGGTGCGGCGGAGAGGTCTCCCGGGAGTGGCAGGGGTACCTCGTCGTGATCGACCCGGAGAAATCGGAGATCGCACGCAAAATGGGGATCCATGCCGCGGGCCGGTACGCGCTCCGCGTCAAGTGACGCGCGCGCCTGGGCGGTCCCGGAGTCGCTGCGAGCGACCCTCGCGGAGCGGTACGGTCCCGTCTTTTCGGGCGAGGACGCCGACCGGCGCCTCGTGAAGCTGGGCGTCTTCGGCGCCTGCGGCGACCGAGTGACCGCTCGCGCGATCGAGCTTCGCCACCTCCCCCTGATCGGGATCGTCGATCACAAGACCCGCCGGAACGAGCCCGTCGACCCGACGGTCTTCCGACCGCTCGCGCTCCGTCGCTTGGTCCGCGTGAAGAACCCGCCGGGTCTTCTCACCGAAGCCCTGCGCATCGCCGTGCGGGAACTCGTGGAAGCCGGCGGAGGTCTCATCGAGGTCGAGGGCGAAGAGGACCTCGGCTCGCTCGCGCTCGTCGAGTCGCTCCCCGCCGGGGCCACAGTTATATACGGTATCCCGGGTGCGGGGGTCTCCTTCGTCCGCGTGGACGCGGTCTCCAAGGAGCACGTACGCAATCTCATCGCCCAAATGGAGCTTCGGAGAATCGACCGTGGAAATTAGGATCCTCGAGGACCGCACGAACCCGCTCATGAAGCGGCACGAACTACGCTTCGAAGTGGCGCACGCGACCACGGCGACGCCGAGCCGTGACTCGGTGCGCGGCGAGCTCTCGAAGCTCGTGAAGGCACCCAAGGACCGGGTCATCATTGAGCGGATGCACGCGCGCTACGGCACGGCCGTGACGCGGGGCGACGCGGTTGTCTACGAGTCGACCGACGCGGCGAAGGCGATCGTCCGCGAGCACATTCTCGTCCGTAACGGTCTCAAGGAAAAGCCCCAAAAGGGCGCCGCCCCGGCGGCGGAAGCCGCCGCCCCGGTCGCGCCCGCGGCTCCTGCGGCTCCCGCGGCCGAAGCTCCCAAGGCACCGGCCCCGCCGGCCGAGAAGAAGGAGTGAGCCGGTAACGGATGGCGAAGGCACGCGTCGGCCTCTACGAGGTCAAGGGCGACTCGCTCGGTCGCACGCACAAGTCCTGCCCGAAGTGCGGTCCCGGAACGTTCCTCGCCGAGCACAAGGACCGCCGATCGTGCGGTCACTGCGGATACTCGGAGTCAAAGGCACCGCCCGCGCCGAAGGCGAAGGGGAAACCCGGCTCCGCGTAAAGGGGAACGACCCCGGCTTCGGGACCTGAACTAGAGACGTATTAGCCGTCCGTGGCTCGCCCCCTGCGACCGTCGGGTCTGTCGGACGTGGAATTGCGTTGCTCGGACCGCTCTATCTTTTCCTGCTCCTGGTGGGAATCGTACCCGCCGTCTACCTGCTGACGAACGCCTATCTCTCCCGGCGACGAGATCACGCTCGTCGGCGCGTCGAGGTTTCTCCCTCGGACGTTACCGCGGTCGTACCGGTACGAAACCAGGTCCCCGCGCTGTTCCGCGCGTCGATCGCGTCGATCGCCCAGCAGGGTTGCCGGTTGGTCGTCGTCGGAGACGGCTGCATCGAACCGTACCGCTCGGTCACGGAGTCGTTCGGTGGCACGTTTCACGAGCTCGAAGTCCACGTCGGGAAGAAGCGGGCGCTCGCCGTCGGCCTCGCCGAGGTACGGACTCCGTTCGTCCTGTTCGTGGACAGCGACACCCTACTTCCCCCGGACGCCGTCCGCTCGATGGCGTCCCGGTTCGTACCCGAGGTCGGCGGCGTCGGGGCGAATCTGACGGTCCTCGACACCGGGACCTCCGCCGCGTACTGCGGGGAGTTCGTGGAGCGGGCCCGGGAGGTGGTGCTTCGGGCGATGTCGTCGCGCGGGAGCGTCCTCTACCTCGACGGGGCGTGCGCGATGTACCGCACCGACCTGATCCGACCGTTCGTCGAGTCCTCCGAGTTCCAGGACCTGCGGGTCCTCGGTCGACCCAGGGCGCTGGGCGACGATTGGCAGCTCACCGACCACGTGCTCAAATCCGGGTTCCAGACGGTGAAGGCCTACGACGTGTCGGCCACGACCTCGCCGAAAGCGACGCTCTCGTCGTTCGTCCGGCAGAACGTGCGCTGGTCACGGTCGAACTGGGTACGGCTGGGGAGCTACCTCGCGGGCCGGGGACCGCGGAACCGCGGGGCGTTCTTCACGTTCGAGGTGCTCGGGACGTACGCCCTTCCGCTCGTGGCGTTCGCGACCCTTCTCTCCCGGCTTCCCCTGCTCGTCCATCTGGCGGGCAACGTCTCCTCGCCGCTCGAGTTCGTGGGCGTCCTCCTCCTGCACTCGCTGTTCGGGATCTCCCGAGGCCTGAACGTCGCACTCCTCGGTCTCTCCATGACCTTGCTCGGCTCGTTCGCGACCGGTGTCTTCCTCGGAACGATCGTTCGGGGGAGCCACCGACCCACCGTCCGAATGTTGGCCTACGGGGCCCTCGGCACGGCAGTGCTCTTCGTCACCGCGATCTACGGACTCCTCACGTTCTGGAAGCGCTCGTCCTGGGGAGAGGCCGCCCCGAACGACCCGGCCGAGATCGCTACCCCGCGTCCGACCGCCTGAACCCTCGGAGCGGGATCGTCGGACTAGGGGCCTCGGGCCGATGGCGCGGGGGGCGCCCCGCGCATCGAGTCGGGCATCTCGACGGCGACCACCTCTCCGCGGACCGTCACGTCGTCCGCCACGGAGATCGTGATCTCGATGACGACCTTTCGGCCGGCGACCGACCGAACTTTTCCCCGAAGGAGAAGCTCCGGCCCGAGCGGGGTCGGACGAAGGTAGTCGACCCGGAGCGATGCGGTCACGAATCGGTGGGCGGGGGGCGTGTCCATCTCCCGGCCCTCGGCCCGGTACGCGGCGGCGGCCGCCGTTCCGGTGCCGTGACAATCGACCAGCGAGGCGAGGAGTCCCCCGTTCACCCAGCCGGGGATCGCGATGTGGTATTCGTTCGGCGTGAAACGGGCCTCGCTGACGTCTCCGGACCAGTAGCTCTTGAGATGGTGGCCGTGGTCGTTCAACCGACCGCAACCGAAGCAGTACGCCAGCTCGTCCGGATAGTAGTCCTGAAACGCCTTCATCGGAGCACCCCGGGACCCGGGCCAGCCGTTCGAATCGCTAAGAGCCTTGGGTGCGCCAACGTTCACCCCGCGTCGGGAGCGAGGCGACCCCGAGGAAGGTGACGTCGTCGGGCTGTCGGGTCAGCCGCTGCAGCCGCTCACGGCGTAATCGTCCCCGTTGAACTCGGCAAAGCCGTAGTCCTCGTAAAGGTCGGACTCGGTGACCGTGACGTGATTGACCGGGTCGTAGAATACGACCACACCGGTGCTGGAGTCGTAGGAGAGAATGACGGAGGGTCGGGGGTCCGGCCGCTCGCAACCTCCCGAAAGAAGCGTTCCGGGTCGAAAACCTCTCGAGTTGGAGGGGAAGCGACGATCCCAGTCCACCGGCCTCGAGGCACGCCTCATCTTTTCCGGACTCGTCTCCGAACCGGGAGCCACTCGACCGAGTTGTCCTCCGAAAAGTCCATACCTATCGACCGCTGGCGCCGGGCGGCGGACTGGGCCCGTAGTATAGCTTGGATATCACGGAGGCCTCCGGAGCCTCAAACCCGGGTTCGAATCCCGGCGGGCCCGTCCTACCCGCTCGAAGGGGGGAAACCGTCGTCGTCGATAAGTCAATATACTTGACAGTCAATTAAATTGACATATGGCGAAGCGCTCTCCGCCCCGCGACCGGTACGATGATGTCCCGCTCTCGGCGCTCCTGCAGTCGGCCCGCCGCACGTACTCGGAGGCCGTACGGAGGGAACAGGCATCGGTCGGATGCGAAGACCTCCCGGGGACGGGCAGCCATCTCCTCAGCGCGATGCACTGGAGCGGCGCGTCCCTCGAGGCGGTCATTCGATGGTTGGGGGTCACGAAACAGGCGGTGGGCCAGTCGGTCGACCTTCTGGTGCTTCGAGGGTACCTCGAGCGAGCACGAGACCCTTCGGACCGGCGCCGGGTGGTCCTTTCGTTGACCTCCCGCGGGAGGAAGGCCGGAACCGCGGCCCAACGTGCGATCGAACGAGTCGACCGCCGTTTGCGTCAACGAATTGGCCCGCGAAAGATCGACGACACGCGTGCGACCTTGATCGAGCTCCTGGAGATGGGTCGCCGGTCGCGGGCGAACCTCGCGCCGGACCTCGAAGTGGCGTGAGCGTGTCCGGGCAGGCTCCCGGCGTCTCGGTGCTTCCAGCGCCGCCCACCCGGCCGGCCCCGCGGACGGGTCACTGACGACGCAGTGTCGGGTGCGGTAGCCGGGTGTGGGCGGCGAGGTCCGCCTCGAGCGAAAACCTCTCTCCGCACTCGGCGCACGCGAAATCCGGATGCGCCGGCCCCGACCTCGAATCGGGCGGCGGGCGACCCGCGAAATCGGGATGTGCGCTCTTCATGTGAGCGGTCGCTTCCTTCGGTGAGTGGAAGGAAGTCCGACAAATCGGGCAGACGTCCACCATCTTCTTGCCCGACGGTCGCGACCTCCCGAGGCCGGTTCCCCTCCGCCGCACTTGTATCTTTGTCCAACAACCGAGGACCTTACCGGCGATTGTCGAATGTTGGCCGTGGCGTGACCCGTCTCGCGAAGGTCGGACGCCTACAACCCCCTCCACGGACGCGGGCGGCGAAATTGAGCAACGCGCACCACTTCGTCGGTACCTCGGAATCGTGGCCGGGGAGCGGAGCCTACGGGGTCGTTCAAAAATCTTGGTCGTCGCCGTGGACTCGGACGGAGCCTCGGGTCCGGTTCCACGCTCCGTTGACAACGCTCAAGTAGCCTGACTCGGCTTTGGGGGCGTCCCATGCCGACGGGGAAGAGCGGGGTCCGCGAACCGGAACCGGAAGAGCTCGAAGCCGAGGAGGCGGTCCCGCTCGTCGACCGCATCGAGGAGGAGTTGGACCTCCTCGCTCGCAACGTCGACATTCTCGAGAAGCTTGCGAAGAGCCCGCCCATCGGGATCATTCGCCTGAGCGAAGCGCTCCGCCTTCCGATCCACAAGACCCGGTATTCGCTCCACCTGCTCGAACGCGAGGGCGTCATCCAACCCTCCGCCGACGGCGCGGTGGTGACCGACAAGGCGAAGGAGTACTGGGCGAACCTCAACCAGTCGCTCGACCGGATCTCCGAGGTCATCCAGCATCTCAAGAGCCGGTCGGTCGAGCACGAGAACCGGCTCTCCTCGAGCCGGAAAGGCTATTAGCGCGATGCCGGCTCGGCCGCCCCGGTGCCGCCGTAGCTCAGTGGCAGAGCGATCGGCTGTTAACCGAAAGGTCAGCGGTTCAAACGAGCGGCGGGGCTCTCCCGTCGCCCGGGAACTCCGCTCGGCGGCGCCTTCCTCTCGTTGTCGATGGGCCCGTAGCTTAGTCCGGCCTAGAGCGACCGGCTCATAACCGGTCGGTCGACGGTTCAAATCCGTCCGGGCCCATTACCATAATCTATTAGAACCTTGGCTGGTTTCATTAGATTATGCCCCGAGATCGTACCCCCAGGCTGGCGCCGTTCTTGGAAGGACCGCCCGACCGAAGGCGCTGGTACGCCAACGTCTCGCAGGGAAGCCGGGCGACCGCCGACGTCTACGCCAGGCGGCTCGCGGCGTTCTGCCGACGGATGAAGACCGAACCGGAAGCTCTCGTGGAGATGGAGGACAAGCCCTTCCGGGACCTCGTCCTCGATTTCGTCTCGGTGGAAACGGGCCTCCATCGGACCGGCTCGTACATCCACAGCACCGTGAAGGCGGTGAACTCCTGGAGAAAGCACCACGGGCGACCTTCGGTCAGCGGTGTGAACATCCGCGGCCGGGATGCGGCGCCGACGTTGTCCGAAGAGGTGGCTCCCTCGCCAGCCCAGGTCCGATCCGTGTTGGCCAGAGCGCCCATTCGGAACCGGGTCATCTGCTCCCTCATGGCGTACAGCGGCGTCCGACCGGAGGTCGTCGGGAACTACCTCGGAGACGATGGACTCACCCTCGGGGACCTTCCCGAGCTCGACCTTTCCGGGGACGAGCCGAGGTTTCGGAAGGTTCCGACGGTCGTGATTGTCCGAGAAGCGATCTCGAAGGCGGGCCATACCTACCTCACGTTCGCCCCGCAGGCCACCTGCCGGGCAGTCGAAGACTACCTCAAGGTCCGGAAGGCCCAGGGCGAGAAGCTGAGCCGTTCCACGGACCTTGTGAGCCCCGGGCGGGGCGCAAACCGATTCCTTCGGGCGATCAACGTGGGAGACGCAGTCAGGGCTGCCTTCCGCCCGGTGGGCATCGAGGATCGACCCTACGTGCTTCGCGTGTTCTTCGAGACCCGGCTCGGGATTGCCGAAGGTCAGGGGAGGGTGCCCCATCGCTTCGTCGTACACTGGGGGGGCCACGTGGGAGACATCACGGCCCGCTACTCGCTGAACAAGAACCGCCTGCCCTCCGACCTTGTCGAGGAGATGCGCGAGGCCTACCGACGGTGCGAACCCACTCTGACAGGGGAGGCGCCCTCCGAGGGGGACGTTCGCCGGGAAGTGGCGAAAGTCCTGCTCGAGTCGCTGGGATACTCGGAGAAGGAACTTGCCGGGGTCGACCTCGCCGACGTCGACCAGGTTCGGTCGCTCACACGGAAGCGCGTAGCGCCGGGGCCGAAGAAGCAGGCGCTCGTGTCGGTCGACCAGCTGCCCGGCCTCCTCGAGGAGGGGTGGACCTTCGTGGGGAACGTCGGGCAAGACCGCGTCCTCCTCAACCCGCCCGAAGGAGGAGCAGCACCCATGAGTCGGCCTTCGCCGCCAGCACTGGCGGCGGGAGAAAGTCCGGCTCCCCCTCGATGAGTTCACGCGTAGGGTCTCTCTCGGGCAGCTCCTTCGCCGCAGCCTTGAGGGGGCGAATGTCGACGAGGTTCGAGGTGCCGTCGATTCTTCCCTCTTGACCGCGTGCTTGACTCATCGCGGTCAGCCCCCCGCGTCGAAGGGCCGAAAGATGTGCTCGGAGACGACCCTTCCTCCGACCACCCGGTAACGAGCGAGGACGAACGGACAACCGTGATCCTCGGCGAACCGGCCGAACGCCGCCTCGGCCCCCGAAAGGTCGCTCGAGCGTCGGCCTTGGGCGGTCTTGATCTCGACGAACGTGAAAGCGAGTCGGTCGCCGTCGGGACGGAGGACGAGCACATCGAACGGACTTGTAGTCGAGGCCCGGATCCACCGCGCCGGGGGACGAACGTGCCGCGAGGCGAACGTCCGCTCCGCGAGCTCGTGCCGGGCCGTCCGATTCATCGCGGCCCTACTCCGCTTCGGTCCCGCCGAGGATGTCGGCGATCGCCCGTTTTGCCGCTCGAGTCCACGCCTTTGTTAACGCGAAGTGTTCACGACGGGAAATGTCCCCCGCCTTCTCGCTGATCTCCGAGAGGCGGCACGAACCGATCCCGTCAACGAACCGCGCGCCCTTGCTCACCCGGACTCGCACGCGGAACCGGTAGTCCCACGTCGCTTCGTCGGCCAGCTCCACGCGCCCCTCCTCGATTCCCCGGTCTTCGATCGAGAGACCGAACGGCACCGCGAGACGGGTCGCCCCGGTCCGGTTCATCTCCCGGGACCCCTCGATCTGGTCGTAGCACGCCGGGTCCCTCAGGATCGCGTCCCGGAACTCCAGGAAGGTGTTCCAGATCCGCTTCGCCTGGTCAAGTCCGATGACTGGTGATACGACCAGGTCGGTGGGGTCCGGAACGACCGGGAGGGCCCCGGCCTCGCCGGACGCACCCGCTGCCCGGGGCTCGATGCCACGTTGTTCGTCTCTCAACTGCGCTGCCGTTCGGAAAGCGGACCCTGTTTCCCCTCTCTGTACGCTCATGTTGCCTCCTTGAAAACGAAACTGTCCGTCACGCCGTATCTCTCCTGCACGCCCCGAATGCGATGCCCTTGGAGTGTCGGACCCGGAAGCACTCGCCCTCCAGCGTCCGTTCGTGGCAGATCACCCATGAGAGGGAGGACGTCAGCAGCAGTTCGTGGGCCTCCTCGGGGTGGCCACAGACAACACAGGAACCGTCCTCGATGCGAACTGGGTCGAAGACAGACGCCGACGGTTCGTCGAACTTCGGGAGCTCGGAGATGGCAACCGCGCTCACGGGGCGGTCCTCCCGGGTCGTTCACCCGAAGTGTAGCGGGCCCTGTGCTCAACGAGCAGCCTTCGAACCACGCGATCGAACGACTCGAACGCAACCAGATTGCCCTCCGCGTCCACGAGGGGACGGCGGAGCTTTGCGAGCTGCTTCCAGGTCTCG
>Ga0335078_10010078_pt1 | contig 13992 bp, 11 predicted proteins | sample Lox_Sample_32_FD_206711 | JGI IMG/M metagenome (GOLD analysis project Ga0335078, IMG submission 206711) | Soil microbial communities from Loxahatchee National Wildlife Refuge, Florida, United States - Lox_Sample_3.2 | ecosystem: Environmental > Terrestrial > Soil > Wetlands | place: USA...
ACTCATGCTGCTGCCTGACAATCTCAGTGTTGCCACCCAAATCGCAGAAAGAAAGTCCGCTCTCGATTGCCGCCCGGGTTAGTGAAAGATTGTAAAAGTACGGCACAGCACTTAGAGCTACGTTGTAGCTCTTGAAGGTATGACGGACCGCATGTTCGTCCCTGACATCGAGCGCGAAAGAATCGGCGATGTGATCGTGAACCAATTCATTGACCCGAGCAGCCGCAGCTTCGGCCGCCTTTGGATTGAAATCGGCGAACGTGACCCTTGAGGCTTCCCCAAAGACAGCGAGGTCGTAGCCTGCTGCGATGCCTTGCCGGCCTGCTCCCAGAATGATGTAAGAAAATGCCATGGCTGTGTCCTTTCCGCGGCTTTCGATAAGCCGAGTTTGCCGTGAATTGGACGAGGGTGCCGTGACCGTAGTCACGCGACCGGGTGCCGCGTAGCCGCGGTGATGGGACCTACTTCAGGCGGTAACCAGGTTTGAGCTGGCAGCGATAGGCTTTGGCTTGCGTTTTGTCCGTGGTCTCTTCACAATCCGCCCACGGCAAACATAGATTCGGCCCAAGAGGGAAGATAATGGAGTCTGCATTGATCTCGGCCTCAACGCTTGGGCCTTCTGCGGCGGCCGGCAGGCTGAAATTCAGCGCCTGGCCCAGGATGATAGGGTAGCCGTAACGAACCTCGTCGCTAACTGCCGGATGAACGACGTCTGCTTCAACCAGATAGGTTGCTGTGTCGGACCAATCGCGCACGGAAACGGAAATTGTCGGGCCGCCTTTGGAGAAGCCGTCATGCTCGATCTTGGTGAATGAACACGGACCGGCGATACAGGAGACGCGAGCATTGCGAAACTCGTTTTTCTCGCCCGCGTCTAGGTTTACGAAATTGATGGCCGCCTTCCACTTGCCATCCGGAGAGCAGGGCGCCCTCCCATTGCAGGGAACGTTCCCGGTGTTGACGATTTGAAAAGTCTTGGCTTCAGTGCCAACTTCGACGGTATTCGTCTTCTTCTCGGAATAACGGATGCGCACATTGGCGATGGTCGCTTCGGGTTGACTTGGGGCTGGCGGCGCGGGATGGGGAATGGGAACCATGCGTGCAACGTAGAGTTGATCGCCGGCAATGTCGGTCGCATCGAGGGGTTCGTAATCGGCTCGACGAAACTGCAAGACGACAGGTTGCCCCGGCTTCACGTAGGGCTGCAGGACAAGTCTGAAGAATCCGTTTCCGTCCGAAACTGCGGAAGTAGCCGCAACCCCTTTCGCAATGCTGACCTGCACATCTGGAATGGGAGACTGTTTGCTGGGGTCGTCATCATCGCGAATCACCGCGCCCGTAAGCACCATGGGCTTCCGCTGCTTGCACCCGGAAAAAAGTAAAGCTTGGCCAACAAGCAGCAGCGTGATGAAAAAGATCGAGTAGTTGATCCTCTTCCCGCGGAAAGTCATCCTCCATACTTTAATGCATTAGTCCTTTCGGTGGATGAACGCGAGCACACCAGAGTGCCTGTTCTTGCCCGCTGCCTTACTGGGACTTTCGCGGATTGCTTTACCAATTTAGATTAAGTGAGTGCAAAGGAGACAGGACCAGTCCCTATTCGTTTCTCGCCGTGAACTTTTGAAACGAGCATTACGCCTTGGCATTGCTCTTCCAGTTGCGGGATCGACCTTGCTTCCGCTTCTTGCCGAAACTCGGAAGGTTCCGTCCTGCTTCGCACCACTCCCAGCTCCGACCACCCTGTCCCCGGATGACGATCCTTTCCTGGAAGAGATGGAGCAGGCAAATTTTCAATATTTCTGGGAGCAGACCAATCCGGATACTGGGCTGGTTCGAGATCGGGCGAGCGCGCGAAGTCCGGAAACCCGCGTAGTGGCCAGCATTGCTGCAACCGGTTTTGGCCTTACGGCCCTCTGTATCGGACACAAACGCGGCTACATTTCAGATTCGGAAGCGAAGGGGCGTGTTCTTGCCACTCTGCGTTTTCTGTGGAAGAAGTTGCCGACTCATCGCGGATTTTTCTTCCACTGGGCGAATATGAACACCGGTGAAAGAATCTGGGATTCTGAAGTGTCGTCGGTGGACACGGCGCTGCTGCTGTGTGGTGTCCTCACCTGCCGTGAGCATTTCCTGCATTCCGAAATTACGCAGTTGGCTCACGAAATCTTCAATCGGGTGGAGTGGACATGGCTTTCAGAAGACACGACGCTTTTACCTCACGGCTGGAGTCCGGAATTCGGTTTTCTTTCGTACCGCTGGGATTACTACAGCGAACTGATGGTTATCTACCTTCTCGGCCTTGGCTCGACGACGTACCCGCTCTCGGTCGATACCTGGAATGCATGGAAGCGAACAACGTTTGAATATGACGGGCTGCGGTATATCGGTTCGTTCGCGCCACTGTTCGTCCATCAATACTCCCACGCATGGTTCGATTTCCGGGGTAAGAAGGACCAGCACGCGGACTACTTTCACAATTCCATTGTCGCGACCGAAGTGCACCGGCGCTTCTGCGTGGAGCTTAACAAGACGTTCCCAGACTATAGCGATGATCTGTGGGGCATCACGGCTTCCGACTCAGATAAAGGGTATGTGGTCTGGGGCGGGCCGCCCTCGTTGGGGCCAATCGATGGAACCGTAGTTCCCAGCGCGTCCGCCGGATCACTGCCGTTCTTGCCGCAACCGGTGATGCGCGTCCTCCGAGCCACGAAGGATCGCTACGGGAGCGGGACCTGGAGCATTTACGGATTCGTTAACGCGTTTAATCCTCTCAAGAATTGGTACGACACCGATGCAGTCGGAATCGACACCGGAATCAGCATGCTGATGGCAGAAAACGCTCGCACAGCATTTGTATGGCAGACCTTCATGAAGAACCCGGAAGCTATCCGCGGAATGGACCGGGCGGGATTTAAGCCTTATTCCAGCACTGGCGCAAATCCAGAGAACCCGAAGCCGGCACTGCCCGCCAGTTCGCACTAGAACCTTCAACTCTCATCAGCATCTACGGCGAGCAACCTTAATCACTTCTAAGAAATCCTAAAACTACTACCAGGACCCCTCATGGAACGGCTTACCTCTGTTGGATTCGTGTTGGCGATCTTCGTTGTGGCCATCGTGTTGTTTATTTGTGAAGGAACCGCCGCGGCATCGCTAGGCGGCGACGTCAGCTCCGTCCAAGCTGATCAAGCTCGTCTGAAGGCAACTATTCAGGTGCACGACGCGCAGGGTTACACCGTGCAGGAGATGCAGCCGCCGGGTGGAACTAGCGTCAAGGAATACCTATCTTCTGACGGCCGCGTGTTTGCAGTCAGTTGGCGAGGCCCATTCCTTCCGGACATGCAGCAGATTCTCGGGTCATATTTTCAGCAATACTCAACAGCCGTCCATAGCGAAAAAGCAAAACGGACCGGGCGAGCACCACTCAATATTCAGCAATCCGGGCTCGTAGTTCAGAGCGGAGGGCACATGCGGGCCTATTTCGGCAGAGCTTACATTCCAGGAATGCTGCCGGCCGGTGTAACTCCTGATGAAATCAAGTAAAGAGCGAGTTTTAAAGTGCGGAAGTTTTTCGTAATCCTGACGTTCGCGAGTTTGGCCGGTGTGATCGGCTGTGGTGGCAGTGGCAACTCAACCCCTGCGGGTGTTCCGGGCGGCGGTACTGGGACCAACGCTGCCAATGTCCTGCCAGTTGCGGTAGACGGAGGGCCTACGGCGAATTCACTGAACGGAGCGATTTACCCAAATGGGTTGTTCGCTAGCGCGACAATTTGTGCCCCAGGCAGTACCTCGAACTGCGTCACCGTGGACCATCTGCTGGTCGACACCGGGTCGTTCGGTCTCAGAGTATTGCAGTCGGCAATCGGGTCGTTGACTCTTCCTCCAGTGAATGCGTCCAACGGTTCCCCTGCTTACGATTGCGTTTCGTTTGTGGACGGATCGTTTTTGTGGGGGGCGGTGCAGAGTGCTGATGTAACACTTGGAGGAGAAATCGCTTCGTCGGTTCCCATTCAGGTCATCGCGGATCCAAGTGGTTTTTCGATTCCGAGTAGTTGTTCGAATGGAGGGAACAACGAAGATACTCAGGCCACCCTCGGCACAAACGGGATTCTTGGGATTGGACTAGAGCCGGTAGATTGCGGCGCCGCCTGCGATCCGAGTGCCGGCGGAAATCCTCCAACTCCTGCTTACTACACCTGCTCGGGCGGTACGTGCGGTGCCGCCTTTGTTGCTGAAGCGCAACAAGTGACGAACCCCGTGGTGTTGTTTTCGGCCGACAACAACGGAGACATTGTGGAGCTCCCGTCGGTGTCCTCAGCCGCGCCGACCCTGACTGGTTCGCTTATTTTTGGGATCGGCACGGAAACAAACAATCAACTTCCAAGCAGCTCTACAATTTTTACGCTCGATCAATCGGATTTCTTTACCACGTCGTATAAAGGGCAGAGTCTCACCAGCAGCTTTATCGACAGTGGATCGAACGCGCTATTCTTTCAAGACTCCTCGATTCCAACCTGCCCGACTATCCCGATAAACCTGACTTCCTTCTATTGCCCGTCATCTTTATTAAGTCTTTCGGCGACCAACTCGGACCCGAATACCGGGAGTACGAAAGTCACCAATTTCAGCGTCGATAATGCTGAGAATCTTTTTGGCAACAATTCCACCGACGCGGCGTTCAGCACCCTGGCAGGCCCGAATACCGGCATGTCGGGTAGCTTCGATTGGGGACTGCCATTCTTCTACGGGGTCAATGTTTACAACGCAATCGACGGGCAATCGGTTCCTTCAGGGGCCCCAGCCGCTCCGTGGTGGGCGTATTGAGAAGATGTGAGAACGGGGTGTTCGCCGCGATCCTAGATTCCCGAGGTAACCCGAGTACACTCCCTTTTGGTAACCCTTGGTAACCATACGATTCTGCCCACCCAGCCGTACAATGACCCTGTCCGAAAGATCATCTCCCATACTGCCGTCAATAACAGCGGAGTGATCGAAGCGTCTGCGAATTCTCCCGTCCAGGAAGGGTTCTCGGGCCGACACGAAACGGGGCTGGAGTCCGCAATCCTATGGCTTTTGGTTTTGGCTTCAATAAGCAAAAGGTTCTGAGCGCTGCGGAGAAGTTTGTGCAGCAAGGCAAGCTGCAGAACGCCATCACTGAGTACGAGAAAATTCTCAAAGCCGACTCGAAAGACCTCACCGTGTTGAATACAGTTGGCGATCTTTACGCCCGCCTCGGCAACAACGACAAAGCTGTCGAATGCTTCAAGAGTGTGGGCGATGCTTACGCGTCGCAAGGGTTCACCGTAAAGGCGATCGCGATGTACAAGAAGCTCGGCAAGCTGAAGTCATCGCTGGAAAGCGTGCTTCGCCTCGCGGAACTTTATACCCAGCAAGGGCTTTTCAACGACGCTCGCGCCCAATACCTGCAGGTCGCGGAAGAATTTCTGCGCGACGGACAACTGGAGCAGGCAGTCCGAATTTTTCAGAAAACTCTGGAAATGGATCCAGAGAACATCGCCATGCGCACCAAGCTGGCGGAAGTTTACGTTCGTCTGAACAAGAAGACCGAAGCTTGGCAAATTTTCTCGGCAGCCGCTGAGGCGCTTCGCTCCAAGGGTCAACTGGAAGCTGCTGAAGAAATCCTGCAGCGCATGCTGAAGCTCGATCCCGGCAGCAGCTACGCTTTGTTGATGCGAGGACGAACCGCGTTTGAGGCCGGGGACTCGGAACAGGCGATCCAGAACCTCGAGAAAGTTGCGGACCTCGACAGCAATCCCGACGGCCTGCGAACCCTGATGCAGGCTTACTTACAGGCTGGTCGCGTCGCGGACGCTGGCGGCCTCGCGAACAAGCTATTCACGGTTCACAACGATGTCACGGCTCTGCTCAATTACGCGGATGCCCTGGTCGCCGCCGGAAATTTTGAGCAGGCCCTGCAAGTCTATGAACAGCATTGCGACCGCCTGCTGGCAGCCGATTCCGGCAAGATCATCCAGACGCTGCACTCGCTGATCGGGCACGTCAGCGAGAGCACTTCGGCGCTGGAAACTATTCTTAACCTGCTTCAGAAGGCGGGCGATACAACTCATTTGACCGAAGTCTACGAACTTCTTGGTCATGCCGGAGTTCAGTCAGGGCAGTTGGAGAAGGCTCGCGATTGCTACCTGAAGCTTACGCAGTTGGAACCGGAAAATCAGCTTCACGCGCGCAACTACCAGCAAGTTGTGACAAAACTGGGTGGTTCTGGCGGCGGAGTGACACGCCTGATTACATCGGAAGAGGGCGCCGTTCTGGTGGACGAATTGGAAGCGACCGCTCCCTTCATCGATCAGCGCTACTCCGATGAAGTCGCGCTCGCGATTCGCGCAGCTTTGACGGACGCAGAACTCTTCATCTCGTACAACATGCCTGCGAAGGCCTTGGGGCCTTTGCTTTCTGCATTGCCGCAGGCTCCTCGAGATCTTCGAATCAACCAGAAACTTGCAGCTCTGAACACGCGCGCCGGTCGCTTTACCGAGGCGGCAGTTTGCTGTCGGACTTTGGAAGGCATTTATCACGAGGCTGGATATCCTGATGAAGCAACTCGTTACGGAGAACTGGCCCAGAAATATGAAGAACGTGCTGCCGCAAGTCCGAGTGCGGCCGCTGAGCCCGCTCTCGCTACGATAGATACTCCGGCACTCGCTCCGATCGCCTCGCCGTCTCCAGTTGCTCCCGAACCACCCATAGTGGCTACCGAAGCTCCTGTTGCGGAATTGCCTGTCTTTGATGGTCCCAAGTTTGAAGAATCTGATCAAGCAGCAATGCCAGCGGTCGCCGATGTTCCTGAGATGCCGGTAACGGCACATTCCGCAGAGTTTGATGTTCAACCGACATCGCCGTCGCTCGAGCAAGAGATCGATCTTTCCGCCGAATGGGAAGGTGCATTTTCCGATGAGACAGCAACAGCTCCGATAGCACCTGAGGCGGTTGCTGAGCCGGAGCCGATCGCTCCGTCAGCCCCTAACCCCGAAGCGATTGCCGACGCGGTTGCAGAGATACGGTTTTACCTTTCGAGTGGCATGGTAGAAGAAGCCCAGGTATCCTTCCGCAAGTTGAGGGAGCTTGAGCCGGATTCTGCAACTCTTTCTACGATCCGCACTGAGATCGCGGCTGCGATGGCGAAGTCTTCCGAAAGGGCTGCCGAGGAGATCTCGGTCGAAGAGGCGGACGGCCCTGCGTTTGTCGAAGAGGAAGCAGAGCCGCAACCCGTTAGCAAAGCAGACGAAGCCAATCTCGGGACGTTCGTCCACGATCTTGAGTCGTCGCTCCCGAAGGATCTTGCGCCGCCGCAAGCCACTGCCCAAGAAACTCCGGCTGCGGTAGAAGCGCCCGTCGAAGTCGCAAGCTCGCCTGCGCCGGCTCCGGCAACCTTGAAAGATTTTGTTTCGGACCTGGAAGATTCGCTTGGGAACGACTTCCTCGCGGAACCGCCGGCCGCTGCAGCAAAACCGGCAACCACGGCTGTTCCCGCTGCGAAGCCGGTTGCCGCGCCGGCTGCAATGGCCGCTGCAGCCTCTTCGTCGCAAGCTGGCGGACCAGTCGAAGCGATGAGCGCTGCATCGACTTTCACCTATCAACCAGTTCCGACTCCTCCGGCACCGCCGGCCGCCATGCCTTCGAGTGAACCCGCTGGAGTTGATCTCGCGGGAATGTTCGGCGAGCTCAAACAGGAGTTGGAGGACGACTCGAGCGCCGCCGAAGAAGATCCGGAGACGCACTACAATCTCGGTGTTGCCTTCCGAGAGATGGGATTGCTGGACGAAGCCATCGCCGAACTTCAAAAAGTTTGCAAAGCCGCCGATCGCGGCCAGCAAGTTCCTCAGCTGATGCAAACCTATACCTGGCTCGCCCAATGTTTCCTGGATAAGGGCGTTCCAGAAGCCGCGATTCGCTGGTATGACAAGGCTTTGAAACTGCCCAAGCTCGACCAGGAAACCCGAACAGCCCTGCACTACGAACTCGCCTCATCGTTTGAAGCTGCCGGAAACAAGGCAGAGGCCCTCAGCCACTATATGGAAGTCTACGGAAACAATATCGATTATCGGGACGTGGCCGAGCGCGTAAAGAGCCTAAAGTCGTAAAATGAGCGGATGCGTGTTGCGAATTCAACGCTTGGGGCGTGCGTTGGCCAGAGAAGGTGTGCCCTGCGGGCCCGGTTCGGGAGCAGAAATTGACCGCAGACCCGAAGATCTCTCAGGCCGAATCTCCAGGAAGTCCCGGGCTGCCCGAACCGGTTAACGGAAATCGCCAACTCAATTCGATGGTGAGCGGTACGGCGGGGCGGCGTTATTCCGGCTTTGATCTCTGGCTCCATCGCCTTACCGTGCTGATGTTTGTTTTTGTTTGCGCGGTGGTCGGAGTATTGCTGGTCATCGTCCCGTGGCGTCCGGAGTGGACCGATAACCGGCTGTTATTGTCTTATCCTGGGTTGCGCGCGATATTCGCCAGCGGTTTTGTGCGTGGTCTGTGCAGCGGCCTCGGCGTCCTGGATGTCTGGATTGGCTTCTGGGAAGCAGTGCACTATCACGAGGGAAACTAGTTAGCTTCCCGACTTTCGCAAGAGAATAATTCATCATGACTGATCAAGTATCGAAGCGGGCGCCGCTGGCGTACGAAAACGACCAATTTCTCAACAGCCCGGATGGCAGGATCCTGCGCATTCTTTCCGAATACATCGAACCCCTGGCCCGTTTTCGTCGCGAGCAAATCCAGGACACGGTGGTGTTCTTCGGATCCGCCAGATTTCACAGCCGTGAAGTCACAGAAAATAATCTGGCGGCCTTAACCGGTGGGAATACCCCATCAGCGGAGCACGATCACCGGAAGAAACGAGCCCTCGCCGCCGTCGACATGGCTCGCTACTACGAGGACGCGCGGAAGTTGGCGTTTCTGCTGAGCGAGTGGTCGGTTCAAATACCCGCCCGACGCCGCCGGTTTGTTGTAACCACCGGGGGCGGTCCCGGCATCATGGAAGCCGCCAACCTTGGAGCGAAGGAAGCAGGTGCCAAGACAATTGGCCTGAACATCCATCTTCCTTTCGAGCAGGTGCCGAATCCTTACATTACGCCTTCGCTGAATTTCGAGTTTCACTACTTTTTCATGCGGAAATTCTGGTTCGCCTACCTGGCCAAAGCATTGGTAATCTTCCCCGGCGGGTTCGGAACGTTCGACGAACTTTTCGAGATCCTAACCTTGGCTCAGACAGAAAAGCTGGCCAAGAAGATCCTGGTTGTGATCTATGGCAGTGAATATTGGAACCGTTTAATTAATTTCCAGACCATGGTGGATGCGGGAACCATCTCTGAGAAGGATCTCGAGTTATTCAAAATTGTGGATTCGCCCGAGGAAGGGTTCGAGTTTCTCCGAGAAGGGTTGACGCGCTACCATCTTCAGCCCGAGCCGAAGCACAAAGGCGAAGCAATGCCTGAGATCGCGAAAACTAACCCGTAGCAAGCTTGCTTCTTTACTACATCACGGATCGCAAGCAATTCGGCGACACGGAAACAATTCGTCGAACTCGCCTGCTCGAAAAAATTTCGGAAGCAGCGCGGAATGACGTAAATTTCATTCAACTCCGCGAAAAAGATCTCTCTTCCCGCGAGTTGGAATCGATTGCACGCTCTGCCGTCGGTGCGGTAAGACGGGAAAGCAGAAGCGGTCGCACACGCCTTCTCATCAATTCGCGGACTGATATAGCCATCGCCTGCAGCGCAGACGGAGTGCATCTTCGGTCGGACGATGTGTCCGTCGGCACCGTGCGTCATATTTGGGAGCGCGCTGGAATCGACAAGGCACCTGTGATTGGTGTCTCCTGCCATACTGAGGCCGAACTTAGAGCGGCAGCGTCGGATGGTGCAGACTTCGTTGCTTTTGCACCGGTGTTCGGCAAAGCGGAAATTGAAGCGCCGGGAGTGGGGCTAGATTCCTTGCGTGCCGCGGCTCGGTTCGGCATTTCTGTCTTCGCGTTGGGCGGCGTCACTTTGGAGAACGCGCGTGGTTGCATCGAAGCTGGAGCCGTGGGAATTGCCGGAATCTCACTTTTTCAGAACAACGATATAGCCGATGTGCTTCGTGAGTTGCATTCTTAGTCAGTCCATTTCTTGCCGTTCCGGAGAATGTCCATTGCCTTTGCGAGTCGCCGTAGACGCGTGTCTTCCTGCTTCACATCCGTAAGTGATCGTGCGATCTCTTTCTTGTGCGTGAATGAGAGCTTCTCCCAGTTGTTTTGGGCGGTTTTGCTTTTCGCAAGCTCTCTCCTGAGCTGCAGAGGCGGGTCAACGGTTCGTTCATTCTCGTCTCGTTTCATGCGGACAGCCACGGTGTCGCCGGCCTTAACGCCAGCGCCCTCGCGGATAGTTTTGTTGACCACCATGCGGTGACATCCGCCCATTGGCATCAGGGATGAACGAAACGGAAATCCGTTGATTGTGCCGCACACCGGAATTCTGGCTCGAGTTCCAAATGTTCCTGGAACATCGAAAGGAGGCGTTAACGCTGCTGCTTCGCTGCCGTCCACGCCCTCTAGTTTTACCTTGAACTCCAGTGGTTTCATTTAGTCTCCATTCACCCAGTAATCAATCTACAATAGCGTGCGGGTTTTCATCGGAGTTTGCGGAACAGCAGCACTACAAAGTGATTCTCGCAAGAAAAATGGAGGCATTATGAAAAAGAGAATTCTTGCCATTGGCTTGGTTTTGAGCAGCACGATGCTTTTTGCGCAGACCAAGAATCCCGTTTCGACTGTGGTTCGAGAAATTCTGCCGCGCCAGCAGAAGAACCTGGTGGCCGCCGCAGAATTGATGCCGCCAGATAAATACGATTACAAGCCAACGTCCGAGCAGATTACGTTTGCCCATCTCATGATGCACATCGCGGAATCCAATAACCGGTTGTGTGCGACCATCAGCAATACGGAGGCGCCCAAATCGGGAGAATTGAAAGAGACCGACGGCAAAGACAAGCTCGTCGCCGCGCTCAAAGGTTCTTTCGACTATTGTTCGTCGGCACTGGCAAAGGTCGACGACTCGAACTTGGGAGACGCAATCACCCTGTTCGGCCATGAAGGGCCGCGCGCTTTCGCGATGTTCGCGCTCACCAACGATTGGGCGGATCATTACAGCGCGGCAGCTATGTATCTACGATTGAACGGAATTCTTCCGCCGACAGCAAAGAAGAAGTAGCTTTAGGGCAGCACTCCCAAAGCCTGATATAGGGCGGCATTGTGATAAACAACGCCGTTCTTCACTGTAATGTTTACCCGGCGAATGTCGCTGATATGCGTGCTGGGATCGCCATCGACCAGGATAACGTCGGCGAGCTTGCCCGGTGCGATGGATCCCAGTTCATGATCGCGCTTCATGATGCGTGCTGCCCCGAGTGTATCGAGTTGCAAGACCTTAGGTGCCGGGATTCCCGCTTGCGCGTAGAGCTCTAGCTCGCGATGCAACGTGAATCCGGCTAAGCCATCTGTGCCCGCGACAAGGCGAATGCCCGAGTCGTAGAGCATTTTTTCCATCCTTAACATTTGCTGGAAAGAGTCGCGATAGCGCTGATCCATGCCTCCGGGCACTTCGATCCCACCATAGAAGAAACTGCGTCGAATCTGCGCAGGCAACCGGTCCGCAACAGCGGCGTAGCTCTCGGATACCGTACCTGGACGGTCGGTGAACATTCCCTCGAAGATGGTTATCGTCGCATCGAGAACCGTTTTATGCCCCTGCAGCACATGAATAAAGTCCTGGACCTGCTGCGATGAGGGATCGATCTCGGCCGCGTGCGCGGCCACTTCCGTAAAACGGGAACGGTCTCGCGTGTCTTTGACTCTGTCGAACATGAAATTTAGAAAAATGAAGTTCATGTGCTGGATCTCATCAACGCCGGCTTCCACAAACTGCTGTGCGCTCATGAAAGCGGGCACATGGCCGCTGATCCGCATACCATGCTCGTGAGCCATTTTCGCGATTGGCGCAACCAGTTCCGGTTTCAACGAGCTGTAGACCTTGATCTGGACGTACCCCAACTTGGCGTAACGATCGACGTCCTCTTTCGCCTCTTGCTCATTGTCCGCAAAAATCTTGGTCGGACCTTGAAACGGGCCGCGTCCGTCAATAAAGCCAGCCTTCAGAACGCGAGGGCCAATCTCCGTGCCGGCATCGAAGCGGTCTGTCATTGCCTTCAGTTGATCGATATCGTTTGCCAGGTCGCGAACGCTGGTAACCCCCGAAGCCATGTTCAACAGACCATCGTTGGGAGCCAGATGCACGTGCATATCCCACAAACCAGGCATCAAGGTCTTGCCAGTGGCATCGATGATCTCGGCATCGCGAGGGACTTTTACGTTGTCATCGGGGCCAACCTCGGTGATCTTGTTTCCCGCGATCAGGACGGTTGCATTTGGTCGAGTCGTCGCGGTTTCGGTATCAAACAAGTTGGCATGCACGAACGCGAGTGTTTTCTCAGGCTGATGGGCCAGGGTGCGAGCGAGGTCGGCTGAACGTCGATTCGCAATTTCATCTTGCGCTTTTAAAAGCGTGTCAATGGATCCTTCCCAGCCCTCTCGAATGACGGCGAACCAGCCCGAAGCGACCGCGAACAACTGTTGGTCCTGATCGAGCCAAATCGGGCTAGGCGTAAAATCCAATCCGTTGATGGCGTACTGTGTCACCACCCGCGACTGACCGCCAGATTCAAGCTTCAGGTCGCCCCGTTTTTCAATCGACGCCTCACCCGCGGGAAGCAGGGACAAGCGCCCGCCGGAATTGAGCAGTGCGCGCGCAAGAACGGCCGCCTCTTCGGGCACCCCGGAGATGCTCACATAGGCCCCGTTTGCGGTGATCGCCTTACTTCCATGCTCGGCACGATTGCTCCATGTCGCGATGCCATTTTTTATGGAGAACGTCTCGTCAACCGGGGCTTTTTCATAATCGATGCCAGTGTTGTGAATCTCGGTAGCGATGCCATGACTATCTGAGACCAGTCGCTCAGTGATTTTGGGGCCACGTCCGCGGTCATTGAACTCGTAGTAAAACTGCAGGCTGCCGTCGGCATTCCGCTGCGAGGATTCGTATCCAGCCTTGTTCCCGGCGAGAAAGATCGTGTAACGGGTAGACGTCGGCGCCTCTGTCGATGCATTTGGAACCAATGCGAAACACAGCATCGAAGCAATTACGACGATTCGAATTTGATTCATGAATTCGCCCCAGAAGTCGAAGTATCTTGCGCGCTCACACTGTACAACATCCATTCGGCAACTGGCATAAAGCTGGTGCCCAGGCGCAAAACGAAAGCGCTACGCTCCCCTATAATCTTTGTCGATGGCCGGAGCTGCGAAGAATATCGAAGCGCGCATCGATGCATTGCGCGACAAGATCCGATACCACGAACATCGCTACTACGTTCTGGATGATCCCGAGATCAGCGACGCTCAATTCGATCAGCTCATGAACGAACTGAAGCGAATGGAGACGGAACGACCTGAACTGATCACTCCCGATTCTCCGACGCAGAGAGTAGGTGGCAAGCCGCGCGAAGGCTTTGTGAAGGCCCCTCACTCTTCGCCCATGTTGTCGCTCGACAACACCTATAACGAGGATGAGCTTCGAAACTGGGAGCGGCGGGTTCATGAACTGAGCGGACGAAAAGACCTCGAATACGTCTGCGAACTGAAGTTGGACGGCATGTCCTTGGCACTGCGTTATGAGGGCGGAAAGCTGGTGCGAGGCATTACCCGTGGCGACGGTTCGATCGGAGAAGACGTTACTTCAAACGTACGAACGGTTCGATCCATTCCGCTTTCGATTGACACAAACAAATTGAAAAAAGCTGGCGTTCCGGAGGATTTCGAGGTTCGAGGCGAGATGTTGATGCCTCTCGGTTCTTTCAAAAAAATGAACGAAGAACGCGAACGCCAGGGACTGTCGCTCTTCGCCAATCCGCGCAACGCTACCGCCG
>Ga0335078_10010079_pt1 | contig 13992 bp, 5 predicted proteins | sample Lox_Sample_32_FD_206711 | JGI IMG/M metagenome (GOLD analysis project Ga0335078, IMG submission 206711) | Soil microbial communities from Loxahatchee National Wildlife Refuge, Florida, United States - Lox_Sample_3.2 | ecosystem: Environmental > Terrestrial > Soil > Wetlands | place: USA: Florida...
CACATCGCCGTCCGTAATCGCCTGCCCCAGCAGCGAGAAATATTGCTCGTTCGGCTGCTCCTGGTCCAGCCCGTTGTTCGCGGCGTCGGCCGTCGAGTGCGTCGCCCACCAGTCCGACATCACGAATCCCGGAAACTGCCAGTCGCCCTTCAGGATGTCGTTCAGCAGATGCGCATTCTCGCAGTTGTACACCTCGTTCACCAGGTTGTAGGCGCACATCACGGACTGCACCTTGGAATCCTTGGCGCCGATCTCGAACGCCAGCAGATCGCTCTCGCGCATGCCCCGTTCGTCGATCTGAGCATCGGCGGTGCCGCGCCCCGTCTCCTGATCGTTCAAGGCGTAATGCTTGATGCCGCCGATCACGTGCTGCGCCTGAATCGCGTTGATGTGCGCGGCCGTGATTTTGCCGGCCAGGATGGGGTCCTCGCCTTTGGTTTCGAAAGTGCGGCCGTCGCGCGGCTCGCGGCCGATCAGGTTGATGTTGCCGCCCAGGTTCACGTTCATGCCATACGCGCGCAACTCGGCGCCGATCACCGTACCGTATTTGTACGCCTCGTTCACGTCCCAACTGGCGGCGCTGGCGAGCGACGACGGCAACGCGGTGGCCTGGCCCACTCCGTTGCCCACCCCCACGCTCCCATCGGCCAGGTACAGGTTCGGAATCCCCAGCGCCGGTATCCCTGGTACGAAACCTGCGCCGTAGCGAGGCAGCGTGATCTGGTTGGTCACCGGGCCGCCCGCTCCGTACACGAGTTGGATCTTATCATCCTGGGTCATCTGGGTGATCAACTGGTCCGCGCGCTGATCGGGGATGGGCGGCTGAACCGTTATCGTGACCGTGTTCGAAGTTGCGCCGCCGATAGAAAGAGCAACGGAGACCGCATCGCCGATGGGCGCGTCGGCGGGAACGCTCACGTTCACCTGATACAGGCCCACCGATCCGGGCGCAAGGCCGGACCATTGCACCTGCGCGGGCACGTTCCCAATGGTCACCGTAGGTGGCGTCTTGGTTGCGGCCAGCGGGTTGCCCGGCGCGGCGGCGCCCGTGAGCGGCTGATTGGTCACCGCACCCAGTCCGGTGCAGTAAATCAAGATCGTGGTAACGCCCGCCAGCGCGGGATTTGAGGGCGTGATCAGGTTGTAGGAAGAGTCCTGGATGGCTCCCGGACCGAAGCCTTGTCCATTCATACTGAAAATGCCCGGAGCGAATGGCGCAAGGTTCACCGTCTCGGGCGAACTGGTCTGGCCGGCCAGGCTGGCGGTCAGGGATGCCTGATCTCCGGCGAGTTCCCACGGTATTTGCAGGTTCACCTGGGTGCCGGAGGCGTAGAACAGTGGCGCATCGGCCCCACCGAATGCCAGGGACAGCCCCGCCAGGTTGGTGGGCAGGGGGACGGTTGCGGCCTGCGATGCTGCGGTGAGCAGAAAGCTCCCGTAAGCCGATGCGATGCTGCCCGGGGCCATGGGCGCCCCCGCGGCGGAACTGGCGGCGTTAATGACGCCGCCGGAATTAATGGAAGGCACGGGCTGAGCCCACGCGCCAGTGAAGCTGGCCATCAGGCACGCGCAACCCGCGCGCCATAGGGCCTTCAATGCGGACATGGGATTCGTCCGCAGCTTACCACACGGCAGGTGGGACAGGCCTCCGGGCCTGTCCCTTTACCGCCCCTCGTCCAAGACCTCGATAGCAAACACCGACGCGTAGTTAACCACCGGCACAAACTCAAAATCCAGCTTGCCCTGCGCGGTGGGCCGCAGTCCGCGGAACCTCTTGATCAGCGCATGGTTGGGGCCGGCTTCCTTCAGGATGTCCAGATTACGGGCCAGAGCCGCCCCATTGCAGTAGATATCGAAAACGCGCTGCCCCGGTCCGCCGCCGCCTTCATTTTCCTTGCCCCAGTAGGTCTCGGCCAGGTACATGCTTGCGGTGTACGTGCCGGGCGCCACCGGAATGGCATACGAGAAGTGGCCGTACCGCTCGTTGGCGAACAAATCCGGATCGGGCGTGCCGGCGACCACTTTGAAATGGTTCGACGTCTGGCCCCCCGCATAATAGTTGTCGGCCTCCCAGACATGCCCCCGCGAATCGGTAACGGAATTCGGTTGCGTCACGATCCGGATCGAATTGAGCTTGTGCGGCTCGGCCGGCTCGATCTCAATCGCACTGATGATCGGCTGCTCCCGCTTGGCGTGGAAACCCAGCCGCAGAATTCCGTCCGGCCCCGGCTGGATATCCTTAAATGCACGGACGTCGGCGATCAGGGGCCCGCCCGCGTCGGCCACGATATCGAAGCTATCGATCGCCACTTTGCCGTTCACCAGGATGTCGAAAACCCGGCTATTCTCGCCGCCCCCGGTCTCCAGCCCCGGGCCGTAGACCGGCTCGACAAAATACAGTTTCATTTCATAGCTGCCCGGTTTGAGGGGGATGTTGTAGCCGGCCAGGCCGATCCGGCCATTTTGAAAGAGCAGCGGGTCGGATGTGCGGGCAAAAAACTGGCGGAAAGGCGCTCTCGGCTGCCCGCCGCCATCGAAGTAACGGTCCGGTAACCAGGTGTGGCCGTGATGGTCGATGTATTTGCGGTCGTAACCCGCGATGATGCGCACGGCGCTGTCCGGCGTGGCGGCCACCGGCGGCAGGGGCAGGCGGGGAGGCGATTCCCTCTCGTTGCCGGCCGCTGTCCGGAAAGCTACCACGCCCACCGCTGCCACGCCTACCGCAACGATGGCCGCGGCCCACAGCCAAGTCCGGCGCTTGCCGCGCCGGGGCGCGGCAGCTACGGGCGGCGGCAAAGGCGGCAGCTCCGGTTCATCCAGGGCTGCGTCACTGAGGGTGTCGGCAGCCGATTCCGCGAGCGCTTCCCCATTTGCCGGCGCGCCCGCCGTAGAATTGCCATCTTCTTGAAAAACGGGCGTGTACATGCCTGGCGGAATGATGATTTTCAACGGCTGGCGAGCGCCTTCCGCGGCGTAATACTCGCGCAGCTTCTTGCGCAGCCGATGGATCTCCACCCGGGCGATAGCGTCCTCGCCGGAATCGAAATTAGAGGGTCGCCCAAGGACATCGGTGGCAATGCTGTACTCGCAAACCTCTGCGTCCTGGCCCGCGAAGTGCTTCTCGCAGATGTACTCGAGCAGCTTGACCGATCGCTGGGCGCGCGCGAAGGTAGGAGATGCTAGGACCGCCGCGAGTTCCAGACGTTTCGCGTCCGTAACCCCGGTTGGGCGATTTCCAACGTGATTTGCGTCCCCCACCTGTGGAGATTATACACGTTTCCGCAGTGTTCCGCCGCAGATGCGCAAATGTAAATTCCGCACGCCCCCGGCATATCAATTTTGTAACAAGGCGTACCTTATTGAAAACAATGTACTTACATGAATATATGAGTTTTTGGACACTGCGTTACAGAGGCGTAACTCCTTTACTTCGGGCTGCCATTCAAAGCCAGTCCCCCACCAGCGTAACTAAAATGTACTAGCGCCCCCACCTGCGGCGGGTTACATTCGCCCCTCATAGCAAACGCCAAAGCTGTAGCCAGAGCGGTTGAGGTTTGCTCCGCGGTAACAAGGGTAACGATGAGAGTAATAAAGACCTGATAGTCCTTGACTTGACGGTGTAGTAGGGTTATGCTACTTGCAAACGTTTAGTTCCAGCCCTTGCGATGCGCCGTATCTTTGGCGGTTGTGGCGGCAAGTCTTTAGGTGAGAGCAGTAAAAATTAGAGGTTAGAAAGGGGTTAAATGAATACACCAGATCGGATGCCGATCTCCGTTATAGCTCGGCATAAACATCCGGGAAGAGCTTTCTGGTTTTTGGGGCTTCTGATTGTAGCCTTGGCGTTCTCGCAACTACCCGCCTTCGCACAGTTCTCCAGCGGGTCGATTGGCGCCACGGTCACGGACGCGACGGGCGCGGTCGTCCCCAATGCGAAAGTCGTCCTGAAAAACGAGGCCACCAACGGACTTCGTGACACCGTCACGAACAGCTCCGGAAACTTTGATTTCCCGTCGCTGCCGCCGGCAACCTACACCGTTACGGTCACCGCGCCGGGTTTGCAGACCTTTGAAGAGCAAGGTATCGTGCTGACGCAAGGTTCTCCCGTGCGTCTGCCCACCATCACTCTCCAGGTCCAATCCACCAAGCAGGAAGTGGAAGTCATCGCCGGCGCAGACGTAGTCGTGCCGGTCGATACCGGACAAGCCAGCCAGACGTTAAACAAGAGCATGGTCGAGAACCTCTCGATCGTGGGGCGCGATGCGGCTGAGTTGATCAAGATCATGCCTGGCATGGGTTCGACCAATGGACTCACCCAGAGCATGTGGAGCAGTCAAACGACACAAAGCAACACCGGGCCCATCGGCGCATTTTCCGCCCAAGGCACCCAGCCCAACGGCGCCATGACCATGACGTCGGACGGCGCCAACCTCCTGGACCCCGGCAACCAGGGGACCCAGACTGCCAACATCAACCAGAATCAGGTTCAGGAAGTTTCGATCCTAACGTCGGCCTACGGCGCGGAATTCGCCAAGGGCCCCATCACCTTCCAGGCGATCGGCAAGAGCGGCGGCGCCCAGTTCCATGGCGGCGCCTATCTCTATGCTCGAAACAGCGTGTTCAATTCCAACGGCTCTTACAATAACAGTCAAGGCGCAAAAAGACCCGATAGCGACTATTACTATCCGGGCGGCGACTTTGGCGGCCCAGTGATCGTCCCCGGAACCCATTTCAACAAGAACCACGACAAGTTGTTCTTTTACGCCGCCTATGAGTACATGAAACAGCAGCCGGCCGGCAGCTTGCAACAGTATTTCGTGCCCACGGCCCAGATGCAGGCGGGCAACTTCACGCCGGCGTATCTGGCTTCTCTCGGACCGGCCGCATCCAGTTCCGGCCCGCGCAACCTGGTAGGCACAGCCCCCACCGCGATTACCGGCCTGATCCCGGGCGGCCAGATCCCGCAAACCCTGATCGATCCGAACTCGGCGGCGATCTTGAAACTGATGCCCGCGGGGAACACCGATCCGGCAACGAATCCGACGGGCTCCAACTATGAATGGTTTTGGGGAACGCCAGTGAACCGCTATGAAGTCCGGCTGCGCGGCGATTACAATATCAACGACAAGACCAAGGCGTTCTTCTCCTGGAACCGGCAGCTTGAGCACGACATGAACCCGGTCAGCATCTGGTGGAATATCGGCGGGTCTCTGCCTTATCCCTCGCCTCAAAATGCCAACCAGCTTTCCAACGTCTACAGCGCGAACCTGGTACACGTGTTCAGTCCCACGCTGACCAACGAGTTCGTCTTCGCCGACGCCACCTTCCTCAATCCGGTCATCCTGAGCAACCCCGCCGCGGTGGACCCCACCAAGATCGGATTCAGCATGACGGGCCTGTTCCAGAACCCGTACACGCCGCAGATGCCCAATACCTATGGCTATAGCGGCCAAAGCGCGGCGTCCATCGGTTTCGCCACCTATCAGTTCGGTGAGCCATTCACGCCCACGCCCCAGAACGGTTTCGGCAAGTTGTCACAGACGCCAAATATCAGCGACAACGTGACTAAGATCCAGGGCGCCCATACTCTCAAGGCTGGCTTCTATTGGGACTACGCCCGCAATTACCAGACGGGCGGCACTATCGGATACGGCGGGACCAACGGGAGCATGGAGTTCGATCCCTGGCACAATACCAGCACCGGCAACCCCTTGGCCGACTGGGTCACGGGCCGCGGTGAAGGCTTCGCTCAAGACAACAAAGAGATTGTGCAGGACATGAAGTACCGCCAGATCTCGTTCTTCATCAACGACCAGTGGAAGGCCAGCCGCAGGCTGACCCTTACCGGTGGTCTGCGCTTCGAGCACATGGGCAACTGGGTTCCTAACGACCAGTACGGCGTCGCCGTTTGGGATCCCGCTACCTACAACAACAATTCGCCCACAGCCGCCGTCAATCCGGCGCCCGGCTTCACGGGGCTGGAATGGCACTCCATCGATCCAGCTATCCCAACCTCTGGCTTCCCATCGAAGACGCTCTTCATCGAGCCGCGCTTCGGCTTCGCTTATGACATCTTCGGGGACGGCAAGACCGTGCTGCGCGGCGGCGCAGGACTGTTCCGCTACCAGATTGCTTACAACAGCGCCAGTTCGGGTTACAACCCGCCGCTGGGCCAGGTGACGCAAGGCGTCACTGGGAACTGCTGCGTGGGCTGGAATAACTTCCAGCAATACTCGGCCGCGCTGGGAGCCCCGGGGCTCGGCGGCGGCGTTTCTCCCCTGACCATGGGCGACGCAGCCACACCGCATACCTGGACCTACAATGTGACGATTTCGCAGCGCATACCCTGGCGCTCGGTTGCGGAATTCCAGTATGCCGGCAACCGGTCGTATGACCTGCTGACGAATGGCGGAAATTCCGGCGGCAATTTGGGGAACGCGGACTTGATCCCCATCGGCGCGTTCTTTGGAACCGATCCGATTACCGGCCAGAACCTCTGCGGCCCGCTCATTAATGGATCCTGCAGCGTGAATCAGCCTGTGGGGTATACGTCCGGGTCTACTACCTTTAATGGCTTTCCAAACCTGAACGATTTCTACCCGTACCATAACTATACGGCGATCAATCTGCAGGGCCACGGAAGCTACGCCAATTACAACGCCTTCATCGCCACTTGGCAGAAGCAGTCCGGACGCGTTACCTTCACCTCGAATTACACGTTCAGCAAGAACATGGGAATTCGCGATGGAGAGACCGCTAATGGGCCGGGAAATGGCGCGGGCGACGATCCGTTCAACGTTAAAGCCGACTATGGCGTGCTGGGCTGGGATCACACCCACATCATCAACGCTGCCTACGTCATCAATCTGCCCAGTCCCGTGAAAGACAACAAACTCATGGGAGGGGTGGTGAACGGCTGGGTCCTGTCGGGCATCACACAGTTCCAGAGCGGTTCGCCCATCCAGCCGAACACCGGCTACGGGCTCAACATAGGGTGGCCAACCCAATTGCAACCTTCGGACTGGCTGGGCACCAACGCGATTCAAGACACCATGCCGGTTCTCACTTGCGATCCGCGCAAGAATCTGACCTCCGGCCAGTACTTCAATCCGAACTGCTTCGCACCGCCTACGAACCACCAGCAGGGCGATCTGATCTGGCCGTACATCAAGGGGCCGGCTTACTTCAACAGCGACCTCGCGATTTACAAGGACTTCCTCTTCAAGGAGCACCAGAAGATCGAGTTCCGGTTCTCGGCGTTTAACTTCATGAACCATCCGTTGGACCAATTGGGCATTTCCGGCAATGCTGACCTCAGCTTGAACTTCTCCGGACCCAACGGCACTTTGAGTCAAACCAACCTGAACGCGACCACCAACGGCAAGGCCTTGTATAAGGACGAAGTGCCGCGCGTGATCGAGTTCGCGGTTAAGTACAACTTCTAAGCTTCGTCCGCGAGGCTGGAATCAACCGAGGGGGCGGCGCAAGCCGCCCCCTTTTTTCGTGTGTGGGGCAGGTTGTTAACCTGCAGGCCGATTGTTCAATCGGCCTTTCCTCGAGTCTGCATTCTGTTCGCCGTGGATGCCACGTCAAAGCAGGCGTCGCCGGCGCTAGCGAACTCCCCGCGCCAGCCCTTCATAGTGATCCAGATCGGCCTTTAGAGTGTCTTCCAGTTCCTGGTTTCGCTGCGCGGCGGCCAGGCTGAGGGCGCTGCGCGCAGTGGCCAGCGCTTCCGGATACCGTCCGATCTCGGAGTACATCGCGGCCAACAATCGCAGGATTACCGGCTCTCTCCTCTGTGAGAGCTTGGCCGCTTCCTCGAGTTGATTCGCGGCATCCCCGAATCTGCCCTTCGCCGCCAGGGTCCGCCCGAGATTATAACGATACCCGACGTCTTGGGGCGCCAGCGCGACTGCCTTCTCCAGATGAAGCAGGGCCTCGTCGAGAGCCCCGGACCGGGCTAAGGCAAACCCCAGGTTGTTGTGCCCATCCGCAAGATCGGGTTCGATCTCGACCACTCTCCGCAAATGCGCAATCGCTTCCGCCAGTCGCCCGCTCTCCGCCAGCGCGCTGCCCAGGTTGTTGTGCGCCCGGGGATTTTCCGGATCCAGTTCCAGCGCCCGCTCAAAATAAGATGTCGCCTCGCTCAGCTTACCCGTCTCCGCCAGCGCGCTCCCCAGATTATTGTTGGTCTGGGAGCTGCGGTCATCCAGTTCCAGAGACTTCCGATACTCCGCGATGGCCTCGTCGGTCTTGCCGGTCGCCGCCAGCGCGACGCCCAGATTGTTGTGCGCCCTGGCGTCGTCCGGTGTAGCGTCCAAAGCTTTCCGCCAGGCGGTAACAGCCGCGTCGAACTGTTTCTTCTGCGCCAGTTGAACGGCCACGTCAAACAGCCGGTAGAACTCCGAGGCGGGTGCGTCGATCCGCTCCAGGCCGTCCGGAGGAATGTTCATGAACTCCGGGATATTCACCGCCCGGTTGGCCGCCGTCGCGTTCTCGATCGCAATTGCCGGTGTGCTGTTGCCTTCCGCATCGATGTGCGTCAGATACATACGGGTGTACGGAGAAGGCGACTTCGACGAGAAAACCAGCCAGCGTCCATTCGGCGAGAAACTATGCCAGGAGTTCATCACCGGCTCATTGCTTCGCAGGGGACGCGCTGTGCCTCCCGCCGCCGGAACGATATAGAGCTTGCTGTCCGGGCGCATCAACAGGCCCGTTCTGTTCTGCACGAACACGATCCACTTGCCGTCCGGCGAGACCTTGGGAAAGTTGTTGCTCATGCCGTTTTCCGAGGCGCCGGCGATCCGCTCCGGCTGGCCGCCTTTGCCCTCGTTGAACGGGATGCGATACAGATCGTACTGGATTTGGCATTCGTCCGGGCTGTTGGCATACTCGGAGGCCTTCTGCCCGGGAGGGTACGGATCCCTCGCGATGGCCCTGGAGAACACCAGGAATTTTTCGTCCGGACTCCAGAACGCCGCCGCCTGCACATACCGCGGGTCGTCGGCGCCCGGCAGAGGCTGCAGCTTTCCAGTCTCGCGGCTGTACCATGCCAGAATGCCCCGCGTCGGATAGAAAACCTGGCCGAAGCCGAAGTTATTGTAGTAGAAGCCCTGGTAAATCCGGTCGTCCACGCGGCGCCCGCGCGTGCCGGGAACTTCGATGGAAGTCACCACATATCTCCCGGTCGGCGATATCTGCGACATGAATCCGAAGCGCTTGGGCGACCCTTGCTCGGTGAAAGCGCTCCATCGGATGACGTACTTATTCTCGATGGAGCTCACCTTGTTGATCGGGATCAGCCCGTACAGCGCTTTGTCGTTCTGCGGCCCGTCCACATCGATGCCCAGCGTTTTTCCGTCGCTCGATACGGAGTGGCAGTTGGCGCAGGTGGGGAGATGCTGCATGACGATTTTGCTCTCCGGCTCGGACGCGTTCCGCAGGCGCCATTTGATCGTCGGAAGGACATCGTCGGGTAAGGGCTTGATGACCCCTCTCTCCCGATCTTCCGGGCGCGGCGTGATCAGCGGCACGTCCCGGTAGAAGATCGGGGCGCCCACCGGATCCTGGGAAACTGTAAACCCGGCCTGCCCGCGGGAGGCAGGCGCACGTGTCTTCCGGTCGCGGAAACCGGTGACGATCAGGGTCGCCGGCCGTCCCTGCGCATGCTTGACGATGCTTGCCCACGTCTTCGCGTCCGGCCTCCAGGTGTGGCTATCCGCTTCCTGCGGCGTCAGCGTGGGTGGGACAAAGCCGTGGAGATTCGTGTCGATCTCACCCACCTGCAGTTTCTCGCCCGCGGACCACACCTTGATGTGGGGTCCGTGCCCCGCGAAGACGACCTCGATGAGCCAAGCCGCCGACTCCGGACTCGCATCGCGCCAAAGAAAGGTCGGTGGGCTGATGTCGCGAGGGAAAACGGACCCTTCTTCGGGATAATCGACTGCTATTCCCGATGGAGTGCCCGCAAAGACGGGAATCCCGGCTGCCACAAGAAAGACGAGAAGCGAGCGAGACGCCATCTCTGAATGTGGGCAATGCAGATGCCAAAGCGAAAAGGCTTCAGTTGCATCACTTCTCAAAGCTTTTTATTGGGTGAAATGGCGCAGTGTGGGGCAGGCTTTCAGCCCGCCTTTTCCGCTCACCTCGCCGTCTCCGCCCGCAAATGTTCCATGATTTGTTGGTGCAGCTTCTCGATGGCCGAACTTGACTGGCGCTGCCCCTCAAGCCGTTGCGCAATGGCGACTTGCGCGTCTTGATCGCCCGGCCGCTCGATCCGCCCGTAGGCCTCCGCCAGCGCGCGGTGGGCTTCGATCGACTCCGGATTCTCGCGCGCCGCGGCTTCCAACTCCGTCGGCCGCTTCCGCCCAGCGGCCCGCCGCCAGATACGTCTTGCCGATCTCGATCTGCGCCTGCCGATCGTGAGGGCGGACTTGTTTTGCTCTCCGCAACAGCGGCAGGGCCTCATCCAGCTTGCCCTGGCCCCGTAGCAAGCTCCCCAGGTTGAGATTCGCCGCATAGCTGGCCGGGTCGCGCGCGAGTTCCTGGCGGAATGCCTTCTCAGCCGCCTCGGGGTCGCCCGCCTTCATGAGCGCCATCCCGTAAGAAGCAAACACCTCCGGCAAGTCGGGCTTGAGGGTCACCGCGCGCGCCAGCGTTTTCACTGCCTCCGCATACTGTCCGCTCATGAGCTGCGTCGTGCCGATCAGAAGCTGCGTCTCGGCGGACTCGCCCCCCTGCAGCAGGCGGTCGATCAACGCCTTCCCTTCCGCGATCTGGTTGTCGCGCAGCAGCGCTGTTCCCAACAAATACAGGATGGCGCGATTGTCCGCGCCCGATGCCGCCACCGGCTGCAGCAATTCCACCACTTTTTTGTTCTGGCCCACGCGAAAGTAGCAATCCGACAGCAGAACCAGAATCTGCTCGTTGCCAGGGGCGCCTTCGTGCAGACTGGACAGCTCACCGATAGCCTCGGCCAGCGAGTCCGATTTGTAGTAGGCCAGCGCCAGGTTCATGCGGATGCGCGGGTCCCCTGCGGAGAGCTCCAGCGCGCGCCGGTATCGCTCGATCGCCTCGGGATACCGTCCCAACCGGGCCAGCGCCGCACCCAGATTGGAGAGGGCGTCGATGCGGTCCGGCTGCAGTCTCAGGCCCGCTTCGTACTCGGCGATGGCTCCCTGTACGTCGCCCGCCTGGTAGAGCCGGACGGCGCTGGCGAAGTGTTCTCCGCCCCCGGCAGTCTGCGCGGAGGCCGCCAACGGCCACAATACTACTGCGATCGACACCGCGCCCAGAAGCATCCGATTGCCATTGTACGCTATGCGCTGCCGGCTGCGGTAGAATTGCCGTAATGGTGGGATGCGGTACGCGTCGTTGGGTCGCCGCGGGTTGGCTTGCGGTTTGCCTGCCGCCCGCGTCCGGCGGTCAGCCTCCCCGCAACGCTGCGCCTGGCGTGGGCTACGTTGGATCGAAGGTTTGCGCCGCCTGTCATCGCGAAATCTACGAGGAGTACACGCGGACACCCATGGGGCGTTCGCTAATCGCCCTGCCATCCCCGATCGAACCCGCGGCTCCCGCCCAGAGCCCGCGAATTCCCGGCGCAAGGTCTGACCGCTTCTATGAAGTGGAAAGCCGCGACGGCGCGCTTTACCAGACCGAGATCCTGGTCGATGCGCAAGGCCGGGAGACCCACCGCCAGAGTTACCGGCTCGTCTATGTTCTCGGCATGGAGAATGGCGCCGGTTATCTGGTCAAGCGTGGCGATTATCTCTGTGAGGCGCCGCTTTCTTACTACGTTCGCAAGCGTGCCTGGGGACTGTCTCCGGGATACCAACTTAACGATGCGGGGTTCAACCGGCCCATCGAGGCGGGCTGCGTCTATTGCCACAGCGGCCGCCCCCAGCCGGTTGCCGACAGGCCCGGCCTGTTTCTGGCTCGTCCGTTCCTCGAGGAGGCCGTGGGGTGCGAAAACTGTCACGGCCCCGGACAACTGCACGCCTTCGAGCGCGGAAAGGGGACTCCTGTTCGGGGGAAAGCGGACCCACTCATCGTGAATCCGGCGCGGCTTCCGCCCGCATTGGCTCGCGACCTCTGTATGAACTGCCATCAGGGCGGCGACACCCGCGCGCTGCTGCCCGGCAGGAGCTATGCCGATTTCCGCCCAGGCACGCCGTCCGCCGAGACCTTCGCATTGTTCAAGCTGCCCGCCAAGCCGGGTGAATCGCCCGAATCCGATTTCCTCGAACACGGCTTCGCGCTGAGCTTCAGCAAGTGCTTCACCGCTACCGGGGGCAAGATGAGCTGCCTGACTTGCCACGATCCGCACACCTTGCCCCCCGCCGGCCGCAAAGCCGCCTACTTTCGTGAAAAATGCTTGCAATGCCACCGCGACGCGAGCTGCCCGCTGCCGCCTGCCGAGCGCGCCCGGCGCAACCAGAATGACTGCGCAGGCTGTCACATGGTCCAGCGCGATTTGACCACGTTCTCGCATTCCGCGGTGACCAACCACCGGATCGTCCGAAAGGTCGGCCAGCCGTATCCGGCGAGCGCGTATCGTCTCACCACCGCGCTCCTCCCCGATCTGGTTTATGTGAATCGTCCGGAAGGCCCCGAAAAACCCCTGCCTGAGATCACCTTGTTGACCGCATACCAAAGCCTCGCGCCCCGCGACGCGCACTACCGCGAGCGTTATCTTTCCCTGCTGCTCGACATGCAGAAGAATGGAAAGACTGGCGATCCCACGGTTCTGGCGGCGCTCGCTTCCGAGGCCCAACTCGACGGCACTCCGGAGAGCGATGCTATCGCCGTGCGGTACTGGACAAAGACATTGCAGGCCGGCCTTGCCAGCTCCAAGGCATACTCCGATCTGGGCGGTCTCCTGCTGAGAGCGGGCCGTGCGGAAGAGGCGGCCGGCGTCCTGCAAAAGTGCGCCGCGGCTTTTCCTCTTGAACCGGAGTGTTACCGCATGCTGCTGGACGCCCGGGCAGGCCTCCACCAGGCGGCCCGGTTTGAGAAGACGGCTCGGGAATATCTGGACTTGTTTCCCGAGGATGCCGATACGCGCCAGCGCATCGAGTACGAACGCGACAGTCTGAAGTAAAGGACCGGGGTGCGGGCGAGACTTGCCAGAGCCGTGTTCGGCACGGTAAAACGGTACTTGTCCTGGAAGGCGCTGCTCATCTTTTTTACCTTGTCCGCCCTGGGCAGCACGGCCCTCAGTCCGATCACCTTCGAGGAAATCGCCGGCCGGGCCGGCGTTCACTTCAAGAGCAACTCCTCGCCCACCCCCCTCAAGCATCAGCCGGAGCCGATGATCGCCGGCGTGGCCGTATTGGACTACGACGGAGATGGATACCTCGATCTCTATTTCGTCAATGGCGCAGGCATGCCTTCGCTCGTCAAGGAAGGTCCCCAATACCAGAACCGCCTCTATCGCAACAACGGCAATCTGACCTTCACCGATGTCACCGAAAAAGCCGGCTTGGGCGGCGCTGGATACAGCATCGGAGTGGCCGTCGGAGACTATGACAACGACGGGCGGCCGGACCTGTTCGTGGCCGGCGTCACCGGGAATCAGTTGTTCCACAACAATGGCAATGGCACGTTCACCGACGTGACCAAAAAGGCCGGTCTGTCGGGCGGCTTCTACCAAGGCAAAAAGATGTGGTCGGTAGCCGCCGCCTGGCTGGATTACAACAACGACGGCTTGCTCGACCTGTTCGTCTCGAATTACTGCCGCTGGGATCCGGTCACCGAACCCCCCTGCTTCGCCAACGGCCAGAATGGACCGCGCGTCACCTGCGATCCGCGCTACTGCCCGCCGCTTCCCAATTCGCTCTACCGCAACAATGGCGACGGCACGTTCACCGACGTCTCGGTCCAGACCGGGATCGCCTCGCACATCGGTCGTGGCATGGGCGTGGCGGTCGCCGATTACGATGGCGATGGCTATCCCGATATCTTCGTGGCCAACGATAATGCCGCCAACCAGCT